>OODQ01000026.1_pt1 | contig 159084 bp, 140 predicted proteins | sample 1671321 | NCBI WGS metagenome assembly OODQ01 (sample SAMN06348144, study PRJEB24527) | human gut metagenome | biome: human gut; feature: ankylosing spondylitis patient; material: feces | host: Homo sapiens | place: China | collected 2015-10
GGCTTCCACGTGGGAAGCCCGCTAGAGAGATTTGACCACAGCCCATTTGAGTATAATAGCAGACTTTTTACGAGCCACGAACGACGAGCCACGAGCCACTATTTTTTCACGAGCCGAGGGTCACTCGAGATGATGTATTCAATTTGAATTTGTTGCCTTGAGTCCAAGGCGGCCAGCGGGGCCGTCAGGCCCAAAATTCGATGAACGACGAACGACCTACAATGAACGAAAAAAATGCGGCGGTCTGCGAATGGCGACCGGCGGGGCCGTTAGGCCCCTTATATATATTCCCTAACACGTTTTACTAAACACACATAATGCATGAAAATAAATAATTACTACAGGAGGTAATTTTATGATTGGGTATAAAAAAATCGCAGTCATCTTGGCCGTTTTTTCGGCTATGGGGATGGCTGTTCAAGGTCAGGGAAATGGCGATAGCATCGCGCTTTCTACGAATGTACACACGTCTTTGCCGGCTTTGGCACCGGCAGCGTATCGCGGTCATTTCTGGCGTGTCGATGCAGAAAATGATGCAGGTCTGCCACGGAATTTTCGCACTTGTCAGTCATCTTTTCACGGAGTGGAACATAAATATGCATCGGAAGTCGATGCGTCTTATGTTCCGTCCCGGAAGGGCTTGGATGACCTGCGTATTTCCGGGTCCGGCCAGTTTTCGGCTCGCCAGTTCGACGCCCTCGTCCATGAGCTGCGGAAAAAGACCAAGGGTCCTATTTATGACGTCGACTTGCGCCAGGAGTCACACGGCTTTTTTGACGGTACGGCCGTCAGCTGGTATGGCCGTCACGATTGGGGAAATATAGGAAAGTCCCAGGCCGAGGTTCTCGGCGATGAACAGCAGCGCTTGCAGGCCGCTTTGGGGACAGACGTCACGGTCTACGACCAGGGGAAAGGCGATTTGCCCGTTCATCCTCAGATTATGACCGTACGACGCGTCCAGACGGAACAGGAATTGGCAGAAAGCAAAGGCGTCCACTACGTCCGCCTGGCCAGTACGGATCACCTTTGGCCGACACCGGGCGAAATCGACGCCTTCCTGGTTTTCGTCCGCACCTTGCCGGATGACGCCTGGCTCCACTTCCATTGCGAGGCCGGAGCCGGCCGGACGACGGCTTACATGGTCATGTACGATATGGTAAAGAATCCCGACGTGCCTTATCGAGATATCGTTTATCGCCAGTATGAAATCGGTGGCAACTACACGCCTCATGACGTGCTCCATCCTAAGCGGGGTGATTGGAAAGGACCGTATTATCATGAAAAACACAAAATGGTGTCATTATTTTATCAGTATGTACAGGACCAGACGAAACAGGGATGGAGCCAGTCTTGGTCGCAATGGCTGGGAAATAGAAGAATGAGAGTCAATAACGTTTATAACGATAATGACATATAAAACAGCAGGAAATGTATAAATAAACGTTTACGAAATTTTTATACAAAAATGAGCTTTAGGGAATCAAAAAATAAGATTAAAAAACAGAAGGTAAATGGCACTGTTAAGCCAATCTTTATTATGAGAGAACATGCTTACAGGCATGGAGTTTTGACAAGCACCAAAAAAGTTGTATAATAATCGCAACAGGTGTGGTGCGGATGCAGGCAACACCTGCGGAAAGAGCAAAAAAACAGTACCTTTTTCAAGGCAGTAAAAGAGAGGAAACTAGGACAACTCGCCAATGAACCCTTGGAAAAATACGTTTCGGCGCTCGCTAGTAACGGTGTAAGACTTTACGAAACTTATTTTTATTGGAAAAGGGGTAATTCTCATGAAATCCAAAGTATTAGCAGCTCTCGTAGCAACTATGGCTGTTGGCGCAACCTGCGCATTCGCAGCTAACCCGTTCGTCGACGTACCGTCTGACAGCTGGGCTTACAAATCCGTCGTAGAATTGGCTGACGCTGGTATCATCCAGGGCGTTGACGGCCAGTACTTCCAGGGCAACCGTAACATCACCCGTTACGAAGCCGCTGAAATGGTCGCAAAAGCTATGGCTCACATGGACAAGGCTTCTGTCGAACAGCGCGCCCTCATCAACAAACTCGCTGACGAATATGCTGACGAACTTAACAACCTCGGCGTCCGCGTAAGCGCTTTGGAAAACCGCGTTGGCAACGTTAAATTAACAGGTGATGCTCGTATCCGTTACATCAACCAGGGCGGCGATGACCAGAAAACTGTTAAACATGATGACACGACTACTGACCACAAGGTTAAGAACGATGAGTCTTGGTCTTACCGTGTCCGTGTCCGTGCAAATGCTCAGGTCAACGACCGCACGAAAGTTGTTTACGGCGTTAGCACTAACAATGTAGGCTTCGATAATAACACCCCTGCTAGCGATAGCGATAAAGACAACATCTTCACGGATCGCGCTTATGTTGACTACAATTTCGGCGGCAACAACTGGGATTTGATGGTTGGTCGTTATGAATATGACATGGGCGGCGGCCGTGCATATGGCTTCCTTTATGGTGATACTTTCGATGGCGCTCAGTTGAAATATGGCAACGATAAATTCGCTGCTACCGCTGGCTATGGTAAATTTAAAGAAGGCCTTATCGGTGGTAAGACTGGCTGGTGGAAATATGATGATAATAGCTGGGAATCTGGTAGTGCTGTTAGCAAGACCGCTTACGGCGAATTGGAAGGCTTCTTCGGCGGCGGCCGTGCAGCTGGTTCGGCTGTTGGTGTTTACTACAACAACATTATGCCGGAAGGTGATGGCGACAACTTCGATGTTTGGGGCGCTTATGGCAGCTTGAACCTCGGCAAATGGAACCTCTTAGCTAACTATGAAAACTACAGCGATTTGAAAGAAAATAGCAATGGATCCACAGACGATGCTGAAGTTTGGATTGGTAAATTGACTTATAACAAAGCTAACTTCGCTACGCCGAAGTCTTGGGATGCTTGGGTAGAATACCTCAATGCTGACGATGCGTTTGCAGATAGTGAAGGCAACTTTGTTGGTTCGACCCTCAGCTGGAGAAGAGATAACCTCTTGAACAACGTTAAATCTTGGGGCGTCGGCGTTGACTACACCTTCGCTAAGAACGCTCAGTTCCAGGTAATGCAGTCCTTCGCTTCCAGCGCTAAAGACGGCAACAACGATCCTGGCGAAGAAACACGTGCTCAGTTCGTATTCGTATTCTAATCTCTCCTTTTATAGGAAGATTGCCAAAGACCACTCAGAGATGGGTGGTCTTTTTTTTTGAGAAATATTTTGCCTGAAGGAGTTGAATTATGATATCTCGTGAAGTTAATTTTGCTATATTTTCTTTAGCGATTATTTTTTGGACTGTTTATGTTTTTGTGACTATTAATCATTTTTTTAGCCTAATAAGAAGTCTAAAAATAATATTTCCTGATATGAGAAGGTGTGCAAAAAATATTTATTGTCGGATTAAAAATTATCCAAATGAAATTGTGGAATATTGTGAAAGGATAATAGTAAGCCATCCTTTTCTTTGTTTAGGAATCTGCTCTTGGATTACGCTACTTTCCGTCTATTCTTCAGCTATTTTTTTGGAATATCAATCTATTATTGCTATAGCATTAGAGCTATCCTTTTTAATCTCTATTTTATGGATATGGAGATTAGCTCAAAACAAAAATGAAGGTATTTTTTTCTTTGTTGTATCATGTGTTCTCTGTATATTTTTGGATATGTGTATAAAATCCATTCTGCCTGCTTATTCAATACATATGATTTTATGGGTAACAACACTGTTTTTCATTATAGCGATTGCATTACCTGATATTAAAGATAATCGTACAAAGAGGTTGATGTATTTTTTTTATAAGGGAGTGGCCGCCTTTTTATTTTGGTTTGTGTTTTTAGTGGTTACACCTTCTGATTTAACTATAAAAGAACTATGGCAATTTATAGTAACCTTTTTTTGCATATTGAGTAAGCAAACTATAGTCATTTTGAAGAATGTCTAGTGTTTCTATACGTAGAATGGTAAATAAAATGATATAGCCATTTGTGTATATGCTAAATTGGTATAACTGACAATATATGGCTTAGATATGCGATTTATTTGGCGTATTTGAAATATGCTCATTTACAAAATTTTGACAAAATTTACAAAATACGGTATAGTAAAAAGAACTAGTGTAGTGCATTGCAGGTATACTAGTGAAAAGAGGTACGAAGAAACAGACAATCTGAGGCAGTAAAAGAGAGGAAACTAGGACAACTCGCCAATGAACCCTCAGAAAATATGTTTCTGTCTCTCGCTTGTAACGGAGTAAGACTTTAGGAAACTTATTTTTATTGGAAAAGAGGTAATTCTCATGAAATCCAAAGTATTAGCAGCTCTCGTAGCAACTATGGCTGTTGGCGCAACCTGCGCATTCGCAGCTAACCCGTTCGTCGACGTACCGTCTGACAGCTGGGCTTACAAATCCGTCGTAGAATTGGCTGACGCTGGTATCATCCAGGGCGTTGACGGCCAGTACTTCCAGGGCAACCGTAACATCACCCGTTACGAAGCCGCTGAAATGGTCGCAAAAGCTATGGCTCACATGGACAAGGCTTCTGTCGAACAGCGCGCCCTCATCAACAAACTCGCTGACGAATATGCTGACGAACTCAACAACCTCGGCGTTCGCGTAAGCGCTTTGGAAAACCGCGTTGGCAACGTTAAATTGACGGGTGACGCTCGTATCCGTTATCGTTACCAGAGTGAAGGCGATAAAATTAAAGGTACCGATCAGGTTGTCAATGAAAAACAGACAAATGACAATTCTTGGGATTATCGTGTTCGTATCCGTGCCAATGCTCAGGTTAACGACCGCACGAAAGTAACCTACGGTATCAGCACCAATAGCATCAGCTTTGCTGATAACAGTACGGCTAGCAATAGCGATAATAACAATATTTACACGGACTTGGCTAACGTCGATTACAACTTCGGCGGCAACAACTGGGACCTCCTCGTAGGCCGCTATGAATACATCATGGGTGGCCCGCGTGCTTATGGCTTCTTCTATGGCGATGCCTTCGACGGCGCTCAGTTGAAGTACCAGAACGATAAATTCGCTGCAACTGCTGGCTATGGTAAATTCAAAGAAGGCCCCATCGGCGGTGCTTGGACTGGCTCCTATAATTTAGGCGCTGATGATTATGATGTTGAAGCTAGCGCTAAAACGGCATATGGTGAATTAGAAGGCTTCTTCGGCGGCGGCCGTATGGCTGGTTCTGCTGTTGGTGTTTACTACAATAATATCATGCCTAATGCGTCGGTTACTCATAAGGATACTACTATTAATGGAGCTTTTGATAACATTGATGTTTGGGGGGCATATGCTAGCGTCAACTTCGGCAAATGGAACGCTTTGGCTAACTATGAAACCTATCGTGACGTTATCGACAATGGCAACGGTTCCAAAGACAATGCTGATGTTTGGGTTGGCAAACTCACCTACGGTGCTGCTAACTTCGCTACGCCGAAATCCTGGGACGCTTGGGTTGAATACCTCAATGCTGACCAGTTCGATATTGATGGCACCTTCATCGGTTCCACCAATGGCTGGAGAAATGACAGCTTGACCAGCAACGTTAAATCTTGGGGCGTTGGCGTTGACTACACCTTTGCTAAGAACGCTCAGTTCCAGGTAATGCAGTCCTTCGCAACCAGCGCTAAGAAAGGCGATGCTGATCCGGGCGAAGAAACACGTGCTCAGTTCGTATTCGTATTCTAATCTCTCCTTTCACAGGAAGATTACAAAGACCACTCAGAAATGGGTGGTCTTTTTTTGCACAAAAAAGACGCAGGCCGCAAAAAAACACGGCCTATGTCCTTGTGCGTAGGGGCCGACCTTTTAACCTCTCAGACCGCCTTTGGCGGCCAGCTCCCCTATAAAGGGAGCCTTGTGCGGCCCGCTGCGATATTCGACCACGGCCCATTCGGTTTTGATGGTATGTTTTTTGATTACGAATAACACGCCACGGCCTTTCCTTGGACTCAGATGCGGCGTTCCGCCGCGACAGACTCATGATTGTATTACGACCATGCGCCGTCCGTCATAAATTCCGGATATGCACAGGATTCAGGCGGGCCGCCCGTTGGGACGGCCCCTACGGTATCGCAGCCAGGCGATGAAAAAAGAGCGTGGTCTGCAGGCCACAAAAAATACACGGTCCATGGCCGAACTGTAGGGGCTTCCCGTGCCTTTTCAGTCCGTCAGGTCATGACTGTAAGGAATGGCAAGACGGCTGGTGAAACGGACCGCAGTAGAGGGGAAGCCCGCCAGAGAGATTTCATCACAGCCCATTCGAGTATAATGGCAGGTTTTTACGAGCCACGAGCCACTATTTTTTCACGAGCCGAGGGTCACTCGAGGCAATGTAGTCAATTTGAGTTTGTTGCCGCAAAGCGGCATCTGAGTCAAAAAAAATAGCTGTCTTCTCATTAAGAGAGACAGCTATTTTTTGAATCGAATACAAAGTTTTTCTTATGCTGCGGAATGATAATTGACTACGGCAATTTCCGTCATTGAATTACGGACGCTGTTTACGATATGTTCCAGCTGTTCGGCTACTTCATCAGTATATGAAGTTTCACCACACTGGGTACATACCTGTGATGGAACATTGCGAACGATGACGATACAATTTCCTAAATCTACCATAAAAGTCGTCAGCTGGTTTTCAATTTTTCCCTTGCACAAAAAGCAGGTCGACATGATATTTCACACCTTTCTCCTTGTAAAAGATGAATCCCACATAGTTTCATCGGGACAATAAGCTGTAATAATCCACAATTTATCATCACCGATTCCGCAGACAACATGCAAAGGCTTGTTTAGTGAAGTAATTCCTAAGACTAAACAACTTGGATAAGGATAATCTGATGGATATTCCTCAATGATTTTTCCATTTAGAAGAGCTGTTTTTACGTCGCTTCGCAAGATATTTCTTTTAATTAAACGCTGCATGACATGTGCGGTCCATTGAATTCGATGCTCTATGCAATATTTTCTTATTTTAGCTATTTCCATATTTTACATTCCAATATTATTTTTAACTGATAGAAACGATTTATCAGAATTATTGTATCATATCCCTGGGGCAAAGTACAAGTAATCAGGCTATTGCGTCGGAGATGAGAACAAATAAGAACGCAAGCCGCAGTTCGCAGGCGGCCGATCGCAGTTCGCCGCGGTCCTGCGGACTGCAAAAACGGCCAGTGGCCTTGTGCGTAGGGGCTGTCCCAAGCCTTTTTGGCCCGTTAGGTGCCGACTGACGGAAGGAGCAGGACGGTTGCCAAAACGGACAGCTGTGGCTGGGCCGCCCGCTGCGATATTCGGCCATAGCCTATCCTGGTATAATAGGTAAGTCTGTAGGGGCTTCCACGTGGGAAGCCCGCCAAAGAGATTTGACCACAGCCCATTTGAGTATAATAGCAGACTTTTTACGAGACACGAGCCATGGCTTTTCCTCGGACTCAGATGCGGCTACGCCGCGACAGACTTAAACTGACAACGACGCTTCGGGAAACCCTCAGCGCGTAGCGGGCCGCCCGCCGTTGCTATTCGTTCGGGTAACCGTTCTGTACCTGATGGGATAGAAGGTTTTGGGCGGCCCCTACGATGCAGCCGAGCTGTGACAGACTCAGGATTGGGTTACGACCGTGTGCCACCTGTCATAAATTCCGGCTGTTCACAGGATTCGCGGCGGGACGCCCTCCGGAACATCCTCCGGGTCGTCCCCTACGGTATCGCATACAGGCGATGGAAATGAGCGCAGTTCGCAAAAAAAAATACACGGCCAGCGGCCTTGTGCGTAGGGGACGCCCTGAAAGCCTTTTTGGCCCGTCAGGTGCCGACCAGCGGAAGGCGCAAGACGGTTGCCAAAACGGACAGCTGTGGCTGGGCAGCCCGCTGCGATATTCAGCCACAGCCTATTCTGTATAATAGTAAGTCTGTAGGGGCTTCCACGTGGGAAGCCCGCTAGAGAGATTTGACCACAGCCCATTTGAGTATACTAGTAGACTTTTTACGAGCTACGAACGACGAGCCACTATTTTTTCACGAGCCGAGGGTCACTCGAGGCGATGTATTCAATTTGAGTTTGTTGCCGCAAAGCGGCATCTGAGTCCGAGACGACCTGCGACCGGCAGGGCCGTCGGCCCCAAAATAAAAAAATTCAAATTTTTTTGTTTTTTTAGAAGGAATTTGCATCCCCGTGTTGAATACTATACATATAAGGGAAGAGACCACAAGGAATGAAAGCCATACATTCTTTAGACAGGATCTCCCCACGAAAGGAAGGGATGTTTTATGGCAACCATCGTTAGAGGTAAAAATTTAGAAATTACACCGGCTCTGAAAGATCACGTTGAAAAACAGGAAAAGAAAGTTACGAAATACTTTGATAACGAAGTCAATGTCCAGGCCCTGCTTTCTGTAGAAAAAGATCGGAAAATCGCTGAAATCACGTTGAAAGTCGACGGTGTCGTCCTTCGCGGTGTCGAAGCCAACGATGATATGTATGCTGCTATCGATTTAGTCTATGATAAACTGGTCCGCCAGATTCATAAATACAAAACAAAAATCGCCCGCCGCATGAAGAAAGGCGCTTTCAATGACGCTCTCGTCGAAGGGCCGGCCGTTCCGGAAGAAACCTTTGAAGTCGCCCGCGTCAAGAAATTCGCCGCTCGTCCGATGGACGTCGAAGAAGCTATCTTGCAGATGAACCTCGTAGGCCACGACTTCTTCGTCTTCCTCAATTCCAAGACCGATACGATCAATGTCGTCTATAAACGGAAACACGGGAAATACGGCCTCATCGAACCGGAATATTAGGGGCTAGCCGTTAGCAAGCTAGCAGTTAGCAACTAGTGAATAAAAAAAGCTGTCGCATTAAGCAGGAATGCATAATGCGACAGCTTTTTTTAGTATTAAGTTTGCAGGAGAGGCAAATAATGGCGGTCTGCGACTGCGGCCTGCAGGCTCGCCACGTGCAAGCCCCTACTCTTCCTCATTATGGAGGACGCTGATTTTGGGGGTATGGTGGATGGCTTGTTCAAATTCGTCCTGGATTTCCTGGCTCGGTCCGCCGTCGAGTTTGCTGACGATGTAGATGGCGATGAGCGAGAAGAGGAAGCCCGGTACGATTTCATAGAGGCCGAACCAGGCGAACTGTTTCCAGATGAGGACGGTCAGGCCGCCGACGATGATGCCGGCCAGGGCGCCGTTCTTGGTCATGTTCTTCCAGTACAGGGACAGGAGGATGGTCGGGCCGAAGGCGGCACCGAAGCCAGCCCAGGCATAGGAGACCATGGTCAGGATGTAACTGTTCGGGTTGAGGGCCAGGACGATGGCCAGGGCGGCGACGACGAGGACCGTCAGGCGGCTGACGTAGATCAACTCTTTATCGCTGGCGTTCTTGCGGACGAAGGTGTGGTAAAAATCCTTGGAAATGGCCGATGCCGTGACCAGGAGCTGGGACGAAGCGGTACTCATGATAGCAGCCAGGACGGCGGACAAGATGAGGCCCGATGCAAAGGGCGGGAAGAGCTGGCGGCTCATGACCAGGAAGACTTTTTCCGAATCGGCGCCGACTAAGGGGGTCGGGACGATGACTTTGCCTACCAGGCCGACCAGGACGGCAGCGGCCAGGGAGATGACGACCCAGGTCATGGCGATGTGTTTCGATTTCTTCAGTTCCGTCGGGTCGCCGATGGCCATGAAGCGGACCAGGATATGGGGCTGGCCGAAGTAGCCGATGCCCCAGGCCAGGGCGGAGATGATACCGATGATACCCGTCGTCGACGTGTCCGGTGCCATTTCCAGGAGGTTCGGTGCCGTCGTAGCCAATCGGGTCATGACGGCGTCGCAGCCGCCAAAGGCGATCATGCCGACCAAGGGGACCAGGACGATGGCCAGGAACATCATGCAGCCCTGGATGAAGTCGGTCCAGCAGACGGCCATGAAGCCGCCCAGGAAGGTGTAGATGACGACGACGCCGGCACTGAGCAGGAGGGCCGAGAAGTAGTCCATGCCGAAAACCGATTCAAAGAGCTTGCCGCCGGAGACGAAGCCCGATGACGTATATATAAGGAAAAAGATGAGGATGAAAATAGCCGAAATAATGCGGATGATATTTTTTTCGTCGTGGAAGCGGTTCTTCAGATAGTCCGGCATGGTCAGGCTGTTATTGGCCACTTCGGTATAGTTACGCAGCCGCTGGGAGACGAACTGCCAGTTGAGATACGTGCCGATGGCGATGCCAATGGCAATCCAGGCGGCAGAGATACCTGTAGAATAGGCGAAGCCCGGTACGCCCATGAGCATCCAGCCGCTCATGTCCGATGCTTCGGCACTCATAGAAGTGATCCATGGACCCAGGCTGCGCCCGCCGAGAATATAGTCGCTCAGCCGCTGCTGGGACCGGGAATAATAGACGCCAATCGCCAGCATTGCCAGTAAGTAGAGGGCAAAGGCTGTCAATATGGACACATCATATTGCATCATAATGATAAAACCCCTTTCACGTGGTGGATAAATAAATAATAAAATCATTTTAGCATATTCATGCGGCGTTGTATATGGGAAAATACCTGTTCTTTCCCAAAGGAATACGTGTATATTTTCTTAAATCCCTTTGAAACGGTTGCAAAATAGGCGGCAATCACGGTATAATGTATAATTGATATAATATCACAGAGTAGATTGCAAATTGTGTAAATTGGAGGTCTCGGATAGGTGTTTAATAAACTGATACAAAGACTGCTCGGGAATAACACGGAGCATGAATTAAAGAAGATGTGGCCCATTGTCCGCCGCATCAATGATCTGGAACCGAAATTGGCAGGCCTGAGCGATGCGTCGCTGCAGGAGAAGACCTTCGAGTTCAAGAATCGTCTGGCCAACGGTGAAACGTTGGACGACATTCTGCCCGAAGCCTTTGCCGTCGTCCGCGAAGCTTCGCGTCGTGTGACGGGGATGCGCCATTTTGACGTCCAGCTCCTGGGGGGCATCGTCCTTCACCGCGGGGATATCGCCGAAATGCGTACTGGTGAAGGCAAGACCTTGGTCGCGACGCTGCCGGTTTACCTCAATGCCCTGACGGGAAAGGGCGTCCACGTCGTCACCGTCAATGACTACCTGGCTACTCGTGACAGTGAAGACATGGGCCGCATCTATAAGTTCCTCGGTCTGTCCGTTGGCCTCATCGTCCACGACCTCACGTATGACCAGCGACGCCGGGCATACAACGCCGACGTCACGTATGGGACGAACAATGAATTCGGCTTCGACTACCTGCGCGATAACATGGTCATCAGTGCCGACCAGATGGTACAGCGGCCGCTCAATTATTGTATCGTCGACGAAGTGGACTCGATCCTCATCGACGAAGCGCGGACGCCGCTCATCATTTCCGGCCCGGGTGAAAAATCGACGGACCTGTACTACACGCTGGCAGGCATCGTCAAGACCTTCACCAAAGACGACTACACGATGGACGAAAAACAGAAGACCATCGCGCCGACCGATTCGGGTGTTGCCAAAGTTGAAAAGATGCTGGGCATCAGCAACATGTTCGACAACGACCACCTCGATTTGAACCACCTCGTCATCCAGGCCCTGCGGGCGCGCTTCATGATGCACCGCGATAAGGATTACGTCGTCAAGAACGGCGAAATCGTCATCGTCGATGAATTCACAGGCCGCCTCATGTTCGGCCGCCGTTACAGCGATGGCCTGCATCAGTCCATCGAAGCCAAGGAAAACGTCAAGGTCCAGGGCGAAAGCAAGACCCTGGCTACGATTACCTTCCAGAACTACTTCCGTATGTACGACAAGCTGGCCGGCATGACCGGTACGGCCAAGACGGAAGAAGACGAATTCAACAAGATCTATAAACTCGACGTCTACGTCATCCCGACCAATAAACCGGCTATCCGCCGCGACCTGCCGGACGTCATCTACAAGACGAAGAACGCCAAGTACCGCGCCGTCGTCCGGGAAGTCAAGAAGCGCCACGCTACGGGCCAGCCGATCCTGGTCGGCACGACGTCCATCAACCAGTCGGAAATCCTCAGCCAGCTCCTGGATAAGGAAAATATCGTCCACAACGTGCTCAACGCCAAGTACCACGAAAAAGAAGCGGAAATCATCAAGAACGCCGGCCAGAAGGGCATGGTCACCATTGCCACCAACATGGCTGGCCGCGGCACGGACATCAAGCTCGGGCCAGGCGTCGCTGAACTGGGCGGCCTGATGATCATCGGTACGGAACGCCACGAAAGCCGCCGTATCGACAATCAGCTGCGCGGCCGTGCCGGCCGTCAGGGCGACCCGGGTACGACGCAGTTCTTCCTGTCTCTGGAAGACGACCTCATGCGTATCTTCGGCTCGGAAAACATTTCCAAGTTCATGGATAAATTGGGTATGGATGAAGACGAACCGATTACGGCCAAGATGATTACCCGGTCCATTGAAAAGGCTCAGAAGAAAGTCGAAAGCCACAACTTTGAAATCCGTAAATACGTCCTGGAATATGACGATGTCATGAACCAGCAGCGTGAAGTCCTCTACAGCCAGCGCCGTCAGGTCCTTACGGCTGATTCCCTGCGCGATACTATCATGGGCATGGTCGACGATATCATCCACGAAGGCCTGGACAAATACGCCAATGAAAAGCTCTATCCTGAAGAATGGGATTTCGCCGGCCTCCTGAGCCAGATGCAGCAGTATTTCGTGCCCAAGAACGCTACGTCTGTGGAAGAACTGGAAAACCTGAGCCGCGTCGAAGTCCAGGATAAATTGAAACAGATCGCCGTCGACCTCTATGAAGAACGCCTCAAGGAAATCGGCGAACAGACCATGAAGGAACTGGAAAAGGCCATTATGCTCCGTGTCGTCGACAGCAAGTGGATGGACCACCTCGACGCTATGGATGCCCTCAAGGAAGGCATCAACCTGCGGGCTTACGGCCAGAAGAATCCGCTCGTCGAATACAAATTCGAAGCCTATGAAATGTTCGAGGAAATGATCGAATCCATCAAACGGACCGTCGTCACCTTCCTCTATCATATCCAGGTCACGTACAGCAAGCCCGTACCGCAGGCGGAAGATCATCTCCAGGGCGCTCACGAAGTCCACGAAGAAAGCAAACCCGTCAGCGCCGAAGACATCAAAAAAGACGAAGAACGGGAACGGCAATGATGGCGTAGGGGCGTCCACGCGAATCCCGTATAAATTATCCCGTGTAGGGGCGCCCGCGCGAATTCTGTGAACATCCTATTATAGTTATTTTTATTTAGAAAAAGCAGGTGATACTTGTGTTGTTAGATGAAATGCGTAAACCGCTGGAAGACCTCAAACATAGAATACAAGAAATCGGGGATTCACTTTAACTTACCTCGGAAAAAAGAACGTATCATGGATTTAGATATGCAGATGAGTGACCCGACTTTCTGGGATGACCCGGACAAGGCCAAGAAGATTTCCCAGGAAGCGACGCTGCTCAAGACGGAAGTCGAAGGCCACGAAGAACTCGTCCGCAAAGCTGATGACCTCAGCGATTATTTGGAAATGGCCATGGAAGATGGCGACGCCTCCTTTGCCGAAGACATTGAAAAGCAGTACCACGACCTGCTCAAGGACATCGAAAAGCGGGAAGTACGGCTCCTCTTGTCCGGCGAATACGACAAGTGCAACGCCCTCATCACCTTCCACGCCGGTGCCGGCGGTACGGAAGCTCAGGACTGGGCACAGATGCTCATCCGCATGTATACCCGCTGGGCTGAACGCAATGGCTACAAACTGACCGTCCTGGATATGCAGCCCGGTGATGAAGCGGGTATCAAGAGCGCTGCCTTCCGCGTCGAAGGCGAATACGCCTATGGCTATTTGAAATCGGAAAAAGGCGTCCACCGCCTGGTCCGCATTTCGCCTTTCGATGCCGCAGCCCGGCGCCATACGTCCTTTACGGCTGTCGATGTCATGCCGGAACTGCCGGACGACGTCGATGTCGAAATCAATATGGACGACGTCCGCGTCGATTACTTCCGCGCCTCCGGTGCCGGCGGCCAGCACGTCAACAAGACGAGTTCCGCTGTCCGCATGACCCATATGCCGACGGGCATCGTCGTCCAGTGCCAGAATGAACGGTCACAGCTGCAGAATAAGGAAATGTGCCTGAAGTACTTGCGGGCTAAACTCTTTGAACTGGAACAGGAAAAGCAGGAAAAACTGAAAGCCGAAATCGGCGGCGTCCACCAGGCTATCGAATGGGGGAGCCAGATCCGCTCGTACGTGTTCCACCCGTACAACCTGGTCAAGGACCACCGGACCAATGTCGAAACGGGCAATATCCAGGCTGTCATGGACGGCGACCTGGACATCTTCATCGAAGGGTATTTGCAGCAGGAAAAAGAAAAGAAGTTAGCAAAGCAGGAGCTCTAAAGTAAATGAAAAAATGGATGATTTTCTTTGTCATCGTCGCAGCCCTCTTGGTCGGCGCCAATTCCTATGCGCCCCAGCTGGCCGAAGCCGGCCTCTGTCAAGCCTTGTCGGCGACACTCAATCTGCACAGCGATGATGTCCGCGTCCAGGCGTCGCCAGGGGCGAAGATCTTCCTCGGCGACATCGACGCCATTACGGTCCATGCCAATAATTTCCAGGCTGGCGATCTGACCTTCGCCCACTTCGACTGCAATCTCTACGGCGTCCATTTCAAGCCGCTCCTGGCCCTGGCCGATCAGGAAGTCCGGGTCACCCGGGCCGAGAGCGGTGAGATGACGGCATCCATCCGCAGCGAAGAACTGGAAAAGTTCCTGGTCAAGAAGGTCCAGGGACTGACGGACCCGCAGGTCTCCTTTGAAGACGACGCCGTCCGCGTCCAGGGGCGGGTGAAGCTGGGCGGCCTCGTGTCGGCCCAGGCTGATGTCCGCGGTCATTTTGGCATGAAAGGGTCGAAGCTCATGTTCATCCCGTCGTCCGTGACGGTAGAAGGCATGGGCATGCAGATCAGCACGACGCAGATGGCCAATGCTGAGATTTACGACTTTGCCGGGTTCCCCTTGGGAATCCAGCCGGACAGCGTCACCATGCGCGACGGCCTCCTGACCATCCATGGCCAGGTGAGCAACTCATAGATAAGGTGAAGAGAATGACAAACATGAATAAACGCAGTATGCTGGCGATGATACTGGCCGTCTTTATCGGCCTCGTATGTGCGCTGGGCATGTGCGTACAACGCAATGCGATAGAAAATGAGTCGACGACGGTAGAACAGGCTATGGACTATGATGCTATCGTCGTCATGGCCCGTAACGACGGCTACGACCTCGACACGGCACTCCAGATGTGCCGCGATGCCGGCGTTACGAGCTTTACCATTTACGATACTACCCTCAATAAGCTGACCCAGCGCGGCGAACTGTCGCTGGTGACGAAACTCGGTGCCGACCTCTATTATCCTCAGTTCGGCATTACCGACAAATCCTATGACTACTACCTCATCGGCAAGCCCCAGGGCCAGACGGACCTCTATTTCGACGAAGTCGTATCCGACCTCAAGACCCGCCTGGGTGACGATAAAGTCAAGATCATGTCCCATGGCCCGTACCGTATTGCCGGTATTCAAGGTGTCATGCCGGGCTTAGGCGATGTCAACCTGGGTATCCTCAGCGCCGATGCCAAGACCATCAGCGACCACGGCTTCCACGTCATCCTGCGGCCGACGAATTACAGCAACCCGACGAAGGAACAGGTCGCTCATTTCTTCGACCGCGTCGACCAGATCAAGAATGTATCGGGCATCATGTTCGTCGGCAAGGAAGTCCTGGGCTATACGCCGGTCAACGCCGAACGCAAGACCATGCTGGACTATACGGCGGATAACCTGAACGACAGGGACATTCCTTTCTATATGATCGAATCGGTCAACCAGCTCCAGTATAATCAGCAGGACGGCATGTATGACCTGGCCGGCCTGGTCCATTACCGCACGGCCCGCGTCTATGCCATGGCCAAGGAAGAACTGGAAAAGATTACGCCCGAAGAAGCGGCTATGCGCTTTTACATCAGCGACCTGGAACGCAATGCTCGGGTCAATCTCTATCCGCTCTATAAGAAGCCTCTCCACGGCATGAACCTGACCCAGACCAACTTGTCTTACGTCAAGATGGTTTCGCAGAAACTGACGGACCGGGGCTACACCCTGGGCCGGGCTTCCATCATGCCGACCTATTATCCGAACCGCCTGCTCCTGGCCATTACAGCAGCGGCAGCAGCCTGCGGCTTCGTCTTCGTCCTCAACCTTCTCCTGCCCTTGACGGACCGTAAGAACTATATCCTCATGGCTTTGGGCATCGTCTGTGCCGTCATCGGTGCTATCGTCGCCAAAGGGGCCTTGTTCCTCCAGGTCTGGGCTATCGGCTGTGCGACGGCTGCGCCGACAGCGGCCATTCTCCTGGCCCTGGACCACTGGAAGAAGATGAAGATCACTAAGAAACTCGGCTATGGCCGCGTCGTCCGCGATGGCACCATCGGCTTGTTCTTTGCCGTCGCCGTGGCCATGATCGGCGCCCTCTATATCGCCGCCATGCTGGGCAATATCCGCTTCTTCATGGAATTCGACTTCTACCGCGGCGTCAAGCTGACCTTCATCCTGCCCCTGATCCTGGTGGCTATCGGCTATCTGCGCCGCTTCCCGCTCATGGGGCAGACCATTGCCTCGCCGGAAGACCTAAAGGTCTTCGTCAAGGATTTCCTCAATATTCCCATTAAGATGGGGACCATCCTCATCCTGGCCGTCCTGGCCCTGGCTGGCGTCATCTTCGTCGGCCGCAGCGGCCACACGGCAGGCGTCCCCGTACCGGGCGTGGAAGTCGCTATGCGCCGCTTCCTGGAAAATGTCCTCTATGCCCGTCCGCGGGAAAAGGAATTCCTCATCGGGCATCCGGCCTTCTACCTCATGGTCGCTGCCCTGTACCGTAAATGGCCGCAGCTGCTGCACTTCTTCCTGGTCATCGCCGCTGCCATCGGCGTCGGCTCTATGGTCGAAACCTTTGCCCATATCCGCACGCCTTTCCTCATGTCCTTCATCCGCGGCATCAACGGCTGGGTGACGGGCATGGTCATCGGTATCGGCCTGATCATCGCCATTGCCATCGTCAGCTATGTGACGACGTGGCTGGGAAAGCAGGTGGCCCATCGTGACTAGAGTCGTCATTTCCGGCTATTACGGTTTTGCCAATGCCGGCGACGAAGCCATGCTGGCGGCCATTGTCGGCTCCCTGAAAGACATCATTCCCGACGTATCGATTACGGTCATCACCGGCAACTGCCGCATGACCCGGGAAAACCATAACGTACAGGCTGTACACCGCCTGAACTTCTTTGCTATCGCAGCGGCCATTCGCCGCTGTGATATTCTTATAAGCGGCGGTGGCAGCCTTTTGCAGGACGTGACCAGCGCCCGCAGCCTCTATTATTACTTGTGGATCATGAGAATCGCCCTGTTCTTCAAGAAGCCCGTCATGCTCTACGCTCAGGGCATCGGCCCCGTCCGCGGCGCCAAGGCCCGCCGGGCTGTGCGCGATGTCTTGCAGCGCGTCGCCGTCATCGGCGTCCGCGATGCCGATTCCAAAGCCGAACTGGCCGCCATGGGCGTGACCCGGCCGCCTATCCATGTCACGGCCGACGCCGTCTTGTCCATGCATCCCGTCGACAAGAACATCGGCCTCTATATCCTCAAGAAACACGGCATCACCGGCATCCGCCGGCGCCTGGGCATTGCCGTCCGCAACTGGCAGGACCATGAAGCCTATAAGGACGCCATTGCCGCTGCTGCTGACGAGCTGCAGGAAACACAGGACGTCCACGTCATCTTCATTCCCATGCAGTACCCGGCCGACGTCGAAGCCGGCCGCGACATTGCCAGCCGCATGAAGACGAAAGCCGTCGTCCTCGACGGCCACTATACGACGGTGGAATTCATGTCCCTCATGGGCTGTATGGATGCGGTCATTGCCAACCGCCTGCACGCCCTCATCTTTTCGGCTATCATGCAGGTGCCGGCGACGGCCGTGTCGTATGACCCGAAAATCGACAGTTTCATCGACCTCATCGGCGATAGGGTCTGCGGCACGACAGAAGACGTCCAGGCTGCGGATATCGTCGCCGACGTGGGCCAGAAATTGGCTCTCGGCCATTTGGCGCCGGAAATCAAGGCCCGCCTCAATCACCTGCGGCGCCAGTCCCTGCGCAATGCCTATCTGGCCCTGCGCATCCTGGAAGGCCGCAAGGGCGTCCGCAAGCGCCTGCAACAGCATCGGAGGTCCTTATGATTGAATTAAAGAACGTATCCAAGGTCTATGGCAATGGCTCCATTGCCCTGGACCACGTATCGCTCCATATCGGCAAGGGCGAGTTCGTCTTCGTCGTCGGCGCCAGCGGTGCCGGCAAGTCGACGCTCATCAAGCTCTTGTCCCATGAAGAACTGCCATCGCGGGGTTCGGTCTTCGTCAACGGCATTGAAGTCAATAAGCTGGCCAAGAACCGCGTGCCCTATCTGCGCCGTAAAATGGGCATCGTCTTCCAGGATTTCCGCCTCCTGCCCAATAAGACGGCTCAGGAAAACGTGGCCTTTGCCATGGAAGTCATCGAAGCGCCGCGGCGCCTCATCCGCCGCCGTGTCCGCGATGTCCTCGACCTGGTCGGCCTGGTCGGCAAGGCCGATGCCCTGCCTAAGAACCTCAGCGGCGGCGAACAGCAGCGCGTAGCCATCGCCAGGGCCATCGTCAACCGGCCGCTGCTGCTCATTGCCGATGAACCGACGGGGAACCTGGACCCGGAAACGTCGCGGGACATTATGGAAGTCTTCAAGAAAATCAACCACATGGGGACGACAGTCCTCATGGTGACTCATGATAAGACCCTCGTCGACATGATGAACAAGCGGGTCATCGAAATCGACGGCGGCAAAGTCGTCCGCGATGAACAGAAGGGGGGCTATGACGATGAAAATTAGGACCATGCGCTACTACATGGCCGAAGCCATTCAGTCGTTCTGGCGCAACCGCTTCATGTCCATCGCGTCCATCGCTACCGTCGCCTTGTCCCTGTTCATCCTGGGCATTTTCCTGACCCTCGTGGCCAACCTCGATTATTTCGCTGAGAACCTGGAAAGCCAGGTCGAAATCACGGTCTACCTCAAAGACGACGTGACCCAGAAGGACATCGACAGCGTCGGCCGCCGCCTGAGCGCCCTGCCCGATGTGAAGTCCGTATCCTTTACCGACAAGGACCAGGCCATGGACATCCTCAAGGAACGCATGAAGGACCAGCCGGGCATCCTCGACGCCCTGGACGGCAAGAATCCCCTGCCCAGTTCTTATGAAGTGACCTTTACCGAACCGGAAGCCGTGCGCCGGACAGCCGACATCGTCGCTGACTATCCCGAAGTCGAAGGGACCCATTACGGCCAGGAAATCATCGAACAGCTCTTCCAGATCACACGCATCATCCGCTGGGGCGGCATTGCCCTGATCATCTTCCTGACCCTGGCCATGCTGTTCATCATTTCCAACACCATCCGCCTGACCGTCTTCGCCAGGCGCAAGGAAATCGCCATCATGAAATACGTCGGCGCGACAAACTGGTTCATCCGCTGGCCGTTCCTCCTGGAAGGGCTGCTCCTGGGCTTCATCGGCGGCGTCCTGGCCGACCTGGCCTTGTGCCAGTTCTACGGCTTCGTCGTCACGGCGGTCCACCAGTCGCTGGCCTTCCTGCCCATGGTCAGCGTTTATCCCTTTATGTACCGCACGGCAGCCATCCTCTTGGTCATCAGTATGATCATCGGCGCCCTGGGCAGTACGATTTCGCTGAAACGATATATGAAGGTGTAATATGGTAAGAAAATATATCATCCTCGCCGTGACGGCAGCCCTGTTATCGCCGTGTCTCCTGACTTTTGCCGACGATGACCTGCAGGGCCAGCTGGACGACGTCCAGAACCGCATGGCCGAGCAGAGTGAGAAGAAGGCCCAGGCCCAAATGGTCATCGACAACGTCAGCGATAAGCTCTATGAAATCCAGAAGAGCCTGGAAGCCGCTCAGGGCGAATACCAGGCGGTGACGGCCGATTTGGCGGCGACGGAAGAAAAAATAGCCGCGACCCAGGCCGAGCTCGACGAGAACCGGGCGCGCCTGCAGAAGCGGGAGAAAGTCTTTACCAAGCGCATCCGCGATATCTATATGCACGGCCAGCTGAGTTATCTCGACGTCGTCCTCGGCGCCAAGGATTTCAGCGACTTTTCCAACCGCCTGGAACTCCTGCGCCGCGTCGTCGATGCTGATATCTCCCTCATTTCTGACATCCGTCAGGAACGGGCAGCTATCGAAGCGGCTCAAAAAGAATTAGAAGTACAGCGCGACCGTCAGGCACAGCTGCGCGATGAAGCGAAGGCCAAGCGCGACGAAATCGCCGCCCATAAAGACGAACAGCAGGCTGTCCTCTACCAGGCCCAGAACGATAAGGCTACGGCTGAGAAGGCCTATGCCGAATATCAGCAGGCTTCCCAGTCCCTGGGCGACAAGCTGCGCCAGCGGGCTGCCGAAGAAGCGGCGGCCCAGGCCACGCCGCCTGCCCCGGACAGCAGCGATGGCAGCGATTCCCAGCCCGTCAGCAGCGGCGGGACGGGAGCCATGATCTGGCCCGTTAACGGCGTCATCACGTCGCCTTACGGTTACCGGACTCATCCCATCTTTGGGACGACCATCTACCACAGCGGCATCGACATCGGCGTCGATTATGGCACGCCTGTCCAGGCAGCCGATGGCGGTACCGTCGTCGAAGCCGGCTGGATCAGCGGCTATGGCTACGCCGTCGTCATCGACCACGGCAACGGCCTGTCGACGTTGTACGGCCACAACCAGGAACTCGCCGTTTCGCCGGGCCAGGCCGTCTCTCAGGGCCAGGTCATCGCCTATGCCGGCTCGACGGGTAACTCCACGGGCCCGCACGTCCACTTTGAAGTCCGCGCCAATGGCGACCCCGTCGACCCCCAGGGGTATTTGTAGGGGGAAGTCGGCGCGTCACGGCTTCTGCTGCCAGGCACGAGTACCTAATCGTTTTTCGTTCGTCGTTCGTCGTTCATCGTGACGGGTAATTTTTTATCTTTTACGATCAACGATGAACGGACTACGATGAACTTTTTTTACACACAAGGAGGCACCCTGATGGGGAAACATAGTTTACGGCAGACGTGGGAGCGCGTCCGCCGGCCGCTGGGATATGTTTGCAGCGGTATGATCATCATGATTGTCGCCATGGTTGGCCTCTTTTGGTATTATACGGGCCGGCCTTCGTCGATGTTCGAGTTTTTCCGGACCTTGGAAATCATCGAAAGCCATTATGCCGAAAATGTCGATAAAAACGCCATCTTTGACGGTGCCTTGAAGGGCATGGTCAGTACTTTGGGCGATAAACATTCGACCTATCTCGGCGGCGATTTGTATAAAGACTTTTCCGCCCAGATGAGCGGCACTTACGCCGGCATCGGCGTCTACATCGCCTCTACCGATGAAGGCATCCTCATCGCCGGTGTCATGGAAGGCAGTCCGGCTGAGGAAGCGGGTCTCCAGCGCGGTGATATCCTGGTGTCCATTGATGGCACGTCCGTCGAGGGCTATCAGCTGGAAGATGTGTCCAAGAACATCCGCGGGCCTGTCGACACCAGCGTCGACCTCGTCGTCCGCCGCGATGGCGAAGAACAATCCTTTACCGTTCAGCGCCGCCAGATCCACGTGCCGACAGTTGCCGGCAAGATGGTCGACGGCACGGACGTCGGCTATATCCGCGTGGCCGTCTTCAGTGATGGCACGGCTGACGATTTCACCAAGGAATTCACCAAGCTCCGCGAGCAGGGTATGAACAAGCTCATCCTCGACCTGCGTGATAACCCGGGCGGCATCGTCGAACAGGCTGTCGGCGTGGCCAGCAATTTCGTTCCGCCCAACAGTACCATCGTGTCTTATACGGAACAGGATGGCAAAGTGGACCAGTACACGGCCCAGGGGACGGATGACCCGATTCCCATCGTCGTCTTGGTCAATGAAAATTCGGCCAGCGCTTCGGAAATCGTCGCCGGTGCCGTCCAGGACATGAAACTCGGCCCCATCGTCGGCGTCAAGACCTACGGCAAGGGGACCGTCCAGGGCGTCTTCCCCGTCGACTCGGCATCGGCTGTCAAAGTGACCGTCGCCAAGTATCGGACGACGAATGGCCGCGAAATCGACGGCGTCGGTATCGAACCGGATGTCGTCGTTCCCTTGACGCCGTCCGACCCGGAAGACAGCCAGTTTGAGAAGGCTTTGGAAATTATTCAGGAAAAATGACTTTACAGATGAGCGAATATGCTTTAAAATTTGATAGTAACGTCAATTAGATATTTTTGGACAGATAGACAGGAGACATGGTATATGTATGCTGTGTCTCTTTCTGTATCCGTATGTATTCCTATGAGGTGAAATATGTTTATAGACAGAGCAAGAATTTTTGTACAGTCCGGCAAGGGCGGCGACGGCATGAGCAGTTTCCGTCACGAAAAGTTCGTCCCCAAGGGCGGGCCGAACGGCGGTGACGGCGGCCAGGGCGGCAACGTCGTCCTCGTCGCCGACCGCAACGTCAATACCCTGGTCGACTTCCGGTTCCGCCGCCTGTTCAAGGCCAAGCCCGGCGGAAAAGGCGAAGGCAGCAACAAGTACGGCCGCAATGCCGAAGATTTATTGATCACTGTTCCCTTGGGGACCATCGTCAAAGATGAAGAAACGGGCCAGGTCATGGCCGACTTATCCCGCGACGGCCAGCGGGCCATCGTCGCCAAAGGCGGCCGCGGCGGCCGCGGCAACTGGCATTTCCGCACCAGTGCCAACCGGACGCCGACTTTTGCCGAACGAGGCGAACCGGGGGAAGAACGGTGGCTGCGCCTGGAACTGAAGGTCCTGGCTGACGTCGGCCTCCTGGGTTACCCCAGCGTCGGCAAGTCGAGTATCCTGCGCAAGGTTTCGGCAGCCCAGCCGGAAGTCGCAGCCTACCACTTCACGACGCTCAACCCGATTTTGGGTGTCGTCAACCTGCCGGACCACCGCAGTTTCGTCATGGCCGATATCCCCGGCCTCATCGACGGCGCCAGTGAAGGCGTCGGCCTGGGCCACGATTTCCTACGCCACATCGAACGGACGAAGATCCTCATCCACGTCGTCGACGTGTCGGGCATCGAAGGGCGCGACCCCATCGAAGACTATGAAAAGATCAATGCCGAACTGGCGAAATACAGCGAAAAACTGGCGCGTAAACACCAGGTCGTAGCGGCCAACAAAATCGACCTCCTCGGCGATTCGGACAACCTGGAACGGCTCATGGACTACATGACCGCTCACGGCGTCGAAGTCTATCCCATCTGCGCCATGACCGGCGAAGGCATGGACAAGCTCCTGGAACGGGTCTGGACGATGCTCGAAGAGTACGTCGAAGAACCGGACGAAACGACGGAAGAAGTCGTCTATAAAGCCCAGAATAAGCCGGACTTTGAAGTCAAGCGCGACGACGACGGCGCCTTTGTCATCACCGGCGCCCGCATCGAAAACCTCGTCGCCATGACCAACTTCGACGACGACCAGTCTCTGCGCCGCTTCCAGCGCATCTGGCGCTACATGGAACTGGACAAGCTCCTCCAGGAACACGGCATCCAGGACGGCAACACCGTCCGCATTTATTCCATGGAATTTGAATACCACAAATAACGCAGGCCGCCATTGGCTCCCCTGATAGGGGAGACATCGTAGGGGCTCGCACGTGGCGAGCCCGCCTGAGTCCTGTGAATCACGCATTTCAAACCCAATGGATGGAAAACAGAAATTCCCCCTAGGAGTGGAGCGGGCGTGCCACGGCACGCCCCTACAGCCTGCGGCAACATACCCAATACCCCGTAGGGACTCGCACGTGGCGAGCCCGCCTGAATCCATCGATAACGCCGCTAGTTTTCGTAGGGCTCCCCTGATAGGGGAGCTGTCAGCGAAGCTGACTGAGAGGTTGAATCAGGAGCGGGCGGCCCGCCAGAGTCCAGCGGTAACATACCCAATACCCCGTAGGGGCTCGCACGTGGCGAGCCCGCCTGAATCCATCAATAACGCCGCCAGTTTCCGTAGGGCTCCCCTGATAGGGGAGCTGTCAGCGAAGCTGACTGAGAGGTTGAATCAGGAGCGGGCGGCCCGCCAGAGTCCAGCGGCAACATACCCAATACCCCGTAGGGGCTCGCGCGTGGCGAGCCCGCCTGAATCCAACATATTTTATATAATAATGAGCACAAGGAGATCCATATGAACAATAAAGATAAGAAGCAACTCAAGGGCATGGCCAGCCTCATGCCGTCTGTCGTCCAGATCGGCAAGGACGGCCTCAGCGATGCCGTCATCGACAGCGCCCGTGCCGCTATTACGGCGCGGGAACTGATCAAGGCCCACGTCCTCAACAACGCCAATCTGCCGACGAAGGAAACCATGGAAGATTTGGCCGATATGCTCGGCGCCGAACTCATCCAGGTCATCGGCCACTACGGCGTCTTATTCAAGAAGAAAGACAAGAAATCTCATTACGAATTTATTAAAGACTAGGACGTGAGGCTTTGTGAACAGTACAAGCAGGGACTTCGGCCAGAAGAAACGCATCGTCGTCAAGGTCGGGTCCAGCACCATTTCCCATGCTACGGGAAAATTGAACTACCGGCGTATGGAACACCTGGTCCGGGAACTGGCGGATCTCCAGAACCAGGGTAAGCAGATGATCCTCGTCAGCTCCGGCGCGACCAATGCCGGCATGGCGCCGCTCCACATGGACCACCGGCCCCGGTCGATACGGGAAAAGCAGGCCCTCGCCGCCGTCGGCCAGGGCGTCCTCATGCATACGTATGAACGGCTCTTCCGCGAATACGGCCAGGTCGTCGGCCAGGTCCTGCTGACCCGCATGGATTCCCAGGACCGGAGCAAGTTCATGAACTCCCGCAACGCCTTGCTGACGATGCTCGACATGGGCGTCATTCCCATCATCAATGAAAATGACGTCGTCGCCGTCGATGAATACAAAATCGGCGACAACGACACGCTGTCGGCTATGGTCAGCGGCCTCGTCGACGCCGACCTGCTCATCCTTTTGTCCGACATCGACGGCCTCTACACGGACAATCCGCGGACCCATGACGATGCCAAAATCATCCCTGTCGTCGACAACATCGACAAGCACATCTATGAAATCGCCGGCGACGCCGGGTCCAGCATGGGCACGGGCGGCATGTACACTAAGATACAGGCCGCGTCCATTGCCACGGCAGCCGATGTGGACATGGTCATCGCCTCGGGCAGTGAAGACGGCATCATCAGCCGTATCTGCGCCGGCGAAGAAGTGGGGACGCTGTTCAAAGCTAAAGAAACGCCGTTGCACTCGAAGAAGCGCTGGCTCGTATCGGGCAGCAAGGCCCAGGGCCGGCTCGTCGTTGACCAGGGCTGCCGCAATGCCATCATCGACCACGGTTCGAGCCTCCTGCCCGTCGGCATTACCGCCGTCGAAGGCATCTTCGATGAAGGGGACATCGTCAGCGTCGTCTACGACGGCCTGACCATTGCCAAGGGCATCAGCAACTACAGCAGCGTCAACATCAATGCCATCAAGGGCCTGCAGTCTGCGGACATTCCCAAGGTCCTGGGCCACAATGGCATTTATGAGGAAGTCATTCATCGCGATAATCTCGTCGCCATGTATTAAAAGGGGGTATTTTCTATGATATCCGAAGTATTCCGCAAAGGCCGTGACGCCAAGGAAGCCTCGTACGTCCTGGCCGCTGCCTCTACGGCAGAAAAGAATCAGGCCCTGTCCGCCATCGCCGACGGCCTCGTCGCCCATGAAGCCGATATCCTGGCAGCCAATGCCGTCGACTTGCAGCGGGCTAAAGCCAAGGGCATGGCGCCGGCCATGGTCGACCGCCTGACGCTGACCAAAGAGCGCATCGCCGCCATGGCCGAAGGCGTCCGCCAGGTCATCGCCCTGCCCGACCCGGCCGGCGTCGTCCTCGACGAATGGGACCGCCCCAACGGCCTGCACATCCGCAAGGTCAGCGTGCCCTTAGGCGTCATCGCCATCATTTATGAATCGCGGCCCAACGTCACGGTCGACGCCGCCGTCCTCTGCGTCAAAGCCGGTAATGCCTGCGTTCTCCGCGGCGGCAGTGAAGCCATCGCTTCCAATACGGCCCTGGCCAAAGTCATCCGCGAAAGCCTGGCCGCAGCCGGCCTTTCGGCCGATGCTGTGAACCTCATCGAGGATACCGACCGGGCCCTGGTCAAAGAACTCTTGACCTTGCGCCGCTATATCGACCTGGCCATTCCCCGCGGCGGGGCCGGTCTGATTCGCATGGTCGTCGACACGGCGACAGTGCCCTGCATCGAAACGGGGAGCGGCGTCTGCCACGTCTATGTCGATAAGGATGCCGATTTGGACATGGCCGTCAAGATCGTCGAAAACGCCAAGGTATCGCGGCCGTCGACGTGCAACGCCATGGAAACGCTCCTGGTCCACCGCGACGTGGCCCAGGCCTTCCTCAAGAAGCTGGCGCCGGTCATGAAAGCCGACGGCGTCGAGCTGCGCGGTGACGACGAAGCCTGCCAGTCCAGCGCCATGAAGGCTGCCAGTGACGACGACTGGGCGACGGAATACAACGCCCTCATCATGTCGGTCAAGGTCGTCGGCTCCCTCCAGGAAGCACTGGACCATATCCGCCGTTTCAGCACCCATCATTCGGAAGCCATCATCACGGAAAACAAGGCCACTGCGGCTGCCTTCCAGGCCGCCGTCGATTCGGCCGCTGTCTACGTCAACGCGTCGACGCGCTTTACCGATGGCTTTGAATTCGGCTTTGGCGCCGAAATCGGCATCAGCACGCAGAAGCTGCATGTCCGCGGACCCATGGGGCTGGAAGCCCTCGTGTCCTATAAATACCTCGTCGACGGCGACGGTCAGGTCCGTTGAGGCTGCGGAAGCTGCGCGGGTATGGACGGACCCTGCGCCAGTACGCTGCGTCGCCGAAGACACAGTTTGAATACCGGCATTATGCCAAATTTTTATTGCTTTACGCGTTAGCAGTAGCTATCGCCTGGGGAGGAATCTATTGGTACCATGGAAATCACTAGGCTCGGCATCATGGGAGGGACCTTCAATCCCATCCATTTAGGGCATCTCATGATCGCTGAAGAAGCGCGCCAGACCTTTCACCTGGACAAGGTCCTCTTCGTGCCGTCATACATCACGCCCAACAAGAACGTCAACGGCGCGACGGCCGAGCAGCGCCTGGCCATGACGCGCCTGGCTACGGCTGACAACCCGCATTTTACAGTCAGTGATATGGAGATGCGCCGCAAGGGCAACTCCTATACGGTCGATACGCTGCGCTTCCTGAAGAAGCTCTACGGACCGTCGTATATCTTGTATTTTATATCCGGCACAGACACGATCCACGACCTGCACAACTGGAAGGAACCGGAAGAAATCCTGAAGCTGTGCCAGTTCGTCGGAGCGACCCGGCCCGATGGCTCAGAACAAATCGATTCCATCATCGCCTCTTTCGGAGAGCTGGGGAAGCATATCCTCAAGCTGCCCGTACCGACCATGGAAATCTCATCGACAGAACTGCGCCGCCGCATCCGCTTAGGGCTATCTGTGCGCTATATGATACCGCCGGCTGTGGCCGAATACATCAGAAAAAATGGAGTATATCAATGTACAACGAAGAATTCAAAGATAGAATCAAAGAGGATTTAAAGGAATCTCTGTCTTCTCATCGCTATACCCATGTACTGGGTGTAGCAGCAGCGGCCCGCGAATTGGCAGACCGCTACGGCTGCGATGCCGATACGGCTGAAGTAGCCGGCCTTTTGCACGATGCTGCCAAACAGCTGCCCCTGCCGGAGATGCAGGCACTGGCGGAAAAATCCTTTCCCGTCCTGCCGGCACCTATCCTGGCTAACGGCGGCCTGCTCCACGGCTATGCGGCCGTGACCATCGCCAAGGAGCGCTATGGCATTACCGACCCAGCCCTCTTGGGGGCCGTCGCCCACCACACGACCGGGGCGGAACAGATGAGCACCCTGGAAAAAATCATTTTCCTCGCCGATTACATCGAAGTGAACCGCGACTTCGACGGTGTCGACGACCTGCGCCAGGCAGCCCGGCGCGACCTCGATGAAGCCGTCCTCTTGGGCTATGATTCGACGATCCGCCATCTCCTCGACCAGGGCAAACCTATTTTCGTCGGCACCGTCGTCAACCGCAATGCCCAGATCGACGTCGTCCGTGCCGCAGATGGGAAGGCCTGAGGATGACACAGGAGAAACGAAGAAAGATATTATACCGCATCCTGGCCGTCGTTGCCGCCATCGCCATCGTCCTGGCAGGCCGGTCCCTGTACCTGCATTACCAGTCCATCAAAGAGGCGCCGATCCAGCAGGATGTGCCGGACACGAGCCAGACTCAGAGCGACAGCTCCGTCTTTGCCCAGACCAGCCCGGACAAGCCGCTCTACGTCCTGCTCCTCGGCACCGATGGCGGGGACCCGCAGCAGGCGAATTTCGTCGGCGTCGCGGCTATCAACAAGGCCAAGAAGCACATCGACATCATCATGCTGCCTGACGATACGAAAATCGAAGGGCGCAAGGAAAAGGGCATCCAGGAATTGCAGGATGTCTACAGTGAAGGCGGCATGAGCCTGGTCCGGGCCGTCGTCGAAGACATTTTCCACATCCCCATCCCGTATTATGCGACCTTTACGGCCGATTCCTTCTCGAAGATGGTCGACCTCAGCGGCGGTGTGCCGATTTACGTCGAAAAGAACATGTACCACGGTGACGAAGCGACGGGGAAGACCGACATCAACCTCTTCCAGGGCTATCAGACCCTGACCGGGAAGGAAGCCGCCGGCTATATGCGCTATATCGATGCGGACGGCTATCTGTCGCGGACGCAGCGGCAGGAACGGTTCATCAAGAACTTCTATGAAGACCGGCAGGACTGCTTCGGCGTGACCAATGCCTTCTTCATGTACCGGGCCTGGCACAACGTCGATTCCAACATTTCCGCCAAGGACATGGCCCAGCTGGCCTTCGATTTCCGCGGCGTGACGGCTGACAACATCGATTTCTATATCCTGCCCGGCGAAATGGCCATGAGCGGCAAGAACGGCGATACGAAATACTACTGGACCTACGATCCGGTCGAAGTCCAGAAAGTCATTGGCCGCACGAACAACGCCATCTCGACGGCGCCGGAACCGGATGATACGAAACAATAATTACGTCATAAAGGAGTTACTATATACATGCCAATTACCATGAAAGCAGCGAAAGCTGAACAACCGAAAGAACTGAAGAGCTATGAAATTGCCTGCAAGGCCGCTGACGACAAGAAAGCCTGGGACATCGTTACCCTCGATATGAGCGATTCGTCCCTCATGGCGGACTACTTCGTCATCTGCAGTGCCCGCAACAACCGGCAGTCCCAGAGTATTGCCGACAATATCGAAGAACAGATGGAAAAGAACGGCTATGATGTCCGTCACGTCGAAGGCTACCGCGAAGGCAAGTGGATCCTCATCGATGCCGGTGAAGTCATTGCCCACGTCTTCGTCGAACAGGATCGTCAGTATTACGACCTGGAAAACTTATGGTGCGACGCACCGCGCATTGCCTACGAAGGTGAATAAGATGACGACACTTCAGGAAAATAGTATTGCTACGCTGGAAGTCCTGCGCCAGAGCGATATGGGCGTCTTTTTGAACGGCGGTACGGGCAATACGAACGACGATATTTTACTCCATAAGAACCAGCAGACAGGCGACGTCAAAGTCGGCGACAAAGTGACGGTCTTCTTGTACCACGACCCGTCAGGCCGCCTGACGGCCTCCATGCGCCTGCCGAAGATTAAAGTCGGCCAGATCGGCTATGCGCCGATCATCAATACGACGCGCTTCGGCGCCTTCGTCGACGTCGGCACGGAACGGGGCATCTTCATGCCCTTTGCCGAAATGAAAGGCCGCCCCAAGGAAGGGGAATACGTCTGGGTCAAGCTCTATGAAGACAAGTCCCACCGTCTGGCCGTCTCTATGGAAGTGGAAGACGAAATGCGCCGGGCTTCGCGGGCGGCGACGGACGCCAAAGTCGGCGACTGGGTCGAAGGGGCGGTCTACAACATGACCGATCAGGGGGCATACCTCATGACCCGCGAACGCTGGATCGCCTTCCTGCACCGCAGCGAATTCAACGGGCCCATCCTCATCGGCCAGATGATCAAAGGCCGCATCACCTACCTGCGCGAAGACGGCCGCATTAACATCTCCCTGCGCCAGACCAAGGAAAATGCCATCAATCCCGATGCCGAACGCATCCTGGACTTCCTCAAGCAGCGCAAGGGCAAGATGCCCTATGGCGACAAGACGGCACCGGCCGTCATCAAAGCCAAATTCGGCCTGAGCAAAGCCGCCTTCAAGCGCGCCTTGGGCCACCTCATGAAAGAAAAGAAAATCCACCAGGACCAGGGCTGGACCTATTTGGATATGTAGGGGCTCGCGGGTGGCGAGCCCGCCGTTCGCCGTTCGCAGGCCGCAGCGCCATGAATCATGTCGCCGTAGGGGCCATCGAATTTTGATATGTAGGGGCTCGCGCGTGGCGAGCCCGCATGTGGCACGTTGTGGGAATACCGCAAGCTGGTGCGATTGAGCGGTTCGTATAACCAACGGGACCGTGCACGAAGACATATGTCGTCATGCACGGTCCCGTTTTGATTTTATAGGGGCTTGCACGTGGCAAGCCCAATCCAGAATATGAACGCTTTTCCCGTTTGAGGAGAGTGCCGCCAAATACCCGACGGGCTCCCCTCGTGGGAGCCCCTACGGATTGAACTTTTTCTGTTAGATTCAGGCAGGACGCTCTTTGGGATGGCCCCTACGGATTGAACTTTTTCTATTGGATTCAGGCGGGACGCCTTTTAGGCGTCCCCTACGGATTTATTTTTTTCTGTTAGACAGAAAAAAATAAATCTGTCCCATTTACAATGGTTTAGATATACCCTAAAATAGAGTACAGATTAATCATAACCATACATTGGCCAATGTGTGAAACTCTGTAACCGTTAGGGGGATTTCACATGTCATCATATTCTATGGAACACAAACAATCGGCCACTTCGGCTGGGAGCCTTTGTTATGCGGCCGTTTTGACGGCCTTGGTCTTCGTCCTCACTTTTGTGCCGAAGATTCCCATTCCACTGGGCTATGCTCATTTGGGAGACGCGATTATTTTTGCGTCGGTCCTGTTCAGTACACGCCGGCAGGCGGCCCTGGCTGCCTCTATCGGGTCGGCCCTGTCCGATTTCATCGGCGGTTTCCCGATTTGGATCATCCCGACGCTGATCATCAAGTACGTCATGGTCAAAGCCGTCTTTTATACGGTACGCCCGGACAAACGGGAATGGACGCTGACGTCGCCGCGCGTCTTCATCGGTTTCTTCTTATCCGTTGCCTGGATGGTCCTGTCTTATACCGTATCGGGCAGTCTCCTCTACGGCAGCTGGGCCGTCGGCATCCCCATGGTGCCGGGGCTCATCGGGGAAGGCGTCGTCAATATGATTGCCGCTTATGCACTGGCCGCTTGTCTGGTCAAGGCTAAATTCCATGGTTATGGTTATAGCCTGAAAAGATAAGGAATGATTGTATATGCATCAGAAGAAACTGGCTCTGGTCAATGATGTGACCGGCTATGGCCGCTGCAGCATTGCCGTGGCCCTGCCCATCGTGTCGGCCCTGAAGGTCCAGGGCTGCATTTTGCCGACAGCTATCTTGTCGGTCCATACGGGCTTCCACGACTATTATCTCGACGACTATACGGACCACATGGCGCCGTATATCGAGAGCTGGAAGAAGAACGGCCTGACCTTTGACGGCATCAGTACGGGCTTCCTCGGCTCGGCCCGGCAGATCGACATCGTCCTCGATTTCCTCCGCGATTTCAAGGGACCCCATACATTGGCTATCGTCGATCCCGTCATGGGCGACAATGGCCAGCTGTATCCGTCGTATACCCAGGAGATGTGCGATGAAATGCGGCGTCTCCTGTCCTATGCCGACGTAGTGACGCCCAATGTGACCGAAGCCTGTGAGCTTTTGAACCTGCCGTACCGGTCGGACCGCGACCTGAGCGAGGACGATTTCGCCGCCATGGCCAAGGCCCTGGCCGCCAAAGGACCGCAGGGCGTCATCTTGACGGGCATCCACGAGGGTCCGTACATCGTCAATTTCATCTATGACCAGGGGAAGATGAGCTGGGTCCGGGCCAAAAAGGTCGGCGGCGACCGCAGCGGTACAGGCGATATCTTTACGGCCATCGTGTCGGCGTCCGTCGTCCGCGGCGAAAGCCTGGAACAGGCCGTACAGAAGGCGTCGGACTTCATCTGCCGCGTCATGGCCTATACGGAAGAACTGGACCTGCCGCCCAACGCCGGACTGGCCTTTGAAGAATATCTGACGACACTGAGATGATGTTTGCCATTCAGGCAGCTCTAAATAACAAAAAAAGGGGATAGGGTATTATGATCGTTTACACTGTAGTAGGACAAGGACAATATGTAGATCTCGCAGATGGCTTGAAGATGAAGCCTGAAGGGCAGTGGAGCATGTACGTCAATCTGACCAACCGCTGTACCTGTTCGTGTACTTTCTGTTTGCGCTCCATGAAGAAGATGGCCGAAAATGAAACGCTGTGGCTGAAGCGGGAACCGACCGTCGATGAAGTGAAGAAGGCTCTCGATGGCGCTCCCTGGGACCACATCAACGAAGTCGTCTTCTGTGGCTTCGGCGAACCGACGGAACGGCTGGCCGATTTGACGGCCCTCTTGAAGTACGTCAAGGAAACGCATCCCGGCGTAAAGACCCGAGTCAATACCAACGGCCTGTCCGACCTGGCCTATGACCGCGATACGGCTTCCGATTTTGGCGGCGGCATCTTGGATACCATTTCCATCAGCATGAATGCGTCCAATAAGGAACGCTACCTGGAACTGACGCGCAGCAAATTCGGCATCCAGTCTTATGACGCCATGCTCAAATTCGCCGTCGACTGTAAACAGTACGTCCCCAACGTCGTCCTCACCGTCGTCGACCACGTCGAAGACAGCGAAGAAATCAAGAAATGCCGCGCCATCTGTGACAAACTGGGCCTCCACCTCCGCGTCCGCGTGTACGAAGATAAATGAGTTTGCAGAATAAATAACGATGTAGGGGCTCGCACGTGGCGAGCCCGCTGCCATAATGGGTTTGTAGTAGCCCAACATGTAAAGCATACGATTCCGAATAGGACGAGAATTAACCTCTCAGTCAGCTACGCTGACAGCTCTCCTAGCAGGAGAGCCGGGCCGCCAGCCGCTAGCCGCCAGCCACTAGCCACTAGCCACTAGCCACTAGCCACTAAAAAAGGGCTTGTCGCACGTGCGACAAGCCCTTTTTTCAATGCTCATTATCTCCGTATTCGTTATAGAGTTGTTTGAGGATGTTCTTTCGTTCTACCATGCCCAGGAGCTTCTTGTCCTTGACGATAGGGATGGCTTTCAGGTGTTCTGCGACCATGACGCTGGCCAGGTCTTCCATGGTGGCGTCCGGGCCGGCCATGATGACTTTTTTGGTCATGAGTTGTTCGGCCGTGCAGGCAAAGAGTTTCTTGAAGCCCTGCTGGTATTCCTTGAGGTTGCCGTAATAGATGTTGGCTCCCAGGAGGTTGACGTATTGGGGGACACAGGGTTTGACTTCCTTGTACAGGAGGTCTGCGTCGGTGACGATGCCGATGATTTCCTTGTCGTCTTTGATGATAGGAATGGCCGTGATGTTGTTTTCTACGAACATATCGACGAGGTCAAAGATAGACGTATCTTTCTGCGCCGTAATGACATTTTTTTCCATGATATCTGCTGCCGTTTTCGACATAAGATCAACCCCTTTATCATAAATTCGATGGGAGCATGACTCCTATTCAATTACATTATACCATATTTTGGGCGTATAGGGACGGCTGTTGCCGTCCCGCCGGTCGCTATCCGCTAACCTCTTAAACGGGCTTCCCACGTGGAAGCCCCTACAGCGGCCTGCGGCCGGCGAACTGCGTCCTGCGGCCTGCGTTCTCTACTAAATTTAAAACCATCCGCTAACAACTAACGGCTAGTTGCTAAACTCTTAAACGGGCTTCCCACGTGGAAGCCCCTACAGCGGCCTGCAACCGGCGAACTGCGGCCTGCGTTTTCTACTAAATTTAAAACCATCCGCTAACAACTAACTGCTAGCCACTAACAACTTTAAAGGGCTTGTCGTCGTGCGACAAGCCCTTTTTTCACCAAATCATGGTATAATAGGAACATATTTTACTAGACTAAAGGAGCGATGGACATGACTATAGATTATTTAGTAGCCGACCCTAGCGGCAATACGACGATTCTGGTGCTGACGCCAGTGCCGAAAGAGGAACACAGTGCTTTGGCGGCGAAGTTATTGGCCCTGCCGGGCATCGAAGCGGAACAGGTCGGCTATGTGACCCGCGAAGCGGGCAAGCCCCTGCGCGTCGACATGATGGGCGGTGAGTTCTGCGGCAATGCATCGCGGTCGGCGGCGGCCTGGGCCCTGGCCTGTGACGGCGGGACACAAGGCGTATACGATGTATCCTGCTCGGGCTGCGATATGGTCCTGCCGGCTAAGGTTGCCCAGAAAGGCGATGGCCTGTACGAAGCCTTCATTGAAATGCCTTATCCCGAAGATGTGAGCGGCGTCCTCGTCGACGCCGGCGATGTGCCGGCCCGTTTTTTCCGCGTCGATTTGCCGGGTATTACGCACTTCGTCCACTTCGTGCCTGATTTAGAAGGCATTGATAAAGAGAAATACTGGCATATCCTGGCTGATTACGTCGATGGCGAGGATTTCCCGGCTTATGGCCTGATTCTCTGCGATACGAAGGAACAGGCCATGATTCCCGCTGTCTACGTCCGCGATACGGACACGCTATATTGGGAAAACAGCTGCGGCAGCGGATCGGCAGCCGTCGCCGCGGCCCTGGCCTGCACGACCCATAAGAACGTGGCCTGCTACATGAAGCAGCCCGGCGGTACCCTGGCCATTGCCGCAAAAGTCGGCGAACAAGGGGAACTGCAGCAGATCTTCATCGGCGGTCCCGTCAAATTGAGCCAAGTCCGAAAGGCAACTATATAATGAACGATAACGGGGTTCCCACAACGGGCCGCCTTAACAGGACGGCCCCTACAGTGCGACATCTATGATGTCGCTGCGGCCTGTGAACTGCGGCCTGCGAACTACTACACCCGCGGTCCAGCCTGGATGATTTCTTCGGGCATGTCGGGGTACTTGGTCTTGAAGTTTTCGTAGAACATGGCGGCGACTTTCTTGGCCATGATGTCGTAGGACTTCTTGTTGTCCCACGTCGCCCGCGGGTTGAGTATCTGGTTGGGCACGCCTGGGCAGACCTGGGGGATGTCGACGTTGAAGCGCATGTCGTGACGGTAGGGGACGTTGTCGAGTTGGCCGTTCAAGGCGGCGGTGATCATGGCCCGCGTGTATTTCAGGTCCATGCGGCTGCCGATACCGTAGGGGCCGCCGGTCCAGCCCGTATTGACCAGGTAGACTTTGGTGTTGTACTTTTCGATGCGTTCGCCGAGCATGCCGGCGTAAATATCCGGCGCCAAGGGCATAAAGGGTTCGCCGAAGAGGGTCGAGAAGGTCGGAATCGGTTCGGTAATGCCCTGTTCCGTGCCGGCGACTTTCGACGTGAAGCCCGTGACGAAGTGGTACATCGCCGCTTCTTTACTGAGCCGCGAAATGGGCGGCAAGACGCCGAAGCTGTCGGCCGTGAGGAAGATGATGACCGTCGGGATGCCGCCTTTGCCGGGCTGGGCCGCATTGGGGATGTAGTCGATAGGGTAGCCGGCCCGCGTATTTTCGGTTATCTTGCTGTCGAAGTAGTTGGGATGGCGCGTGTCTTCGTCGAGGACGACGTTTTCCACGAGGGTCCCGGCCTTGATGGCATTGTAGATATACGGTTCCTTTTCGGGGTTGAGGTTGATGCATTTGGCGTAACAGCCGCCTTCAAAATTGAAGATGCCCCGCGGCGACCAGCCGTGTTCGTCGTCGCCGATGAGCTTGCGGTTCGGGTCGGCCGAAAGGGTCGTCTTGCCCGTGCCGGACAGGCCGAAGAAGATGGCCGTTTCCTTGGTGACCGGGTCCATGTTGGCCGAGCAGTGCATGGGCAGGACACCTTCGTTGGGCAGGAAATAATTCATGACCGAAAAGACGCTCTTCTTGATTTCCCCAGCATAGCGCGTACCGGCGATGAGGACGGTACGCGATTCGTAGTCGACGAGGATGGCCGCCTGGGAATGGGTGCCGTCGATCTGCGGATTGCACTGGAAGCCCGGGGCGACGAGGATAGTGAAGTCCGGTTCGCCATACTGGGCCAGTTCTTCCGCTGTCGGCCGAATGAGGAGGTTGCGGATGAAGAGACATTCGCTGGCCAGTTCATTGACGACGCGGAATTTCTTGCGGCACAGCTCGTCGGCGCCGGCAAAGCCGTCGAAGAGGTAAATGGGCCGGTTCTGGAAGTAGGCTAGGATTTTGCTCTTGAGGGCGTTGAATTTTTCTTTGGAAATGGGCCGGTTGATGTTGTTCCAGGCGATGTAGTCGTGGATGGACGGCGTATCGACGATGAACTTGTCATCCGGTGCCCGGCCGGTATATTGGCCGGTCCGCACGACCAGGGCCCCAGTGTCGCTGAGGACGCCTTCGCCATTCAAGAGGGCCTGTTCCGTCAGCCAGGCCGGCGACATATTGCGGTATACTACTTTGGGATTCATGAGTCCTATGCGTTCTAAACCATATGTCTGTTGCATATCTATCACTCCTTGTGGATTTTAGTGGCTCGTGGTTCGTGGCTAGTGGTTCGGGTCCCATAGACCGCTTGCGTAGGGGCCGTCCCAAAGGGCGGCCCGGCTCTCCTGCTAGGAGAGCTGTCAGCGCAGCTGACTGAGAGGTTAATCAGGCTGGCGGTGGCAGATCATGGGATTCCCACAAACGGGCCGCCTTGGCAGGACAGCCTCTGCGGCCTGCGAATACCTATCTCTTTTAATCATACCAACGTGCTAAATATAGTATAATACAATCTGGTACACTATTTCAAATTGCATACTGGATACACGATAAAGGTCAAATTCTTAAAAAATACTTGACTATTTGACTTTTTGCTGTATGATATTGGTGTAAGGGTACCTGAAGGTATCCGCCACTACGGCAGAATCGTACAAAGGAGTGTTTGAATATGGCGAAAGAAACCCATGAATTTCAAGCTGAAACGAAACAATTACTGGACTTGATGGTCCATTCTATTTATACGAACCACGAAATCTTCCTGCGCGAACTGATTTCCAATGCATCCGATGCCATCGACAAGCTGCATTACCAGTCCTTGACCAATGGTGACCTCCTCGAAGGCGATACGGCCTTTGAAATCCATTTGACGCCTGATGCCGATGCTCACACGCTGACGATCTCCGATAACGGCCTGGGCATGAATAAACAGGATTTGATGGAAAACCTCGGTACTATCGCCCAGTCCGGCACCAAGGCCTTCCTGGAAAAATTGAAAGAATCCCAGGATGCCGACAGCACGGATAAGGACCTCATCGGCCAGTTCGGTGTCGGTTTCTATTCGGCCTTCATGGTCGCCGATAAAGTCACGGTCGTCACCCGCAAGGCCGGCGAAGAACAGGCTTATAAATGGGAATCCACTGGCGACGGCGAATACAGCCTGGAAGAATGTCAGAAACCGAAACACGGCACGACGATCATCCTCAGCCTGGGCAAGGACTTCTACGGCGACGACAGTGAAGAAAACTATACCGACAAGATGACCCTCCAGAGCCTGGTCAAGAAGTATTCCGACTATATCCGCTACCCGATCACCATGGACTTCACGACCAAGGAAAAACCGAAGGACGCCGACGGCAAGGTCATCGAAGACGCACCGGAAGAAGAACATACGGAAACGCGGACGCTGAACTCCATGCAGCCTTTGTGGACGCGCAATAAATCGGACATCAAACCGGAAGAATATAAGGAATTCTTCCAGCATCAGTTCTACGAATGGGAAGAACCGATGGAAATCTTCCACAACCGCGTCGAAGGGGCCGTCGATTACACGGCACTGCTCTTCATCCCGGGCAAGGCTCCGTTCAACCTCTACTATGCCGATTATGAACCGGGCATCCAGCTTTATTCGCGCCACGTCTTCATCATGGATAAATGCAAGGACCTCCTGCCGGATTACCTGCGCTTCGTCAAAGGCCTCGTCGATTCGCCGGACCTGTCGTTGAACATTTCCCGTGAACTGTTGCAGAAGAGCCGCGAATTGAGCCTCATCGGCCGTAACCTGGAAAAGACCATCCTCAAGACGTTGAAACGCAACCTGGAAAAGGACCGTGAAAAATACGAAAAATTCTGGGCTGAATACGGCAAATCCCTGAAAATCGGCGTTTACAGCGGTATGATGACCGGTGAAAACAACGTCGAAAAATTGAAGGACCTGCTGCTCTTCATGTCGTCGAAAGATGGCAAACTGTGCACCATCAAAGAATACGTCGACCGCATGAAAGACGGCCAGCAGAAGATCTACTACGCAACGGGCAAGGATAAAGAAGCCATCGAAGGCCTGCCGCAGATGGAAATGCTCCGCGACCGCGGCATCGAAGTCCTCTACATGACTGACCCGGTCGATGAATTCGCCGTCGAAGCCATCGGCGAATACGAAGGCCACCGCTTCCACTCCATCAGCCGTGGCGACCTGGACCTGGAAGACGACGCCTTCAAGGAAGAAAAGAAGAAGAATGAAGAACTGGCCAAGGATAATGAAGGCCTCTTGAAGGACATGAAAGAATTCCTGGGCGATAAAGTCGCCGATGTCCGCTTGTCCAACCGCTTGAAGAGCGGTGCCGTCTGCCTCGTCGCCGACGCTGCCGGCCCGTCGCTGGCCATGGAACAGGCCTTTGCCGCTGCCAACAACCCCATGCTCAAGGCCCGCCGCATCCTGGAAATCAACCCGCAGCATGAACTGTTCAGCAAACTGACGGCCGTCCACGACCAGGGCAAAGACAGCCAGTCCTTCAAGGACTACTGCAACCTGCTCTACGATCAGGCCCTGCTCCTGGAAGGCATCATGCCCGACGACCCCGTCGCCTTTGCCAATAAAGTAGCCAGCCTGATGGCAAAATAAAATTCCATACAGAAAAGCCCCTCCCGGTGTGTGACCGGAAGGGACGTTCCTCCAGCAAAAGGTCCTGTCGTTAGACGACAGGACCTTTTGCCGTAGGGGCCATCCCAAGCCTTTCCAGCCCGTCAGGTGCCAACCAACGGGAGGCGCAGGACGGGCTGGAAAGGCTTGGGACGGCCCGCTTGTGGGAATTCCGCAAACTGACAGTTCGTAGGCGGCAGATCGCCGATTAACCTCTCAGTCAGCTGCGCTGACAGCTCTCCTAGCAGGAGAGCCGGGCTGCCATAGGGGCCGCGAGCCACGAGCCACGAGCCACGAGCCACAAACTGCTAACCCCTAACCCCTAACCCCTAGTGGAATATGTTGATGAACACGGTGATGATCGATGCGTTGACTGGGTCGATGATGAGCGAGCCGATGAGGGGGATGACGAAGAAGGCCGTCGGTGCCGGGCCGAAGAGTTCGGTCATGGCTGTCATGTTGGCGATGGCGTTCGGCGTAGCGCCCAGGCCGAAGCCGCAGACGCCGCTGGTCATGACGGCTGCTTCGTAGTCCTTGCCCATGGCGCGGAAGACGATGAAGTAAGCAAAGATGGCCATGAACAGGGCCTGGCTGAGGAGCATGACGACCAGGGGGATGGCCAGGTCGGCGAGCTGCCAGAGCTTGAGGCTCATGAGGACGCAGGTCAAAAAGACGGTCAGGCTCAGGTTGCCCAGAACTTCGCTTTCGCGCTGGTAGATTTTGTAGGCGTGCGTGAAGTCGGCGATGTTGCGGATGATGGCGGCGACGATCATGGAGCCGATATAGCCCGGGAAGACCAGGCCGATGCTGCTGAAGAAGCCGCTGACCAGGGTGCCCAGGCCCATGGCCAGGAAGAGGTGGGCCATGGCGTTCATGAAGCGGTAGTTGTCGATGGTCTGGCCGATTTTATTTTCAATCTTGATGGCGTTTTCGGCGCGTTCTTTATTGCCGGCGACGGCTTTGAGCGTCGAAACGGTGCTGGCATTGAAGGAAGGGTCGAAGCGTTCCGATTCGGCCGAGCTGACGAGGTGGAATTTGTGGACCAGTTCTTCGCCAATCGGGCCGCCGATGACACCGCCGGCGACGAGGCCGAACGTAGCTGCTGCGACGGCAATGGTCGCGCCGCCATCGAGGCCGATGCTTTCCAGGAGCGGGCCGAAAGCCGCTGCCGTACCGTGGCCGCCGACCATGGGGATGGACCCCGTTGCCAGGCCCAGGAGCGGGCTCAGGTTAAAGGCCATGGCCAGGCCGGAGCCGATGATGTTCTGACAGATGATCAGAATCGTCGTGACGACGGCCATTTTCAGGACCATGATGCCGCCGCGCTTGATGAGGCTGATGCTGGCCGTATAGCCGACGCTGGTGAAGAAGAGCATCATGCAGATGTTCTGCATGATCGTATCCTGTTCGTATTTCCAGATGCCCTGCGTATATAAGATGCAATTTACGATAGCGAATAAGATGCCGCCGACGACGGGGGCAGGGATACAATACTTGCGCAGGACACTGATCTTGACGCGTAGTAAGACGCCGATGTAGTAGACGACGATGGCCGCAGCCAGGGTCTGATAAATATTAAGATTTAAAGACACACGGAAAACCTCCTTATAATTTTAAAAATACAATACATATCATAACAGATTTTAGGCTGTAAAACAATTGTAAACATGAGAAAATGTTTTGATTTTTTAAGCATATATGGGATATTATTTTTTAATAGGCAGAAAAAATGGTGAATGATAATAATCTTGATGGCCCTTGCGCTGGTCCTCTTTAGAAAAACAAAAGGACTGGATGTCGCTGGCCTTGAGGTCCAGCTTCAGCTGTTCCTGTCCCAGGGGAGACAGGCCGGGAGCGTCGGAACGCACTTTGGTGACCACTGGGAGCTGGCCCTTGGCCCCTTTCAGGAAAGCTGCACCGCGGCTGTTGAGGGCCAGGAGGCGGGCATATTGCGGACCTGCCTCATAGGAGCAGTCCATGAGGGCCCGCGAGGGCTGCAAGAGCGTATAGGCGCCCATGCGGCAGAGGCGGCTGTAGGCATAGCGCCGCGTCTTGATGCTCCTGAGGGCCTGGTCGTAACTGCCGCTTTCCATGAAGGCGCGGTGCCAGCGGTTTTCCAATCCTTCCGTAAAGGCCGGTAGACTGCGAAGCTGGTCCGGCGTCAGCAGGCGGTTCTGGCTGGCGACGAAATCGCCGTAGCGGCCGTAATCAGTGAAGGCGCCCTGGGCCAGCTGGTCTTCGGCACCGGCCAGGCTGGCCGCTGTGAGATAAGGCCGACAGGCGGCGGCTGTCCCGCTGCAGCGCATGGCCTTGCGCAGGGCCGAGGCGCTGGCAAAGGCGGCACCGAGGCCGGTATCGCCGTGCCGGCCCTGGCGGGGCAGGGGAAGAAAGGTCAAGGGCTGTTCCTGTTTCAACATGGCCCGGGCATATTCAAAGGCCAGCAGGGCATTGGGCTGCTGCAGCAGCCGGGCTTCGTCAGGGGCCGCGGCCATGAGTGCGTCAGTCAGCTGCTGTCCGGCCGAGGCTTTTTTTGCTGCCTTCAGGCAGGCTGTCAGTCCCTCGGCGCGGCGGGCCAGGGAGAGAAAGTCAGCCGCTGTTCCGCCTTCGACGCCGCAGGCCAGGGCCTGGCAGCCCAGGCGGGCGGCTAAGGTGACGCCGCCTTGAGCGAAACCGGCCGCGCTGGACAGGGCATAGACGGCAGGGAGTTCGATGACCACATCGGCACCGCCGTCGATGGCCCAGGCCGCGCGGTGCCATTTATCGAAAAAAGCCGGTTCGCCGCGCTGGACAAAGGCGCCGCTCATGATGATGACGATGGCCGCCTCCGGGCCGGCTGCCTGGCGGACTTGGCGGATTAAACGGGCGTGACCGGTGTGGAACGGGTTGAATTCGGCGATGATGGCAAGGGATTCCATAGAGCCTCCTATATGTTCAGGATTTCACAAAATCTCGAAAAAGTATAGCCTGATGAGAATTATATTATATGTTTTAAATAAAATCGTGCTAATGGTTATAAGTATACGGGGCAGGCCGGGAAACGTCAATAGTGTATACTCATTCCTGCCAAGGGAGAGGCGAAAGTATTTGCAATTCGTCGCTTTTTTTAGGTGACGCTATAAATCTTTTATGCTATAATGAACCTAGTCTGTAGAAAGCATAAATAGGTGATTGCATGAAAGGATTGAAATTATTAGCAGTTGCGGCCATGACCGCAGCTGTCGTATTGTTGTCCGGATGCGGCAACATGACGATGCTCGAAGAATACAGCTTCGGGTATGTCCAGCTCAAAGCCGGGAATTCGGAAGTCTATGTCATGACACCGTTCGACCTGGCCCATGTAAGCCGCCAGAATGGGGAAGGCATGATGTACATCAACAACGATAAGCACATCAATGTCGTCGCTGTCTCCGAAACGGCTGGCGAAACGACGCCTGTAGCCATGGCAGAAGAATATGTTGCCATGCTGAAACAGACACCGGATGTTTCTGATCTGCAAACGAAGGTCACCGACGCGGAAGAAAGCGGCCGCAAGACCACCGTTGTCGACGCTTCCTATACGGAACCGCTCAACGGCCAGCCGGCCAAACTCATCGTGCGGAGTCTCTTCTTTGAAGATAATGGCCAGATATGGCACGTCATGTACATGTACAAAGACGGCGATGCCCTGGCTAAAGAAGTAGTTGACCACGTATTTGGCCAGCTCAAATAATTCTAAGACAAATGAAAGAGGGTAAATTTTCATGATCGTATTGGTTGTAAACTGCGGCAGCTCGTCCTTGAAGTACCAGCTCATCAACATGGACAATGAAGAAGTAATGGCAAAAGGTTTGGTCGAAAAAATCGGCCTTCCCGATTCGCAGCTGACCCACAAATGGAATGGCCAGAAGAAGGAAATCAAACAGTCCATCCCGGATCACCAAGTCGCTGTCAAACTCGTCCTCGACATCCTCACCGACGCTGAATGCGGCGTCATCAAATCCATGGATGCCATCGACGCTGTCGGCCACCGCGTCGTCCATGGCGGCGAAGAATTCGCTGCTTCCACGCTCATTACGGATGAAGTCATGAAAGCCTTGGAAAAATGCTCGGCTATGGCTCCGCTCCACAATCCGCCTAACATCATCGGCATCAACGCCTGCAAAGCCATCATGCCCGGCGTTCCTCAGGTCGGCGTATTCGATACGGCTTTCCATCAGACCATGCCGGCGAAAGCCTTCATGTATGGCCTCCCGTATGAACTCTACACAGAAGACCACATCCGCCGTTATGGCTTCCACGGCACGAGCCATCGCTATGTAGCTGGCGAAGTCGCTAAAGTCATGGGCGTACCCGTTGAAAAATTGCGCATCATCAACTGCCACCTCGGCAACGGTTCTTCCCTGGCTGCCATCAAATATGGCAAATGCGTTGACACGACCATGGGCTTCACACCGCTCGCCGGCGTCCTCATGGGCACCCGCTGCGGCGATATCGACCCGGCTATCGTCCTCAACGTCATGGACAACCACAACCTTTCGACGAAAGAAATGGATACGCTCATGAATAAGAAATCCGGCGTCCTCGGCATTTCCGGCGTTTCCAGCGACTTCCGCGACCTCGGCCAGGCTGCTGCTGAAGGCAACGAACGCGCTCAGCTCGCCCTCGACATGTTCCACTATCAGGTCCGCAAGGAAATCGGCGCTTTCGCAGCTGCCATGGGCGGCGTAGACGTCATCACCTTTACGGCTGGCGTCGGCGAAAACGGCATCGAAGACCGTGCAGCCATCGCTGAAGGCCTGGAATACCTTGGTGCGAAACTCGACCCGCAGCGCAACAACGTCCGCGGCAAAGATGCCCTCATCAGCACGGATGATTCGACGGTCAAGATGTACGTCATCCCGACGAACGAAGAAATCATGATCGCCCGCGATACGAAGGACATCGTATCCAAACAGTAATGACCAAAGTGCGTGCCCGAAGATGGAGTGAATACTGTGAAATTACTATACTGGGACATTGACGGAACCTTATTGAATACGGGCCGGGCCGGTCTGTACGCCATTGAAGAAGTCTTCCACGACCTCAAGGGCGCCGACGTGCCCGTGCCGAAAATCGCCGCCGGCGGCCGGACGGATAATTTCATCTGCCAGCAGCTCTTGTATAAAGCTACAAGCATCATGCCGACAGACGATGAAGTCCATGCCTTTTGCCGGGGCTATGAAAAGAAGCTCCTGAAATGGCTGAAGCGCAAGGCCGAAGAAGGCGTTGTCCTGCCCCACGTAGAAGAGAACCTGGCTTTCTTCCAACAGCGAAAGGATTACAGGCAGCTCCTCCTGACCGGCAACAGCGCCATCGGCGCCCGCATGAAGATGGACGTCTTCGGCCTGTCCCAGTACTTCGATTTCTCTCATTCTGGGTTCGCCTTCAATTATTACTATCGCGATGATTTGGCCCGCAATGCCCTGGCCATCGCCAAGGAAGCCTGGGGCGATGCCATCGAGATGGCTTATGTCATCGGCGACACGCCTTACGACATCCAGTGCGGCAAAGCCATCGGCGCCCGCACGATCAGCGTGGCCACCGGCCGCTATTCCTATGAGGAACTGGCCCAGTGCGCGCCCTGGAAGATACTGCGGTCCCTGCCGGAACCGGAAGCCTTCCTGAAAATCATCGAAAATTAAAGAAGAGTGTAAAAAAAGACCCGGACTCATAAAGAGTCCGGGTCTTTTTCCGGTTCTTCGATGCGCCAGGTGTTTTCGAGGACGCGGAAATTGAGGCGGTGCCATTTCTTTTCGATATCGTCCAGTGTCTGCGAGGCGGAATATAACATATTATTTTGTTTCTTGGCCTGCTTTTCCAGCTGTGCCATGCGGACGCGCTGGGTGGATACGGTGTCCGCCAGTTCATAGACCTGGAACTGCAAGGCGGCGATCCAGAAGAATTCCAGCAGGGCGACGATGACGACGCATTTCTGGGCCTTTGGCAGACCGTGCCAGGCCTGGCAGAAGCGGCGGCGCAGGCGGGAGAGGGCCGCCCGGCCGTGCTGCTCCTTTTGGCGGATCCCCGTCAGGTCAGGAGGGAACTTGTGTCTGTCCATAAGCCTTATAAGTTGGAAATGACGCGGGCCTTATTGCGGACGAAGTCGAGCCACAACTGGGCGGCATGGGAGAGGTAGTGGCCTCGTTTCCAGATGACGTAGAGGACGTGCATGATTTCCGGTTCTACCAGGGGACGGACGACGACCGATTCCGATACGCGGGGATTCGTTTCCTTCGTCGGGCACAGGCGGCTCGGCAGGAGGGCGACGCCCAGGTTGGCGACGACGGTCTGGATCATGAGGTCCCGCTGGCTCGTTTCGAAGACGATCTTCGGCTGGAAACCGATTTTCTTACAGTGCTGGATGATTTCGTCGTGCAGGTTGAAGTCGTCGCGGTAGAGGACCAGCGATTCATTGGCCAGCTTCTTGAGGGAAATCGTCTTTTCCTTGGACAGGATGTTGTCCCGGTGGATGATGACGTTCATCGGGTCCTGGGTCAGGAAGAACGATTCAAAGTCCTTTTCCTTCGGCTGCGTGCAGACGATGCCCAGGTCGATGAGGCCTTCCTGGACGCTGATTTCGACTTTCTTCGAGCCGTGTTCGTAGAGGTCCAGTTCGATCTGCGGGTATTCCTGCTTGAACGCCCCCAGAAGGTTGGCGAAGATCGGTGCGCCCGTGATCGGCGGCAGGCCGATGAGGACCGTCCCTTGTTCCAGCTTGAATTCGTTTTCAAAGTCCGTCTTCAAGTGTTCGAACATGAAGACGACGCGCTTGGCGTGGGAGAGGAAAATCGTGCCGGCATCGGTGAGTTCGACGGCCTTGGCGTTGCGCATGAAGAGGACGACGCCCAGTTCTTCTTCCAGGGCCTTGATGGTGCGGCTGATGGCGGACTGGGAAATGTGCAGTGTCCGCGCGGCTTTGCTGAATGATTTCTTGTCGGCTACTTCGACAAAGTATTTAAGATGATGAAAATCCATACTAACACCTCCACTAATGGTGTACACCGAATCGGCACTTTAATATACACTCGATTGGTATACGTTTACAAAATAGCACTGAACGATGCATAAACTAGCATCACATTCCTATTGAATTTAGCATTACTTAGGCATATAATTAACTTGTAAGAAAAAGTTACAAAGTCGTTCGGTTTGTGATGGTCAGCAAGCTTCAAAAGGCATGTTGGTGTGCAAATCTGTAATATCACTATAATAGTATTACAGATTAAGAATATTAGCAATACCTTTTTTGAATATTGTTGAACCTTCCCGCTTTTCATTGCATTTTTTTCAAGATAGGGACGTGTATGGGCGATACGTGAACAGAAGTCATCCATGGAACCTGGGTGAGGGTCCGCGCCGTCCGTATGAGGATGCAACAGGACGTCTTTATAGCTTTCTTAAGCCTATCAGTATGGTTTTTCCATATTGAAAGTATACTTTTATCTAAGGAGCGTGTTTTATCTATGAGCAAATTTAAAACCATGGATGGTAACGAAGCAGCTGCATGGGTGTCCTATGCATTTACTGAAGTTGCCGCAATTTATCCGATCACGCCGTCTTCTCCTATGGCAGAACATGTCGATGATTGGGCAGCCGCTGGCATGAAAAACATCTTCGGCCACAAAGTCAACGTTGTTGAAATGCAGTCCGAAGCTGGCGCAGCTGGCGCATTCCACGGTTCTTTACAGGCTGGTGCTTTGACAACTACGTACACGGCATCTCAGGGCTTCCTCCTCATGATTCCGAACATGTACAAAGTTGCCGGTGAACTCCTCCCGGGCGTATTCCACGTAGCTGCTCGTGCTTTGGCTAACCATGCACTGAACATCTTCGGTGACCATCAGGACGTTATGTCTGCTCGTGCAACAGGCTGCTGTCTCTTGGCTGAATCCAATGTTCAGGAAGTCATGGATCTCGGTGGTGTCGCTCATTTGGCAGCAATTAAAGGTTCCCTGCCGTTCATCAACTTCTTCGATGGTTTCCGTACTTCTCACGAAATCCAGAAAGTTGAAGTCATGGACTTCGAAAACTTCAAGAAACTCGTTGACTGGGACGCTATCGAAGCATTCCGCAAACGTGCCCTCAACCCGGATCATCCGGAAATCCGCGGCACTGCAGAAAACCCGGACGTATACTTCCAGCACACAGAAGCTTCCAACAAATTCTATGATGCTATGCCGGATATCGTAGCTGGCTACATGGACAAGATTTCTGAAATCACTGGCCGTACGTACAAACCGTTCAACTACTACGGTGCTCCTGATGCTGAATACGTTGTCGTATCCATGGGTTCTCTCTCCGACGTCGCTAAACAGACTGTCGAATACTTGCAGAGCCAGGGCGAAAAAGTCGGTGCCATCAACGTTCACCTCTATCGTCCGTTCTCCAACAAATACCTCCTCAACGTTCTTCCGAAAACTGTTAAGAAGATCGCTGTCATCGACCGTACGAAAGAACCGGGCTCCCTCGGCGAACCTCTCTACCTCGATATCGTTGGCTTCGTAACTGAAGAAAACCTCAACATCGACGTTATCGGCGGCCGTACAGGTATGGGCTCCAAAGACGTTCTTCCGGAAGACTTCCTCGCTGTCTTCAAAGAACTCAAGAAAGAACATCCGCTCAACGGCTTCACGCTGGCTATCAACGACGACGTTACCAACCTCAGCCTTCCGCGCGAACCGAAGATGCCGCTTGACACGACTGGCCTTACGTCCTGCAAATTCTGGGGCTTCGGCTCTGACGGTACTGTCGGCGCTAACAAATCCGCTATCAAGATCATCGGCGACCACACGGATATGTATGCTCAGGCATACTTCGCTTATGACTCCAAGAAATCCGGCGGCGTAACAATTTCTCACCTGCGTTTCGGTACTCGCCCGATCGATATGCCGTACCTCATCGACGCAGCTGACTACATCGCTTGCCATCGTCAGTCCTACATCAAACGTTTTGATGTCCTCCGCGGCATTAAAGACGGCGGCACATTCATGCTGAACTGCACCTGGACTGATGAAGAACTGGAAAAAGAACTTCCGGCTCGCATCAAACGTTCCATCGCTAAACATCATGTTAAATTCTACACCTTGAACGGTGACGCTATTGGCCAGAAACTCGGCCTCGGCACTCGTATCAACATGGTCATGCAGGCTGCTTTCTTCGCACTCGCTAAGATCATTCCTATCGATGATGCCGTTAAATACTTGAAAGACTCCATCGTCAAGAGCTATGGCAAGAAAGGCCAGAAAGTCGTTGACATGAACAACGGCGCTGTTGATGCTGGTATCAAAGAATTCCATGAAGTTAACTATCCGGCTTCCTGGGCTGACGCTAAAGACGAAGTCGTCGAAGGCCGCCCGGCTACGAAGTACTTCACGGAAGTTGCAAAACCGATGCTCGAACAGGTTGGCGACGATCTCCCGGTTTCCGCATTTGCTGGCCGCGAAGATGGCACCATGCCTTCCGGCACTGCTAAATTCGAAAAAGCAGGCCCGGCTCTCCACGTTCCTTCCTGGGATGCTGAAAAATGTATCGGCTGCATGCAGTGCTCCTTCGTTTGCCCGCACGCAACCATCCGTCCGGTCCTCACGACTGACGAAGAACTCAAAGCTGCTCCGGCTGGCTTCCAGACGGCTGCTAAAGCTAAATCCGGCAAACAGTATCATGTTTCCATCATCGTTGACCAGCTCGACTGCCTCGAATGCGGTTCCTGCGTAAACGTCTGCCCGGTTCAGGCCCTCACGATGGTTCCGAACACCGACGCAGAACGTCAGAAGATGGATCTCTGGTACTATGGTACGGAACAGGTTGCTCCGAAAGCTAACCCGCAGAACAAGAAGACCGTCATCGGTTCTCAGTTCGAAACTCCGCTCCTCGAATTCTCCGGTGCATGCGCAGGCTGCGGCGAAACTCCGTATGTTAAACTCGTTACACAGCTCTTCGGCGACCGCATGATGATCGCTAACGCTACGGGCTGCTCCTCCATTTGGGGTGCATCCGCTCCGGTTTCCCCGTACACCATGAACGCTGCTGGCCATGGCCCGGCTTGGGCAAACAGCCTCTTCGAAGATGCTGCTGAATTTGGTCTCGGCATGTTCCTCGGCGTAGACAAAGTCCGCAAAGACTTGGCTGAAAACCTCGACGCTGCTAAAGCCGTTGCTTCTCCGGAACTCCAGGCTGCTCTCAGCGATTGGGCTGCCAACATGTACGAAGGCGAAGGCTCTCGTGAACGCGCTGATAAACTGACGGCTCTCCTCGAAAAAGAAGCTGCCGGCAAACCGGTCCTCGAAGACTTCCTCGCTAAGAAACAGTTCTTCGTTAAACGTAGCCAGTGGATCATCGGTGGTGACGGCTGGTCCTACGATATCGGTTACGGCGGTGTTGACCACGTCCTCGCTTCCGACCACGACGTCAACGTCCTCGTCCTCGATACTGAAGTTTACTCCAACACTGGCGGTCAGTCCTCTAAAGCTACCCCGACTGCAGCAATCGCTCAGTTCGCTGCTGCCGGCAAACGCACGAAGAAGAAGGACCTCGGCATGATGGCTATTTCCTACGGCTATGTATATGTAGCTCAGGTAGCTATGGGTGCTGATAAGAACCAGCTCATGAAAGCCATGACTGAAGCTGAAGCTTACCATGGCCCGTCCCTGGTTATCTGCTACGCTCCTTGCATTAACCACGGCATCCGTAAAGGCATGGGCAAGAGCCAGCTCGAAGAAAAACTCGCTGTCGAATGCGGTTACTGGGATCTCTTCCGCTACAACCCGGATCTCAAAGCTCAGGGCAAGAATCCGTTCAGCCTCGACTCCAAAGAACCGGATTACAGCAAATTCCAGGAATTCTTACAGGGTGAAGTTCGTTATGCTTCCCTTAAGAAAGGCTTCCCGGAAGAAGCAGACGCTCTCTATGCTAAGACAGAAGCAGACGCAAAAGCTCGTCGCGAATCCTATGTACGTTTACAGAAGGGTTTTGAAGACTAATTTGATTGCACTCGCTGCATGAGAATAGAAGAAAGGCCCCGCATGAAGGTTTCGACCCCCATGCGGGGTCTTTTCTCTTTGTAGTTTGTAGCTAAGTCCTAGCCCCTAACGGCTGACTGCTAACTGCTAACCCCTAACTACTAGCCACTAACAACTTAAAAGGGCTTGTCGTCGTGCGACAAGCCCTTTTTTATTGCCATCCCTTCTCAATAGGTATATAATAAAGCGTGTTTTTATAACCATTTTGAAAGGGGCCTTTCTGTATGTCATCTAAAATGGGTACATTATGTATTGTTCTGACAGCCATAGCCTTTGGTACGATGGAAATTTCCTTGAAGATTGCCGGAACGGCGTTCACGCCTTTCCAGCTGACTTTCCTTCGGTTCCTCGTCGGCGGGCTGCTGCTCATGCCGCTGGCTGTCCGCGATTTGAAGAAGCGCAGCATCCACCTCGATCGTTCCGATTGGGGCTATTTGGCTGTCCTCGGGCTGATTAACATCTGTTTCAGCATGATCCTCTTCCAGATCGGGGTCAACATGGCTAACGCCGGCCTGGCAGCTATCGTCTTTTCCAGCAACCCGATTTTTGTCATGATTTTTTCGTATTTCATCATTCATGAAGCCTTTACCCGCAAGAAGGCCATTACCCTGGTCTTGAGTATCATCGGCCTGGTCATCGTCGCCAATCCCATGGCCATCATCCGCAGCGGCAATATCGGCCTGCTCGTGTCGCTGGCGGCAGCTATTTCCTTTGCCCTCTATACGACATTGGGGAAACTGCGTATTGAAAAACTGGGCGGCAACGTAGAAAACGCCTTCAGCTTCCTCATCGGCTGCGTCTTCCTGTTTTTCATCCTCTTGTTCCACGGCGACCCCATCGTGGCCGGTATTGATTCCCAGACCGTATGGCCCCTTATTTACTGTTCCTTAGTCGTCACGGGTTTCGGCTATCTGTGCTTCATGAAGGCCATCGAACTGACAGGTCCGTCCAATGCATCCTTTGCCTTTTTCATCAAACCGATCATCGCCTTGATCTTGTCGGCCATCATCTTGTCGGAACCGATTACGGTGAATGCCGTCGTCGGCCTGGCCCTGATCCTCCTGGGCTGCACGATGGCAGGGCCGATTGAACACTTGCTCTTCCGTCACCATGCTATCGGTGAAATCGAAGGCCGCGAAAATCATCCGGCCTGGATCAAGGAAGATACAGAAAGTCCCTTGGTCATTACCATTTCCCGTGAATACGGCAGCGGCGGCCGCAACATCGGCAAGCTCGTTGCCCGTAAGCTCGGCATCCCTTATTACGATACGGAAATCCTTAACCTGACCCGTAAAGAACATCCGCAGACCTTCGCCGCCTGGTGTAAAGACCGCAAGCGCATGCTCGGCCCCTTGCTGACCAAGGTCTATGACGATTATATCCACTACGCGTCGGGCTATGAATCGAAGCAGCAGGAAATGTTCCGCGATGAATCCGAAGTCATCCAGGCTCTGACAGAAGGGAAGTCGTGCGTCATCGTCGGCCGCCTGGCCAACTACATCCTGCGCAAACGGCCGAATACCTTCAACGTCTTCATTTCGTCCGACCCGGACTGGGCCATCCAGCGCATCATGCTCCGCGAACACGTCGATGCCGACAAGGCACGGAAGATCCGCAACCACGTCAACCACGAACGGCGCGACCACTGCATGTACTGCACCGATTCCTATTGGGGCTACGGCGCCAACTACGACTTGAGCCTCAAATCCAGTGACTACGGCATCGTCAAGACAGCCGACCTCATCCTGCAGGCTGCCCAGCACCGCCTGACTATCTCCAAAGAAGATATCAACCCTGCTGCCGACCACAACGCCGTCTCCGCGCCGGCTGTAGCCGAATCGTGATTTTGTAGTTTGTAGTAGGGGCTTGCACGTGGCAAGCCCGCAACTGGATATGTATGGATTTTTCCGTCCGGATTCGTAGAGAATTCACCCAGATACCGAAACGGGTCGCCCACGTGGCGACCCCTACAGAAAAAGCGCTGTCTTCATATGACAGCGCTTTTTTTACGCCCTGCAATGTTAAACAAACTTTAAATTTTCTCAAAATTGACAAATAATGGCAAATAGCTATAGATTTAGCCTTTATTTTGAGAATAGAAAGTGATAAAATAATAGTTGATTTATTGATAGTGATTATTCTTGAGAATGTGTCGTGATAGCTATGGAGAAACGATGGCAGTTCGGCAGTCCCGACGAGGGGCTCATGGAGGCCTTGTCCGCACAATTACATATATCCCCGGTCTTGGCACAGGTACTGGCCAACCGCGGCATCGCCGATGTCCGGGCAGGGGACCATTTTCTTCACGATACTTTGGCCGATATGGCCGATCCTTTCCTGATGAAAGGCATGGAGAATGCCGTCATCAGGCTGGAGCAGGCGATAACTGAAAAGCAGCGCATCGTCATCTACGGTGACTATGACGTCGACGGCATTACGTCGACGTCTCTTGTTTATTCCGTCCTTCGCGACCTCGGCGCATCGCCGCAGTTCTACATTCCCGAACGGGAGAGCGAAGGCTATGGCCTCAACGAAGGGGCCCTGGAGCAGCTGAGCCGGCAGGCCGACCTGCTCATCACCGTCGACTGCGGCATTTCGTCACACGACCTGGTCCAGCAGTTCTCGCCGGTCCTGGATATGATCATTACGGATCATCACGAACCGCCGGAACAGATCCCGCCAGCCCTGGCCGTCCTCAATCCCAAGCAGGCCGGCTGCCCCTATCCCTTTAAGGAGCTGGCCGGCGCCGGCGTGGCCTACGTCCTCTGCCGGGCCCTGTGGCAGCGTCACTGCCATGAAGACCTGCCGGGCTATACGGACCTGGCGGCCTTGGGGACCATTGCCGACCTGGTCCCCCTGACCGGCGAGAACCGCATCCTCGTCCGCCATGGCCTGGCGGCCATGAAAGAAGGGAAGCGGACGGGCATCAAGGCCCTCCTCGATGCGTCCAATCTCAGCGGCAAGGATATCACGGCCGGCCGTATCGCCTTTACGGCGGCGCCGCGCCTCAATGCGGCCGGGCGCATCAGCCATGCGACGAAGGGCGTCGAACTGCTCCTGGAAACCGATGCGGCCAAGGCGGCGGCCGATGCAGCCGAACTGAGCCGCCTCAACACGGAGCGCCAGGACATTGAGCACACCATTGCCCAGGAAGCCATCGCCCAGATCGAAGGGCAGGCGAGGGGCCGCGACGGCGTCCTCATCGCCTATCATGAGGGCTGGCACGTCGGCGTCATCGGAATCGCCGCATCGCGCCTGGTAGAGACGTATTACCGGCCGTCCCTGGTCATCACCGTCCGCGACGGCATCGGCAAGGGGTCGTGCCGCAGTATCAGCGGTTTCAACATGTACGAAGCCCTGCAATACGCCCAGGATTTGCTCATCCAGTTCGGCGGCCACACCATGGCGGCGGGCTTTTCCGTCAGGGCCGAGAACATCGAAGCCCTGCGCCGGCGCCTGCTGGACTATGCGACAGCGCATATGACGGCCGCCGACTACGTCCCCTTGGTCCACATCGACAAGGAATTGGAACCGGCCGATGTGACCTTGGACCTCATTGCTGAGCTGTCCCGCCTGGAGCCCTATGGCATGGGCAACAGCCGGCCCGTCTTTTCCCTGAGCGGGGCTACGGTAGAGGAAATCCGTCCCATCGGCCGGGAAAAGCAGCACGTCCGCCTCGTCGCCCGCGGCGCCGACAGGACACGCCTTTCCGGTGTCGCCTGGTCCCAGGCGGGCCTGTGCGACGCCATCGTCGAAGGCGACGTCATCGACGTGGCCTTCCAGCTCGAACGGAACGACTTCAATGGCATGTCGTCGCCGCAGCTGGTCATCCAGGACGTCCACCTGCCAGGCCGCCACATCGTCCTCAACCGGGCGGTCATGGTCGATATTTACATGGCCCTCAAGAAATGCATCCCCGACTGGGGCATGCCGGTCTGGCAGGTCCGCCGCCGTCTGGCTGCGGCCCAGGGGGGCTGCTATGACGTCCACACCATTTACGCTGCCATCGTCGTCCTCCGGGAAATCGGCGTCCTCAAAATACGCCATGATGACGACGGCCCAGCTTATTATTTTCCTATCCTTGCGGGGAAAATGGATCTTCATGCGTCGCCGACGTATGAATTGTACTGCAAGGAGTGAGGAGGTTTCATATTATGGAATTTAAAGATAAAGATGTCGAATTCAAACACCTCATCGACACGATACATACGTATCTGCCCCAGGCCAAATGCGATGACGTGACCAAAGCCTATAACCTGGCCGAAGAGGCCCACAAGGACCAGCGCCGCGTCAGCGGGGAACCGTATATCCTGCATCCCCTGGCCGTCGCCCAGATACTGGCAGATATGAAAATAGATACGACGACCATTACGGCGTCGCTCCTCCACGATGTCGTCGAAGATACGTCGTACACCCTGGAAGATATCAAGAAGATGTTTGGCAAGGAAGTAGCCTTCCTCGTCGACGGCGTCACCAAGTTGAGCCGCCTCAATTACCGCACCAAAGAAGACCAGCAGCTCAACAGCATGCGCAAGATGTTCCTGGCCATGGCCAAGGACGTGCGCGTCGTCGTCATCAAGCTCGCCGACCGCCTGCACAACATGCGTACCCTGCGCTACATGCGCAGCGACAAGCAGAAGCGCATTGCCCAGGAAACGCTGGAAATCTTTGCCCCCCTGGCACACCGCTTAGGGATTTTCAATATCAAGTGGGAACTGGAAGATTTGTCCTTCCGCTACCTCGAACCGGACAAGTACTATGACCTCGTCGACCAGATGAAACAGAAGCGCCACGTCCGCGAAGAAATCGTCAACGAAGCCATCGACGTCCTCAAGAAGGCCCTCGACGAAGCCCATATCCACTGCGAAATCAACGGCCGGCCCAAGCATTTTTACAGCATTTATAAAAAGATGAAGAAAGATAACCGCGACTTGAGCCAGGTCTATGACCTCTTCGCCATCCGCGTCATCGTCGACGACGTCAAGGACTGCTACGGCGTCCTGGGCATCGTCCACAGCCTGTGGAAGCCACTGCCGTACCGCTTCAAGGACTATATCGCCATGCCCAAGCCCAATAACTACCAGTCCCTGCACACGACAGTCATCGGGACCAGAGGGCAGCCTGTAGAAATCCAGATCCGCACCTGGGAAATGCACCGCATCGCCGAATACGGCGTCGCCGCCCATTGGCGCTATAAAGAAGGCAACCAGACAGCCAACAAGGACGCTTTCGATGAAAAGATGGGCTGGCTGCGCAACCTCCTGGAATGGCAGGACACGAGCAATCCGAAAGAATTCGTCAACGCCCTGAAGCTCGACGCCTTTTCCGACGAAGTCTTCGTCTTTTCGCCGCGGGGCGACGTCATCGACCTGCCCCAGGGTTCTATCCCCATCGACTTTGCCTACCGCATCCACACCGACGTCGGCCACCGCTGCGTCGGCGCCAAGATCAACGGCAAGATCGTCCCTTTGGACTATAAATTGAAGAACGGCGACATCGTCGAAATCATTACGTCCAAAGTAGGCAAGCCCAGCCTGGACTGGCTGAACATCGTCGGCAGCTCGGAAAGCCGCTCGAAGATACGCAGCTGGTTCAAGAAGGAAAACCGCGAAGAAAACATCGCCAAGGGCCTGGATGCGCTGGAACGGGAATGTAAGCGCCTGGGCCACGACTGGAAAGCCCTCAATGTCGGCGGCCGCCTGGGCCGCGTGGCCAAGCAGATGAACGCCGGCTCCGAAGACGACCTGGTCGCCGCTGTCGGCTACGGCGGCTTTGCCGTCAATACGGTCCTCATCAAGCTCCTGGAACTGCACAAGAAAGACCTGCAGAAGCAGGAAGAAAAGACCAACAGCCTGGCTGCCCTGGAAAAACTCAAGACCAAGAAGCCCGTCAAGCACAACGGCACGGGCATCCTGGTCAAAGGCGAACCGGGCCTGCTGGTCCGCCTGGCCAAATGCTGCAGCCCTGTGCCGGGCGATCCCATCATCGGCTTCATCACCCGCGGCCGCGGCGTCTCGGTCCACCGCGCCGACTGCCCGAACGTCACGCACGGCCAGAACGACGTGGACCGCCTCATCGACGTCGAATGGGATTACGACGGCAACGAACGCTTTGAAGTGAACATGGAAATCGTCGCCTACGACCGCACGGGCATCATGGCCGAAATCATGGCCACCCTGGCGGAAATGAAGATTTCCATCCTCAGCGTCAACGCCAAGACCAGCGATACCAAGAACGTCACCATCCACATGGGCATCAGCATCAAGGACCTGGCCCAGTTTGAATTCGTGGCCACCAAGATACGCCGCCTGAAGGATGTCTACGCCGTCGAACGCTATACGGGAGGGAGCCAGACATGAGAGCTGTCGTACAAAAGACCCTGACGTCTTCCGTGACCTCAGACGGCGTCCTCACCGGCCAGGCAGGCAGCGGCCTGACGGTCCTCCTCGGCGTTTCCGTCAAGGATACGGAAGCCGACGTCCGCTACCTGGCCGACAAGATCGTCCACTTGCGTATCTTTGAAGATGACCAGGGCAAACTCAATCACTCCCTCCTCGACGAGGGAGGGGAGATGCTGGTCATTTCCCAGTTCACCCTGTACGGCGATGCCCGCCACGGCCGCCGTCCCAGCTATATCGAAGCGGCCAAGCCCGAACAGGCCGAAGCATTGTATGAGCAGTTCGTCGCCGCTGTCCGCGCCTTCGGCGTCACCGTGGCGACCGGCCGTTTCCGGACCCATATGGTCGTATCCCTGGAAAACGACGGGCCTGTGACCATCCTCTTGGACAGCCAGAAAACCTTTTAAGGGGGAAGTATACTTATGAGCATGAAATATATCAGTATAGAACTCGGTCCTATCATGACCAATTGTTATATCGTCTACGACACGGATACGAAAGAAGCCATGGTCGTCGATCCGGCCTGGGATTATCCCGCCATCGACAAGGCTCTGACCAGCCATGGCCTGACGCTGAAGTTCATCTTCCTGACCCATGGCCATGCCGACCACATCGGCGCCCTGCAGGAACTGCGCCAGCGCAAGAACGTACCGGTCTACGTCGGCGCCGGCGATGCCGACCTCATTTCCAATTCGCACAATAACCTGTCCCTGTTCATGGGCCAGGCCATCGAATGTACGTCGGCAGACCACCTGGTCAAGGACGGCGATGAACTGACATTGGGCCATCTGCACTTCACAGTCCTGGAAACGCCGGGCCATACGCCGGGCGGCCTCAGCCTGTACGGTGAAGGCGTCGTCTTTTCCGGCGACACGCTGTTCCGCTATTCCGTCGGCCGTACCGACCTTTACGGCGGCTCGTCGAAGACGCTGCTCCACAGCCTGGAAACGAAACTCATGACCCTGCCCGACAATACGCTGGTCCTGCCTGGCCACGGCCCGGCTACGTCCATCGGCGACGAACGGCGTGGCAATCCATTCCTGGACGGAGGCTGGTAAACCATGGTTGCCTATAAGGGCGCGGAGTTCTGGATGCGCGTCACCCTGGCCATCCTGGCCGGTGCGCTGTTCCTCACGGTCCATGCCGTCTACTGGCCCGTCGTCATTTCCCTGATCCTGACGTTCATCCTCATGCCTATCCGCGATGGCGTCATCAAAGGGCTGCGGCGCCTGACCGGCCGTCATGTACCCATCGACCTTGCCATCCTCATCTCCTTTGTCATCCTCATCGTCATCGTGACGATTATTACCAATATCATCGTCAAGCCGCTGGTCATCCAGGTCAATCTGCTGGCAGCCAACTTCAACGATTTGGTCAGCCAGACGGCGGCCCTGGTGACGCAGCTTGAAAATGAGCAGACCCAGTTCTATATCCCGGACCAGGTCAAGAAAATCGTCAACGATGCCTTCGTCAAGATCGGCAATTACGGCATCGAGGGCATCACCAACCTCATCCAGTCCGTCTTTGCCATTGCCGGGACGGTCGTCGAATTCTTCGTCGTACCGATCATTACTTTCTACTTCATGAAAGACGGCGGCCACATGGTCAAGATCTTCGTCGATATCTTTCCCGAAAGCTATCGCAGCCATCTGGCCGGCCTCTTCCAGGAAATACAGCACGTCCTGAGCCGCTACATCCGCGGCCAGATCCTCATGAGCTGTATCATTGCCACCCTGACTTTCCTCGGCATGTGGGCCATGGGCGTACCGTACCCCATGGTCATCGGCCTCTTGGCGGCCATTACCGAATGGATACCCATCGTCGGGCCTATCGTCGGCGCCGTGCCGGCTATCCTGCTCAGCGCGACGGTCAGTTTGTCCCTGCCGCTGAAAGTCATCATCTTCTATATCGTCATCCAGCAGATCGACAGCCACCTCATCATGCCTCAGGTCATGGGGGCCGTCATCAGCCTGCATCCGGTCGTCATCGTCATCGCCCTGCTCATCGGCGGGACCCTCTTTGGCGTAGCCGGCATGATCCTTACCGTCCCGGTGACGGCAGTCTTACAGATTTTGTGTAAACATTTATGGTTTTACAATACATATAAAGAAAAGGCGATGAAGTACAATGGAAACAACGAGAACAGAAACGAATAAGAAAGAAATCATGGATACCATGATGAAACGCATGAAAGAAAAGATCAAGTTCAAGAAATGCAAGATGACGTCCCAGCGGCAGATCATCCTGCGGGCCTTCGTCGAAAGCCCGATCCGCCATATGAGCGCCGAAGAAGTCTTCGAGCTGGTCAAGAAGACGGCGCCCGACATCGGCCTGGCTACGGTCTACCGGACGCTGGACCTGTTCACCCAGATGGACCTCTTGAAGAAACTCGATTTCGACGACGGCTGCAGCCGCTATGAATTGAATGACCGCGACAATGAAGGCCATTTCCATCATCATCTCATCTGCCTGGGCTGCGGCAAGGTCTGGGAATGTGAAGACGACCTCCTGGAAACGCTGGAAACGATCCTGGAAAAGCGCCTCCACTTCCACACCGTCGACCATCAGCTGAAGGTCTATGGCTACTGCGAAGCCTGCCAGAAGAAACGGGAAGAAGAAGCGGCCAAAGAAGCCGAAGCTGCGAAAGAAGCGGAATAAGATGGCCCTCCAGACCTATACCTATGACGGGCCGGAACGCTTCCATTCCCTCGTCGGGCAGGTCATGGCCTCCCTGGGTTATGTCGGCGGCCGGGAAGTCCGCGACGTCGGGGCTGCCGTCACTGTCCGCGAGGAAGGCGGCCACCTCCACGTGCGCTGTACCTTCCAGGACGGCGGGGCGCCCTGGTCTTCGGAGGCCCGCCTCGTCGGGACGGACCGGGAACGGGCATCCCTCAAGGACTGCCTCATCCACTGGCACAACCGCTTTTCCGGCCACGGCCCCAGCCCGTGGGGGACGCTCATCGGCGTGCGGCCGACGAAACTGGTCCATCACCTCTTCGACCAGGGCTTCACAAACGACCAGGCCGAAAAAACCTTGCAGACGTCGTACTGCGTGGCTCCGGCCGTCGCCCGGGACCTGGTGGCCATGGCCCGGCTCCAGCGGCCTTACGTCACCGACAGGGGCCGGAAAGTGGCTCTCTACGTAGGGATTCCCTATTGTCCCAGCCACTGTCTGTACTGCTCCTTCCCGTCGCGCCTCATCGGCAGGGAAGGGGAGGCGGAACTCACGGCTTTTCGCGATGCCGTCCTGGCCGACCTCGACGACCTGGCCGACCTGTGCCGGACCTATGACCTGGAAGTCACGTCGCTCTACGTCGGCGGCGGTACGCCGACGTGCCTGCCACTGCCGGTCCTGGAAGTGATGATGACGCGGCTGGCCCGGAATTTCCCAGCTGCCCGCGAATGGACCGTCGAAGCGGGCCGGCCCGATACGGCGACGCCGGACATGCTGGCCATGCTCCGCCAGGCCGGTGTCGATCGCATCAGCGTCAATCCCCAGACGTTGCAGCAGCATCTCCTCGATGCCCTGGGCCGGCGCCATCGGGTCGAAGATATTTACACCATGTATGAGAACTGCCGGAAACTGGGTTTTTCCGTCATCAACATGGACTTTATCGCCGGCCTTCCCGGGCAAACCGTGGCAGATATGCAGGAAAATATGGAAATTGTTTGCAAACTGCACCCGGAAAATGTTACAATTCATACGTTAGCATTAAAAAAACGGGCACCCTTATTCCATCATGAATTGCGGGCCGCCATTCCGCCAGCCGAAGAAACGGGCCATATGGTCCGCCTCTGTCAGTCCATCCTGACGGCCGGCGGCTATGTGCCGTACTACATGTACCGCCAGAAGTACATGGCAGCCAGCTTCGCCAACATTGGCTATGCCCTGCCGGGCAGCGTCAGTGCCTATAATATCGAGATGATGGAAGAACGGCAGTCCGTCCTGGCAGCCGGACCGGGCGGGGCGACGAAGTTCCTCTGCCGCGACGGCCACACCTTGGAAAAGGTGTATATGCCGAAAGACGTCGATGCATATGTGCAGGCGCTGGCCGAAAGAATAGCCCAGCGCCGCCGTTTGTGTGCTATCATATACGGAAAAGAGGATGTTTAAATGGCTATTACTGCACCGAGAGGCACGCAGGATTTCCTGCCGGAACAGACGGCAGAGTGGCAGCTGCTGGAAGCAAAGATCCGCCAGATCTGCTCGCTCTACGGGTTCGGCGAAATCCGCACGCCTATGTTTGAAAGTACTGAATTGTTTTTACGCGGCATCGGGGAAACGACAGACGTCGTCACCAAGGAAATGTATACCTTTGAAGACCGCGGCGGCCGCAGCATGACATTGCGCCCGGAAAATACGGCTTCTGTCGTCCGGGCCTTCCTGGAACACAAGCTCTACGGCGACCCGCAGGTCCACAAGTTCTACTACATGGGCCCCATGTTCCGTCATGACCGCCCCCAGGCTGGCCGTTACCGCCAGTTCACCCAGTTCGGCGTCGAAGAAATCGGCTCCAAGGACCCGGCTGTCGATGCGGAAATCATTGCCATGGCCTTCCAGCTCTTCCGGGAACTGGGCCTCAATGATCTGGTCCTGCACCTCAACTCCGTCGGCTGCCCGAAGTGCCGTCCCGTCTATCGCCAGAAGCTCCTCGATTTCTTTGCCGACAAACGGGACCAGCTCTGCGACGACTGCAACGAACGCCTGGAAAAGAACCCTCTCCGCGTCCTCGACTGCAAGGAAGACGGCGAAAAGATGATGCAGATGGGCGTACCTTTGATCACGGATAATCTCTGCGACGACTGCAAGGAACATTTCCACAAAGTCCAGGAATATCTGACGGCCATCGGTATTCCCTTTACCCTCGACCCGCGCCTGGTCCGCGGCCTCGATTATTATACCAATACGGCCTTTGAAATCATGTACGCTCCTTTGGGCGCACAGAGCACGGTCTGCGGCGGCGGCCGTTACGACGGCCTCATCGAAGAAGTCGGTGGTCCGTCGACACCGGGCATCGGCTTTGCCATCGGCATGGAACGACTGCTCCTGACCTTGAAGGAACAGGGCCTCCTGCCGCCGGTCGAAAAGAAGCAGCCCGTCTTCATCGTCGCCCTCGGCGATGCGGCCAAGACCAAGGCCTTCGAACTGCAGCAGCAGCTCCGCGAAAAGGGCCTCTATGCTGAAATCGACCTCCTGGGCCGCAGCATGAAGGGCCAGATGAAATCGGCCAACAAGCTCAATGCCGATTACACGGTCATCATCGGCGAAGACGAATTAGCCGCCGGTGAAGCCCAGGTCCGCAATATGGCCAGCAAAGAACAAGTCAGCGTTCCCCTTGATGGGATTGTTGCATATATGGAAACACACAAGAAGGGATGATTTACGAATGGATACAATGGAAGGTTTACACCGCTCCCAATACTGCGCTGAAGTAAGTGAAGCGGACAACGGCAAAGAAGTCGTCTTGACTGGCTGGGTCGAACGCCGCCGCGACCACGGCGGACTGATTTTCATCGACCTCCGCGACCGTACGGGCATCGTACAGGTCGTCGCTTCGCCGGACTATGAAAAGGTTTCTTTCGATAAAGCTGAACAGGTACGTACGGAATACGTCCTGGCTGTACGCGGCATCGTCCGCATGCGCGATAAAGATACGATCAACCCCAAGATGAAGACCGGGACCATCGAAATCCGCTGCGAAGAACTGCGTATCCTCAATTCGTCCAAGACGCCGCCGTTCTACATTGAAGACAACATCGACGTCGACGAAAAGATCCGCCTCAAATACCGCTACCTCGACCTGCGCCGTCCGGAAATGCAGAAGAACCTCATCATGCGCCATAAAGTAAAACATGCCATGCGCACGTTCCTCAACGAACACGGCTTCATCGACATCGAAACGCCGGAACTCTGCAAGAGCACGCCGGAAGGCGCCCGTGACTACCTCGTACCGAGCCGTGTCAACGAAGGCAAATTCTACGCCCTGCCGCAGTCGCCGCAGATTTTCAAACAGCTGCTCATGATTTCCGGTATGGACCGTTACTACCAGATCGCCCGCTGCTTCCGCGATGAAGACCTGCGCGCCGACCGCCAGCCGGAATTCACCCAGCTCGACATGGAAATGTCCTTCATGGACCAGGAAGAAATCCTGACCCTCGTCGAACAGATGGTACATTACATCTTCAAAGAAACCCTGGGCCACGACGTCAAGCTCCCGATTCACCGCATGACCTGGGACTACGCTATGGAAAACTACGGCTCCGATAAGCCGGACCTGCGCTTCGACATGAAGTTCACGGATGTTACGGAACTCGTCAAGGACACGGACTTCAAAGTCTTCCGCAGCGTCATCGACAACGGCGGTCAGGTCAAAGCCATCAACGTCAAAGGCGACGCCGACATTCCCCGTCGTGAACTGGACGGCCTCGTCGAATACGTCAGCCACTACGGCGCCAAAGGCCTGGCTTGGATCGGCTTCCTCGAAGACGGCACGCTCAAATCGCAGATTAAGAAGTTCTTTGGCGAAGACAAGCTCCGTGAAATCGGTAAAGCTTGCGGTGCTGAAAAGGGCGACCTGGTCCTCATGATTGCCGACAAACCGAAAGTCGTCGCAGCCGCTCTCGGCGAACTGCGTAAAGAAATGGCCCGCCGCATGAACCTCATCGACGAAGACGAATTCGCCTTCACCTGGGTCGTCGACTTCCCCATGTTCGAATACAGCGAAGAAGAACACCGCTACGTCGCTATGCACCATCCGTTCACGGCCATGCGCGACGAAGACCTGGACAAACTAGAAACCGACCCGGCTCACGTCTATGCCAAGGCCTATGACCTGGTCCTCAACGGCATCGAACTCGGCGGTGGCTCCCTCCGTATCTACCAGCCTGACGTACAGCAGCGCGTCTTCAAGGCCATCGGCCTGACACCGGAAGAAGCAGAACAGAAATTCGGCTTCCTTCTCCGCGCCTTCGAATACGGCGCACCGCCCCACGGTGGCCTGGCCTTCGGCTTGGACCGCATGATCATGCTCATGCTCAAACGCAAGTCCATCCGCGACGTCATCGCTTTCCCGAAGACCCAGAACGCTATCGACCCCATGAGCGAAGCTCCGTCGACAGTCACCAAAAAACAGCTGCATGAACTCCACATCCAGGTAGAAGAAGACTTGGTAAGCAAATAGAGAGATGAAAAAAAGCTTGTCGTATAACGACAAGCTTTTTTTCGTGGCTCGTGGTTCGTGGCTCGTAGGGGCCGTCCTAAGCCTTTTTGGCCCGTCAGGTGCTGACCAACGAGAGGCGCAGGACGGTTGCCAAAACGGACAGCTGTGGCTAGGCGGCCCGCTGTGATAATTGACCACAGCCCGTTCTGGTATTATGGCAAGCCTTTCCTCGGACTCCGATGCGGCTTCGCCGCGACAGACTCATGATTGTATTACGGCTAAGTGCCGTCCGTCATAAATTCCGGTTGTGTACAGGATTCAGGCGGGACGCCTTAACAGGACGTCCCCTACGGTATCGCAGACAGGCGATGAAAAAATGAACGCTGGCCGTAGATGGCAGCTCGCCCAAACATACGGCATGTGGTCGTATGGGTAGGGGGCCTCCCCGACGTCGGCCCGCTTGTGGGAATCCCGTGGACCGCTTCGTGGCTAGTGGTTAGCAGTTAGCCGCGGTCCCGTGGACCGCTTTCGTAGGGGCCGTCCCAAAGGGCGGCCCGCTGCGATATTTGACCACAGCCCGTTCTGGTATCATGGTAAGCCTTTCCGGTGTCAATCAACTCTCCCTATGCGAACGCGATAGATTTACGAGCCACGAGCCACTAACCACTAACCACGAGCGCACACATTGACAAACGTCAATGTGTCTGCTATACTCTAACCATAGATTGATAAACTTCGATATGAAAGGAGGCGCCGTGATGGAGGAAAGGGAAGCGGTCCGCGTATTCAAGGCTTTGGGTGATGAAAAGCGACTGCGCATCTTGTCGCTCTTGCGGCAGGGGGAACGCTGTGCCTGCGTGCTCCTGGAACACTTGAACCTGTCCCAGCCGACGCTGTCCCACCACATGAAGATCCTCTGCGATGCCCAGCTGGTCACAGGCCGCAAGGAAGGGAAGTGGGTCTATTATTCCCTCAACCGCGCCCAGGCCCAGGTCCTAGAACAGGCCGTTCACGACTTATTCCAGCCCAGTGCCGTTCTGGCAGAGGACGAAGCCTGCCGCTGCCAGTGAGGCAGGCCCTTTTTTCAGCTTATACATTGATAAATGTAAATATATAAATTTCTCTTTAGGAGGTCTTTCATCATGAAACATATGGAAATCTTTGAACAAGCAATGTGCTGCCCGACCGGTCTCTGCGGTCCGTCTATCGATCCGGAACTCTTGCGCGTATCGACGGTCCTGGACACGCTGAAACAGCACGGCATCGACGTCGGCCGCTATAACCTGACCAGTGCGCCCTTGAAATTCGTCCAGACGAAGACCGTGACGGACTTCCTCCAGCACCACGGTCCTGAAGACCTGCCCCTCATCCTCGTCGACGGCGCCGTCCAGTTTGCCGGCCGCTATCCGACGAATGATGAATTTGCCAGCCTCATCGGCTTCGACCCGGCCATCCTCGAAGCCGCCCAGGCCGCTGGGGACAGTTGCTGCTGCGGCGACAGCGCCGAAGAAACAGCTTCCTGCTGCTGTGGCGATACACCGGCTGAAAGCGAATCCTCGTCGTGCTGCTGCGGTGACACGCCGGCGGAACCAGAAAGCCCGTCGTGCTGTTGCGGAGATGACTGTAAATGATACTCTACGATCCCTTTCACGTCGTCCAGACGAAATACCTCTTCCTGACCGGCAAGGGCGGCGTCGGCAAGACGTCCGTCGCCTGTGCCACGGCCGTCGCCCTGGCCGATGCCGGCAAGAAGGTCCTGCTCATCAGTACCGACCCGGCGTCGAATCTGCAAGACGTCTTTTCCATGGAACTGACCAATAAGGCCACGCCCATCGCCGCCGTGCCCAACTTGGCCGTAGCCAACCTCGACCCGGTCCAGGCCGCGGCCGAATACCGGGAAAGCGTCATCGGGCCCTATCGCGGCCTCCTGCCGGAAGCGGCCCTGCGCAACATGGAAGAACAGCTGTCCGGCTCGTGTACCGTAGAAATCGCCGCCTTCAACGAGTTTACCAATTTCCTCACCGATGAAGCCGTTGCCTGTGGCTACGACCACATCATCTTCGATACGGCGCCGACAGGCCACACCCTGCGCATGCTGCAGCTGCCGTCGGCGTGGAGCCAGTTCATCCAGAAGAGCAAACACGGCGCGTCCTGTCTGGGCCAGCTGTCGGGCCTGGAATCGCGGAAAGAACTGTATAAACAGGCCGTCCAGACCCTGGCCGACGGGGACAAGACGACGATGCTCCTCGTCGCCCGTCCCGATGCCCTGCCGCTGAAAGAAGCGGCCCGGGCGTCGAAGGAACTGGCCGCCCTGGGCATTGTCAACCAGCAGCTCATCGTCAACGGCCTGTTGGCCTCGTGGGATGACGACGCGACCAGGACGTTATACGAAAAACAGCAGGCCGCCCTGAAGGCCATGCCCGAAGCCATCGCCGATTTGCCGCGTTTCCAGATTCCCTTGCGGACGTACAACATCACCGGCCTGGACCACGTCCGGGCCCTGCTCAAAGGGGAAGTGAAGGAAGCGGCGACGGAACTGACGCTGGAACGGGTCCAGCCCCTGCAGGCCGTCATCGACGACCTGGAAGCCCATCAGCGCAAGGTCATCTTCACTATGGGCAAGGGCGGCGTCGGCAAGACGACCGTCGCTGCGGCCATCGCCCTGGGCCTGGCCCGCCGGGGTCATCGCGTCCACTTGACGACGACCGACCCGGCCGCTCACTTGCAGTACGTCGTCAGCCAGACGGACAACCTGACCTTGAGCCATATCGACCAAGGGGAAGAGCTGAAGAAATACCAGAACGAAGTCCTGAGCCAGGCCAAAGCCAACGGCCTGGGCCCGTCGGACCTGGCCTACATCGAAGAAGACCTGCGCTCGCCGTGCACCCAGGAAATCGCCGTCTTCCACGCCTTTGCCGACATCGTCGAAGCTGCTGATGACCAAATCGTCGTCATCGACACGGCGCCGACAGGCCACACGCTGCTGCTCCTGGAATCGACGGAAAGCTACGACCGGGAAATCCGCCGGACCCACGGTTCGACGCCGCCGTCAGTACAGCACCTGCTGCCGCGCCTGAAAGGGGACGAAACAGAAGTCGTCATCGTCACCCTGCCCGAAGCGACGCCGGTCTATGAAGCCCTGCGCCTGGAAGCGGACCTGAAGCGGACGAAACTGCGCTCGAAATGGTGGGTCATCAACAAGTCCTTCTATCAGGCCCGGACGACGAGTCCCCTGCTAAAAGCCAAGGCGTCCCACGAAATCGCCTGGATCAACAAAGTCGACGACCACACCCAGGGCCACACGGCCCTCATCGCCTGGCGCCCCGACGAAGTCCGCGGGGAAGTCCTGGGAAAATTATAGTCTGTAGTTCATCGTTTGTAGTTTGTAGTAAAAGGGCTTGTCATCGTGTAGCAAGCCCTTTTTCAGATATTAAACATTCATATATTTCAATTTATCTATTTATAGGAGGCGCGTTATCATGGAACATGAATCACATGCAGGCATCAGTTTTTTTCAGCGATATCTGACTCTTTGGGTCTTGTTATGTATGGTCGTCGGCGTAGCCATCGGTTATGCCCTTCCGGCTGTGCCAGCTTTTTTAGATACCTTACAGGTCATGGGGATTTCTATTCCCATTGCCATTTTGATTTGGATCATGATTTACCCGATGATGATGAAAGTCGATTTTCAGAGCATCAAAGCCGTAGGACGCCAGCCTAAAGGCTTGTTCGTCACGTGGATTGCCAACTGGCTCATCAAGCCTTTTACCATGTATGCCATCGCCTGGTTCTTCCTTTTTGTCCTTTTCAGTTCTTGGATTCCGACCGACCTGGCTCGGCAATACTTGGCTGGTGCCGTACTGCTCGGTGCCGCTCCCTGTACGGCTATGGTTTTCGTCTGGAGTACACTGGTTAAAGGGAATCCGGCTTATACCGTCGTCCAAGTCGCGACGAATGATTTAATCATTCTCATCGCTTTTGTACCTATCGTCAAGTTCCTCTTAGGGGTTTCACAAGTTACTGTTCCTTATAGTGTCCTCTTTGTCAGTATCTTCCTGTTCGTCGTCATTCCTCTGGCAGGCGGTATCCTGACCCGGATGACTGTCGTCAAACGAAAAGGTCTCGATTATTTTGAACAGCACTTTGTACACAAATTCGATTCGGCAACGACGTGGGGCCTGTTGCTGACGCTGGTCATCATTTTCAGCTCCCAAGCCCAGGTCATCTTATCGAATCCACTCCACATCGTCCTCATTGCCATTCCCCTTACCTTGCAGACCTTCTTTATCTTCTTCCTTGCCTACGGAGCCTGCCGGCTGCTGAAACTGCCCTTCGACATTGCCGCACCGGCCGGGTTCATCGGCGCTTCTAACTTCTTTGAATTGGCCGTTGCCGTAGCCATTGCGCTCTTTGGCGTCACCAGCCCGGCAGCCTTGGCGACGACCGTCGGTGTCCTGACCGAAGTCCCGATTATGCTGACCCTGGTCCGCATTGCCTTAGCAACTAAAAACTAGCTCCGCTAGTCCCTGGAATTGTAGGGGCTTGCTGCAGCAAGCCCGCTCCAGAATATGTGTGCTTTCCCAATCAGTTTTCTGGAGAAATCGTCCCCATATCCAACGGGCGCCCCCTCTACTGCGGTCCGTTTCAGCAAACGTCCTGCCATTCCTTACAGTCATGACCTGACGGGCTGAAAAGGCACGTGGTCGCCCCTACAAATAAAACCCCATCCGCTAACCACGAACCACGAGACACGGAATTCCCACAAGCGGGGCGCCTTTACAGGACGGCCCCTACGAACCACTAACTACGAACCACTAGCCCCTAGCCCCTAGCCACGAGCTACTAACCACGAGCCACTAACCACGAGCCTCTAACCACGGAATTCCCACAAGCGGGCCGCCTTTACAGAACGGCTCCTACGAACCCCTAGCCACGAGCTACTAGCCCCTAGCCACTAAAAAGCGGCTGTCTTCAAAGGACAGCCGCTTTTTCCTATTTCCCTTCATAATAATAACGCGTCCACATGACGACTTCCGACAGGGACGGGTGGGGCGTCATGGTTTCGCTGAAGGTGTAGACCGATTTGGGATTGAGGGTCCGCGTCAGCGGTTTGGCCCGCAGGGCCTGGACCGTCGGCGACGCGATGTCTTCGTGGATGGGATGGACGACGTGGGTGCCGCTCATGAGGTTGTTGATGAAGGGCTGGATGAGGATGGACGCTTCAGGGCCGACGATGTGGGCGCCGAGGATGAATTTCGTCTTCTTGTCGATGACCAGCTTGACGAAGCCGTCGTCTTCATCGCCCGGTTCATAACCCATGGCATAACCCTTGGCCGATGCGGAATAATGGTTGATGGCCGTTTCGACGTCATAGCCTTTCTTCACGGCCTGGTCTTCTGTCAGGCCGACGTGGGCCGCTTCGGGATAGGTGTAGGTGACGGCCGGTACGGCGTCGTAATCGGCCCAGCGCCACGTTTCCGGTTCGTTTCCGGAAAAGAGGTTGTGCGCCAGGATTTCCGCTTCGTAATTGGCCTTGTGGCGAAAGGGAGCCAGGCCGTTGACGTCGCCTAAAGCCCAGATATTCTCAGCCGTCGTTTCCAGGAATTCGTTCGTTTCGATGTAGCCGCGCTTGTCCAGGCGGACGTCGGTATTTTCCAGATGCAGCAGTTCCGTCATGGGCCGGATGCCCGGAGCGACCAGGATTTCTTCGGCAGCTACTTCGCCTTCTTCGCCTGTCGTGCGGTCGCGGAAGGACAGAACCTTCAGGCCGTCGCGCTGGCTGACGGAAACCGTGTCTTTATTGAGGCGGATGTCCATGCCGTAACGCTGGAACTGCTTGAGGATGAATGCCGATACGGCCGGATCTTCCTTGGGCAGGAGGCGGACATTGTGCTGGACCATCGTGACTTTGGTGCCGGCGGTGTCGAAGACGTGGGCGAATTCACAGCCAATCGGGCCGCCGCCGATGATGATCAGGCTCTGGTAGGGCTTTTTCGGATACGACGGGCCGAAGAACGATTCTGACGTCAAATAGCCCGCTTCTTCCAGGCCCGGCAGGGAAGGGATATTCGTCCGGCCGCCAGTGGCGACGAAAACCTTATCGCCCGTCAAGGTGACGCTGCTGCCGTCATTCAGGGCGATGGCGACAGTGTGGTTGTCGACGAAAGACGCCGTGCCGTTAAAGGTGTCGACATTGGGGAACTGGTCGTAATAACTTTGAATAGCCGGACTTTCATCGACCTTTTCCCACAGCCGCTTGGACAAGATATCCCAATCCAGGCGGACGTTGTCGGCAAAGACGCCGATACGGCTCCCTTCGCGGATTTCGCGGATGCGGTTGGCCGCCGTGACCATGACCTTCGTCGGGATACAGCCGCGGTTCAGACAAGTCCCGCCGAACCGGCCGCGTTCAATGACAGCCACCTGCAAGCCCTGGGTCAGGGCCGCGTCGGTCACAATATTGGCCGCCCCCGTACCGATGACAATGACATCATATTTCTTCATAGATAACGCTCCTTTATTTCTAACAAAATATTAAATACAACCTTTTTAGTATAGTATAAGCGAAAGCGGCCTTTTTGACAAGGTCGTTTATTTTTCCTTCTTTTTTATGAAATGACAGAATCTGTCTATCCTAAATGGTATGCTATATAAGAAGACAGCTCCACGGATTATCGTTTGTTCACTAAATCGTCATATATCTGCGAAATAACACAGGGGTTTCTTGTGTTCGCGCTGGCTTCATGGTACCATGATATCATATTCGAATTGGTGGAGGTGCCTATATGGCTATTGTAGGGAAAGACCGATTGGATTTTCTGGAATTATTGCGTCATGATGAAGAAGTCCGGGAAATCATTCGGCAAATCGTTTCTGGCGGCAGCCGACCCAGCCCTGCTTGGGTTGAAGGAGAACGGCCGGAAGCTATACAGAAAAAGCAGGAACTGCGCTGGGCTTTGGAACAGGCCCAGCAAGAAATCACCGCGCTGACGGAACGGGAACAGCAGGCTTTGGCCGATGGCGACCATTATCGGCGAGCCTTTGAGCAGGCACAGCGGCAGTGTCAGACCCTGGAACAGCAGGGAACGGTACTGCGCCAGAGCTTAGAACAGATGCAAAGGGAAGCGGCTCAGGCCCAAGAGGAACGAGACCAGGCACGGCGGCAGTGCCATGACCTGGAACAGAAAGAAACGGTACTGCGCCAGCACCTGGAACAGGTGCAAAGGGAAGCGGCTCAGGCCCGAGAGGAACGAGACCAGGTACGGCGGCAGTGCCAGAACCTGGAAGAACAGGGGACGGGACTGCGCCAGCGCCTGGAACAGGTGCAAAGGGAAGCAGCTCAGGCCCGACAGGAACGGGAACGGGCACAGGGCGAAGCCCAGTCCCTGCGGCAGGAAGCAAAGGATGCCGATAAGGTCCTGTCCCAGCGCTTTGCCGAAGGCTGGCGGCTCTATCAGCAGTATCAACAGGTCAGCGACTATTTCCGGGACTTATTGACCGGCGTCTTTGCCCGGCCTGGCTTTGAGGCCTTCATCATCGGCGCCGCTCAGGAACGGTCTTTGCGGCCCCTTTGGAGCGCGACGCGGGAAGCCTTGATGAAATGCCGTGACGAATCGTCGGCCAACATCTTATGGGACATCTTCCAGTATAGCCTGGGCCTGGTCAACCAGAGCCGGCCGGATGACGTATTTGCCCTTGAGGACGTCGCCGTCGGCGACCGCTACGATATCGAACGCCATGCGCTGACCGGCGGCAGCCGGGTCCAGGGGACTGTGCGCGTCGTCCATCTGCCGGGCTATCGGAACGTGCGCACCGGTGACATCGTCTGCAAAAGTCTCGTAGAAATTTAGAAGAGGAGCCGAAAGACATGGAATTATCGAAAGAAAGACCGACACAACTTACGGAAATCCACGTGAACCAGGCCGATTTTGAAGACCTCTTTATTGCAAGTACTTTATCTTGGTGCAATCAGGTGGAAGTGGATATCAACCACTTTCTGAAGGCCTTACAGGTCTTGATGGGCAAGCGTTTTGTTATGACAAATAACGAATTGGGCTTGAGTCTGGTCCGGACGCTGCATGCCTGGTTGCAGTACATCCTCATTTTCTTAGATCCGATTTTGGCACGTGCTTTTGTCTGGGAGCTGGAAGAGTATCAGAAAATCGATTCCTACCTGGATTGGGACAATCAAGACGACTACGTTTCCTTCCGCAAGGACGCCTTTGCCCAGGCTGTTCGCAACGGTGAGTTCAATCAGACCGTCTTTCAGCACCGCTTCGACTTAGCCGGTATCATTGAGGACTGCCGTCAGGGAACGATGCAGGACACCAGCTTCTTATCTTTTTTACGGGAAGGGCTGCTGGACTGCGACTATCGGCGGGCCAACCTCGAACCCTATGCTGACAGCGTCTTGTCGGATATCAATATCGGCCACTGGGAACTGTTTGAAGCGCCCAAAGAAAATGCTGTCCCCGTCGTACCGTCTTCTGACCAGGTCTGGACGGCCCGGCCGCCTCAGCTGGATGTCGTCGCCAGCGGGACCTGCGCCATTGACTTTGGGACCAAGAGTACCGTCGTCGTCTGCCGCAATCAGGAAGCCCGGCTGCTGCGCGTCGGCACTGGCGACTACACCAAGGCGGCCAAAAAGGAAGATTATGAAAACCCGACGGTCATCGAACTGCGCGATTTGACGGGCTTTGAACAGGCCTATCAGCAGCGGCCGGGCCGGCCTTTTACGACGTGGGAAGAAATCACCGTCTCTCACCAGGCCGAATCGGCGCTGCTGCAGGAAGACATTGACAGCTCGGTCTATTACGCCGTCTTCAGTGAATTGAAACAATGGGCGCACGAAAAGGACCGCCGCCTGCTGCTCAAGGACCGGAAGGGCGTTGTCTGGAAGCTCGACCCGTACCTCACCTTGGCAGATGATGCCTTTGACCCCATCGAAATCTACGCCTACTACCTGGGCCTGTACATCAACAACATGCGCCACGGCATCTATCTCGATTACATCTTGTCCTTCCCGGTCAACTACGACCTGGCCGTCCGGAAGAAATTACTGCAAAGTTTTGAACGGGGCCTGAAGAAATCTTTGCCGCCGGCTATCCTGGCCGACGAAGGACTGATGAAGAAGTTCCGCGTCTATGCCGGTGCCAGCGAACCGGCAGCCTATGCCGCAGCAGCCCTGAAGGCCTATGGCCTGGAACCGAAGGAGGCCGGCGACATGACGGCCTATGGCGTCTTTGACTTCGGCGGCGGCACGACGGACTTCGACTTCGGCATCGAAAAACTTTCAGCCAATCCGCGGCGCTGCAAATTCGAACTCCATCAGTTCGGCCGCGGCGGCGACCCTTATTTAGGCGGCGAGAATATCCTCAATCACCTGGCCTTTGAAGTCTACTGTGCCAATTTGGACACGATGCGAAAAGAAAGTATCCCCATCGCCCTGCCGCATGGCTGCACGGCTCCGGCTGGGACAGAAACGCTGATTTTAGCCGACCGCGAAGCGACGCAGATTTCTTTCATGAAACGGAAGAGCCTGGCCGAAGCCCTGCGCCCTTTATGGGAAGGGAAATCCGAATCGGCAGAAAACTTAAAAGATAATCAGCTGAATCTGTCCCTTTTCGTGGATACGAGCCGGACCGAAAAAGAAGCGAACCAGAACCGGAAGACCGTAAACTTGACGATTGACACGGGTCACTTGAAAGACGTCATCCGCAGCCTTATTTCGCGGGGCGTGACGAATTTCTTCCAGGCCTGGCAGGAAGCCTTCAAGGACCGGGAAGAAATGCCGGACCATATTCATATTTTCCTGGCTGGCAATTCCTGCCGGTCGCCTGTCGTCGAGGAACTCTTTGACGAACAAATCAAAGCGAAAGAAGCGGATATTTCGGCCCACTCCGATGGGAAACAGGCTGAGGGACTGTTCATCCTCCACCTGCCCTTGGGCATGGAAGAAGGCGAAGAGAACCCGAATGAAGAACTGGACCGGAAGTTGACCGGGAAGACCGGCGTCGCCTTCGGCCTGCTGCGGAGCCGCAAAGGCGGGAAGGACGTCAAAATCATCAATGCCAATGTCGATGCCAGCGGCGAAGCGCTCTTCCCATATTTCCTGGGCAACATCGATATCGAAGGTCATTTCCATGTGCGCATTGGCAAACAGGTCCCGTACCAAAGCTGGGCGGCCTTCTGCTATGCCGATGAAGAAGACTTTGAAATCTACTATACCTCGGAGCCCCAGGCTATCGAGAACCAGATGCCGCCGGAAGCCGTCAAGCACGTCGACTGCCGGATTGAAGCAGACGATGTTTCCGACGCCGACGACACGATGATTTATATCCGCAAAGTCAAGCCCGATACGATTGAATACGCCGTCGGCACGGAAGAGGACTTCTCTCAGAAAGACGTTGTCGAGCAGAAACATATCATTCGGCAGACCTTGAGGTGATGGAGATGAAAGAAGAAAACAACGAGGCCCAGGCTGTCCGGCAGCAGGTAGAAGCAGCCCTGGCAGCGTCGCGCCGGGCTGTGGACTTTTTGGAGCAGGGACCGGCCATGGCCTATGATGACAGCCGGGCGCCGCAGGAAGACCAGCCGGACCTGGCCCTGCCGCAGCTGTCGCTGTTCTGTTTAGAAGAAGTTACGTATGAAGAAAAGGCGCCGCGCCGGGAAGCTATGGAGAATATCATTGGCACCTTCCGCCATATGGAAGGTATCCATTTCGTCTACTTGATCCTGGGAACGCCGGAAGGCATCCATTTCTACCTCGGCGTCGCGTCAGACCTGGACTGCCGGCAGCCGACCTTCCAGAGCATCCCCGACGTGGGCAATGAAATCTTGCAGCCCGCCCTGCGCGGCAATTTCCGCGGCTGCCAGCTGAAACTGATCAGTGACAACGACCAGAAACGGGCCATCCTCGATGCCCTGGCGCAGAACACTTATGGTGGCATCCTTGAAGGCGTGCCGACTATCGATGAAAAGAACGAGAACTTCCAGGGTGTCGAACGCCTGGCCGATGTTATGCTGGGCCAGGAATGCTTCGCCTTTGTCGTCCTGGCCAAGCCCTATACGGGCAGGGCTATCGAAGACGTATCCCGCCAACTCCTGGCCGTCGCCGACACCCTGATGCCGCTGACGCGCTGTCAGTATCGCTATGACCAGAGCGGCAGCGAAAACGAAAGCCAGCAGGTCAGCCGGACCTGGAATAAAGGCAGCGGCCGCAGTGCCGGCAGCCAGTCGGCAACTACGCACAGCCAGGGTGAAGGGACCAGCAGCGACAGCCGTCACGATGAGATGAGCCAGGTCCAGACGGGCACGACGAAGTCAGGCTCGGAAAGCACGCAGACGACGGAACATACGAATGAATCGTCGAACACGCACCGGGGCGGGAACAACGAATATACGGACGAAGGCAAGAGTAATGGTAGGCAAACGCTGTCTACGACGGGCTGGAGCAGACAGGGGAACGAAATGTATACGAACAGCATCAACGAGAGCGACGCCCGGCATCAGACTTCGAACCGGACCGACAGCTGCCAGGAAAGTTTGCAGAAGAACGTATCCCTTACCTATGGCCGCCAGACTGTCCGCGGGACGGTTTCGGGAAAAGGCCAGAATTACAGCCGGTCCTATCAGCTGGAAATGGAACAGAAAGCGGCGGTGGACTGGCTGAAGTATATCGATGACGTCCTCCTGCCACGGCTGGACAATGGCCGCGGCAAAGGCCTCTTCCTCTCGTGTGCCTATCTGTGCAGCGACAAGCGGACGACGTTGTACCGGCTGGCCAATACCATCGGCTCCCTGTACAGCGGGCCTAAGGGAAACCGGACGCCCCTGACTTTTCATGAATTCCGCCCGGAAGAAAGGGCCTGCCAGGAACGGTTGCAGAACTTGCAGATTCCCTATCGCTGGGTTGCGAAAAAGAGGGGCAATGACTGGTGCAGTGCCTTTTCCAAGACTTGCAGACAAGGCCGCTTGTATTATGGCAACTGGCTGTCTGCCGACCAGCTCAGTGTCCTGGCAGGCGTTCCCCAGAAAGAGGTCATCGGCCTGAAACTCCGCAAGGAAGTGGAATTCGGCCTCAATGCCCAGCAGCAAAGCCCGGACGATGAGCTGCCCTTAGGAAAGCTCGTCCAATGCGGCAGCGTCCAGGAGCGGATTTCCGTCACCCTGTCGCGCAAGAGTCTGAGCATGCACACCTTCATCACCGGCGTTACAGGCAGCGGCAAGACAACGACTTGTCAGAATATCCTCTTGCAGAGCGGCCTTCCGTTCCTGGTCATTGAACCGGCGAAAACGGAGTACCGGATCCTGCAGGTCCAGAACTCCGAACTGGATATTACCTTCTTTACGCCGGGAGCCCAGGACATTGCGCCTTTTTTCCTCAACCCCTTTGAACTCTTTCCCGGCGAATCGATTACGTCCCGGGCCGATATGATCAAGGCGACCTTTGAAGCGACCTTTGAAATGCAGGCGGCCATTCCACAGCTGCTGGAAGCGGCGATTTACCGTATTTATCGGGACCGGGGCTGGAACATCGGCACCAGCCTGTGGCAGGGGAAAGGCCTTGACGACCCGGACGGGCCTTTTGCCGATGGTGTATATGCCTTTCCGACCCTGCAGGACTTCTACGACATCATGCCGACTATCATCCGGGAGCAGGGTTTCGATGAACGGCTGTATACGGAGTACCTCGGTACGGTCCATGCCTATATCCAGGGCCTGCTCGTCGGCTCGAAGGGCATGATGTTCAATACGCCGCGGTCTGTCGATTTCCGCGACCTCGTTCAGCGGAATGTCGTCATCGAGCTGGAAGACATCAAAAACGCTTCTGAAAAATCCCTGATCATGGGGCTCATCATGACCCAGCTGCTGCAAGCTGTCAAAGCGGCTCATTTCCAGGCCAGCCGAAGTGGGAAGACCTTCCAGCACATCACGCTGATTGAAGAAGCCCATCGCCTGCTGAGCCGCTATCAGCCAGGGGACAGCCAGAACAAGAAACAGGGCGTTACGGTCTTTGCCGATATGCTGGCAGAAGTCCGCAAGTACGGGGAATCGCTGATCATTGCCGACCAGATTCCCGACCAGATGACGCCGGAAGTCCTCAAGAATACCAATACGAAGATTGTGCACAAAATCTTTGCCCAGGATGACAAGGATACGATTGGCAATACCATGGCCCTGGACCAGGCGCAGAAAGCCTTTTTGTCCAACTTGGTCACAGGCCGGGCCATTGTCTTTTCCCAGGACTGGCCCAAGGCCGTCCAGGTCCAGGTCGATAAACGGGCCGATACGACGGGCCAGCCGGAAATCGAGCCGCAGGCCATTCATAAGCTGGCCGTCCAATACTATTGTCAGCACTACCGCAGGGGCATCCTGCCGGGGCTGGAAACGCTGCCTGACATCAAGACCGATGAGGTGGAACAATATCTGACATTACTGAAAGATGAAGCCATCCGCCTGCTGATAGCAGAAAATGTTCGTTCCCAGTGGGCGAAGTTTTCTGACCTGAACCGGGAAATCCTGCACTATGCCCGCCGTTGTGGGAAGGCGATGGTCGTAGCTTACTTATACTATTTGCTGCCAGCCGGCCATAAGCAGGAAGACTGCCGGGCCGTCCTGGACTAATGGGTCCAGGATGTCCTCGACGGGAAAGAGCTGACGGCACTGGATGCTTTCGACCTCTTGAGTACCCTTTATGCTGAGAAAGGAGAATGAACATGGGATTTTTTAGTGCTATCGGAAGTTTTGTTTCCGGCGCCATTTCGGCCGTCGGCCGCTGTATTGGAGGAGCCATTAAAACGGCTGTCGGGAGCCTGTCGCATATAGCCCGGACCGCTGGCGGCGCCTTAGGCGGTATCTTTGGCAAGGCCGCCGGCCTCCTCAGTCGGGCGGCTTCCATCGTAGCCGGTCCGCTGGGCCCCATTGTCACGCAGATCATTATCGAAGTGGCAGCGCGGGTCATTGAACGCATTGCCCAGGAACTGGGAATCATCGATAAAGACGATAAGGTCGAAGAAGTCGGCTATCGCCTGGAAGAAGCCGGGGCCCTTGACGATAACGGTCAGCTCAAGCATCCGGAATGGAAACGCCCGGAAGATTTTGACAACCTGCACGACTATTATGCCTATTTGAAGCAGATGGTCCCTGATGAATCCATCGATTACGGTAAGATGAAGCAAAACCGCCTCCGCTATGTGGCCGTCGGTACGGCTGGCCTTTCGGAAGGCTGGAGCCAGCGCATGGGCATTGCCATTACGGATAGTTTCATCCTGGCCATTGGCCGGGCTAATTTAAGGCAGGGCGAAATCACGGCCATCGTCAATGCCTTCAAAGGCCTGGGCTTCTCATCAGTCGAACTCGAAGCCTTCCTGCGCGGGAACGGCCTGTCCATCAGTGAACTCAACCGCATCCGGGAGGCTATTATTTCATCGTATCAGGCCTTGTATCCGGACAAGACGGCGGACGATATCCGGCTGCGCATCCAGGAATGGCGCCGGGCTGTCTGCGATGATGCAGCCGTTGGGGAACAGTATAAAGACTGGATACAGGATATCCAGAACCAGGCGGACCAGGGCCTGGCGCCGGAAGACATTGATTTTCATTATGAGCCAGCATATACTAAGGATATGAAGTGATGGATACGAAAGCCTTTGAACAGACGCATTATCGAATCGAAAAAGAGAGCATCGACCTCAGAAAGACTTGTGAGGAAACTTGTCAGGCTATCGATCGGAAGCGGGATGAGCCTATGGCGAAGGTCGTCCGGAAACCGGACATATCGGCTGCCATGGCGGAACGCATCCGGCTTTGGCAGGCATCCATAGACAGCAAACAAGAGGTATCCGCCCAAGTGGCGGCAAGTCAGCAGGCCGTCTTCCAGCAGCTTCAAGACAACATTGATCAAACGAAATCCCACCTGGAGGACTGTTTTTTTAAATGGGCGCAGGCGATGGATACAGAAGGGAAATAGATAGTATGAAACGATTCCTGCTCATCCTCGAAGGCAAGAAAATAGAAATGGCTTCCTTCTCGAATTACAAGCCCGACGATTGGCATAAACATCAAGATGAATATGGTTATGAGGTCCAAGATGGGGATGCGTTAGACGGCTTCTGGCAGTGGTTCCAGCAGGAAAGCGGCATCGGCCGTTCCGATGAGATAGCCGTGCTGCTGATCGAGCAAGGCGAGTCGCCGCTTAGCGATTCCCTGTGCTCCCTGTTGCGGGATAACTGTACTTTAGTCGGACGCGACCAGAATGTCTGGGATGTTGCCCGGCTCCAGAAGCTGCTGCAGGCCCATTTTGCCATAGAAAATCTGACCTATGATGGGGCGCAGCAGGCCTTTCAAACCGAAGGGACGACATGGTCCCTGACCGGGCCGGAGGGGAAGGAAACTGTGACCTTGACTGAGCGCATCGAGCTCCGCGTCCCGACCCAGCCGGTTGCAGATGAGAACACCGAGACAGCCGGGACGGCGCACCGCATCTTTTCGCTTCCATCGCAAGACAATACTGAACCTGAAAAGACGTCTACCGAAGGGGAAGGCCCCGATAGAGAGGGGCTAAAGGAAGGACAAGCTGGCCGTTGTACGGGCGCCGACTTGAAACGATACCTTCAAGAAGTGACGAAAGACCACTGTGACACGATCGGCTAGGCTGGTATCTACGAGCCACGATTCACGGAATTCCCACAAGCGGGCCGCCTTTACAGGACGGCCCCTACGAACCACGAGACACGAACCACGAACCACGAAAATCCCCTTTACACAACCGCCCGGGTATAGTATAATAGCTATGTCGTACGGGTGCTCGGTGTCTCGATGACTCCGACGATCACTTAGCACTTTGCGAATAGATTCAATTTTTTTACATATGGAGGAAAGATACAATGTTAAGCGTAGAAGAAAAAAAAGCAATCGTAGCTAAATTTGGTGCCAATGAAAACGATACGGGTTCTCCGGAAGTACAGATCGCGCTCCTCACGAGCCGCATCATCTATTTGACGGAACATCTCCGCAGCCATAAAAAGGACCATGCATCCCGCCGCGGCCTGTTGAAACTCGTCGGCCAGCGCCGTAACTTGCTCGGTTACTTGCAGAAACACGATCTCGACCGTTATCGTGCAATTCTCGAAAAATTGAACTTGCGTAAATAATCTCGCATACTGTGAGGCTGATGCTGATGTGACTGCATCAGCCTCTTTTTTCAGGACACAGGGTGGTAGGTTGTAGCCTGGGTATATCGCCGATGTTCCCGGACTAGTGCCTATCACCTGTGAATTCAAGGAGGTAACAATGGAAGAACAGAAATTCCAAATGGATTTCGCCGGCCGCCCGCTGGTGATTGAAGTCGGCAAACTGGCTAAACAGGCCAGCGGTGCCGCATTGGTCCGTTATGGCGACACGGCCGTTTTCGTCACGGCTACGGGCTCGAAGGAAGCGCGTGAAGACGCTGACTTTTTCCCGCTCACTGTCGATTACGAAGAAAAGATGTACTCCGTCGGCAAGATTCCCGGCGGCTTCATCAAACGCGAAGGCAAACCGCCTGAATCGGCAACCCTTTTTGCCCGCCTCATCGACCGTCCGATCCGCCCGCTCTTCCCGAAGACATACCGTCATGACGTCCACGTCGTGGCTTATGATTTCTGCGTAGACCATGACAACGCACCGGAAATCGCCGCTATGATCGGCGCATCCGTATCGCTGTGCATGTCCCATATCCCCTTTGCCGGCCCGATTGCCGGTGTCCGCGTCGGCCGCGTCGATGGCCAGTTCATCATCAACCCGACCGTCGCCCAGAGCGAACAGAGCGACATGGATATCGTCGTTGCCGGTACGAAAGACGCCATCCTCATGGTTGAAGGCGGCGCTCACGAAGTCCCGGAAGAACAGGTCCTGGACGCCATCATGTTCGCCCATGAAGAAATCAAGAAAGTCGTCGAATTCCAGCTCAGCTTCCTCGACAAGATTTCCGTACCGAAACAGGAATTCGTCGAAAAAGAACCGCCGGCAGATATCGTCGAAGCTGTCCACGCTTATGGCGAAGAAGCCATGAAGACGGCTATCTTCACGGCTGACAAAGTCGAACGCGAAGAAAAGATGGACGCTGTCGAAGCCGACATTTATGAACACTTTGCCGACATCTATCCGGACAACGCCGATGATGTCGCTGAAGTCACGCAGAAGATGATCAAGGAAATCGTCCGCCACATGATCGCCGTCGACAAGATCCGTCCCGACGGCCGCCGTGTCGACGAAGTCCGTCCGGTCAGCTGCGAAGTCGGCCTCTTTGCCCGCACTCACGGCACAGGCCTGTTCACCCGCGGCCAGACGCAGATCATGAGCTTCTGCACCCTGGCTCCACTGTCGGAATGCCAGCACATCGACGGCGTCGGCCTGGAAACGGACCGCCGCTACATGCACCACTACAATTTCCCGTCCTTCTGCGTCGGCGAAACGAAATCGTCCCGCGGTCCCGGCCGTCGTGAAATCGGCCACGGCAAACTGGCAGAACGCGCATTGACCCAGGTCATGCCCAGTGAAGAAGAATTCCCGTACGCCATCCGCGTCGTATCGGAAGTCCTCGAATCGAACGGCTCCAGCTCCATGGGCAGCGTCTGCGGCAGCACCCTGGCCCTGATGGATGCCGGCGTACCCATCAAAGCGCCCGTTGCCGGTGTCGCTATGGGCCTGGTCACCAAAGGCGATGACTTCACCATCCTGACCGATATTCAGGGCATGGAAGACGCCTTGGGCGACATGGACTTCAAAGTCGCCGGTACCATGAAGGGCGTCACGGCAATCCAGATGGATATCAAGATCAAAGGCCTCAGCCGTGAAATCCTGCCCCAGGCTCTGAAACAGGCCCACGAAGGCCGTATGCACATCATGGGCAAGATGATGCAGGTCATCAGTGAACCGCGAAAGGAGCTCTCTCCCTACGCTCCGCGCATCATCTCCATGCACATCAAGCCGGATAAGATCCGCGACGTCATCGGGCCGGGCGGCAAGATGATCAAGCAGATTACCGAAGAAACAGGCGCCAAGATCGACATCGACGATTCGGGCCTGGTATACATCGCTGCCGTTGACGGCGAAAGCGGCCAGAAGGCCAAAGAATGGATCGAAAAACTGACCGAAGACGTTGAAGTCGGCAAGACCTACGTCGGCAAAGTCACGCGCATCATGAACTTCGGTGCTTTCGTCGAAGTCCTGCCGGGCAAAGAAGGCCTGGTCCATATTTCCCAGCTGGCTAAAGAACGGGTTGAAAAAGTCGAAGACGTCGTCCACGTCGGCGATGAAATCATGGTCAAATGCGTCGAAATCGACAGCCAGGGCCGTGTCAACCTGTCCCGCAAAGCTCTCCTGGGCGGCGGCGACGAAGGCCCGTCCCATCGCAGCCGGGGTCCCCGCGGCGGTCACAGCCACGACCGTCAGAAACGGTAGGGATTATGGCAGGCAGAGGATTTGAAATCGTCACGGCCTATGAAGGCTGTGGCATCCATCTTCCCGTCCGCAAGACGGCCAAGAGTGCCGGCTATGACTTGGAAGCCGCAGAAACGACGGTCCTGGCACCGCATGCCGTCACCGTCGTTCCGACAGGGCTGAAGGCTTTCATGGAAGACGATGAATACCTTTCCATCTTCATCCGCTCCAGCCTGGCCTTCAAGAAGGGCCTCATGCTGGCCAACAGCACGGGCATCGTCGACAGCGATTACTACAACAATGCCGACAATGAAGGGCATATCATGATTGCCTATTACAATACCAATGATCAGGCCTATACCCTGGAAAAGGGCGAACGCATCGGTCAAGGCATCTTCATGAAGTACCTGACCGTCAACGACGACGCTGCCAGCGGTATCCGCACTGGCGGCATCGGCAGCACGGGAAAGTAAAAAAGTGAAAATGAGATAATATACCTATCTGGAGGGTTTTGCCTCCCCTGATAGGGGAGGTGGCCCAACGGGCCGGAAGGGTTGCACTGAAAAAACAACCTCTCAGCCAGCCTGCGGCTGCCAGCTCCCCTATTAGGGGAGCCTTTTTTTGAAAGGATGATGAATCAAGTGAGTATCAGCAAAGAAACACTCGTTTCTCGTAAAGAAATCATGAAGGGCCGGGTCCTGCACGTCACGGTCGATACGGTTTCCATCGACGACGGCCAGGGCGGCGAAAAGAAGACGGCCACGCGCGAAGCGGTCTGGCATTTCGGCGCCTGCGCCATCCTGCCGCTGACCAATGACGGCAAGATCATCCTCGTCCGCCAGTATCGCTATGCCGCCGCCCAGGCCATGCTGGAAGTGCCGGCCGGGAAAATCGAACACGACGGCGAATCGCCCGATTACTGCGCCGCCCGGGAACTGGAAGAAGAAGCAGGCGTCACGGCTTCGGAAATCCTGCCCCTAGGTTATACCTATACGTCGCCGGGATTCTGCAGTGAACGGATTTACCTCTATCTGGCCCGGGGCCTCCAGAAAGGGAAGCAGCACCTCGACGACGACGAATTCATGAACGTCGAATACTACACGCCCAAGGAAATGGAAGACCTCATCGATAAGAACGAAATCACCGATGCCAAGACTATCGCAGCTTTTGAAAAAGCCCGCAAATATCTGCCGGGATTATAAGGAGGGAACCCTATGAAATTCAATCGCATCATCGTCATCGTCACGGACAGCGTCGGCGCCGGCGATGCACCGGATGCCGAAAAATTCGGCGACAAAGGAGCCGACACGTATGGCCACATCGACGCCAATGTACCCTTGAAGGTGCCCAATCTGCGCCGCCTGGGTCTGGGCCGGGTCGCCCATATCCATGCGGAACCGGCCGATGTCGTCGGCTCGTATGGCCTCATGCAGGAAATCTCGGCCGGCAAGGATACGACCAGCGGCCATTGGGAATTCATGGGCAATCCCGTGGAAAATCCCTTCCCGACCTTCCCCGATGCCTTCCCGCCGGACCTCTTGAAAGCCTTTACGGAAAAGACGGGTTACGGCTATATCGGCAATGAAATTGCGTCGGGCACGGAAATCATCGAACGCCTGGGGCCGGAACATTTCCGCACGGGCCTGCCCATCGTCTACACGTCGGCGGACAGCGTCTTCCAGATCGCCGCCCACAACGACGTCATCCCCCTGGAAGAATTGTACCGCATCTGCGACATTACGCGCCGCGAAGTCTGCGTCGGCCCTTATGAAGTAGGGCGCATCATCGCCCGGCCGTTTATCGGGACCCAGGGCCATTTCGTCCGCACTGGTGACCGCCGCGATTACAGCCGTCTTCCCAAGCGGAAAATGGTCTTCTCCTATTTGTCCGAAGCGGGTTATGCCGTCGTCGGCGTCGGTAAGATCGGCGACATCTACGCCCACATCGGCCTGACCGAATCGTACCACACGGCCAACAACCACGAAGACATGGAAGCCCTGCGGACCCAGCTGGCAGCTCATCGCCAGGATAAGGGCCTGCTCATGGCCAACTTCGTCGACTTCGACAGCATGTACGGCCACCGCCGCAACGTCCAGGGCTATGCCGACTGCCTGGAAGCCTTCGACCAGGAACTGGGCCAGCTCCTGACGGAAATCCACGACGACGAACTGCTGGTCATCACGTCGGACCACGGCAACGACCCGACCTGGCACGGCACGGACCATACGCGCGAACGGGTACCGCTCCTGCTCTACAGCCCGGCCCTGAAGGAATCGGTCGACTTAGGGCTCCGCCAGACCTATGCCGACCTGGGCATGAGCATCATGGATAATTTCGGCCTGACAGGCCTTGAATTCGGTACCAGCTTTTTATCGGAACTGAGGTGATCCTATGTGGCCCATCGACTGCATCGAACACAAACGGGACGGCAAGGTCCTGACGAAAGAAGAAATTTCGCGCTTCATCACTGACTATACGGCAGGGCGCGTCGCCGACTACCAGGCGGCGGCCTGGCTCATGGCCGTCTATTTCCAGGGCATGACTTATGAAGAAACGAAGGAACTAACCCTGGCGATGGCTCATTCCGGCGATATGGTCGACTTGTCGTCCATTCCGGGCATCAAAGTCGATAAACACAGCACGGGCGGCATTGCCGATACGACGACGCTCATCGTCGCACCGTTAGTCGCAGCCGCCGGCGTGCCCGTGGCCAAGATGAGTGGCCGCGGTCTGGGATTTACCGGCGGTACAGCAGATAAGCTGGAATCCATTCCCGGTTTCCACGTCGTCCTGCCGGAAGCGCAGTTCCTGGAACAAGTGCGCCGCATCGGCTTGTCCCTCATCACCCAGTCCGGCGAAATCGCGCCGGCCGATAAGCTCCTCTACGCTCTGCGCGACGCGACGGCGACGGTAGAGAGCATCCCCCTCATTGCCAGCTCCATCATGAGCAAGAAAATCGCTTCTGGTGCCGACGCCATCGTCCTCGACGTGAAATACGGCGACGGCGCCTTCATGAAGACCAAAGAACGGGCGCGGGAACTGGCTAAGACTATGGTCGGTATCGGCAATCTCGCCGGCCGGCCGACACGGGCCGTCGTCACGTCCATGGAAGCGCCCTTGGGGACGGCTATCGGCAACTGCTTAGAAGTCGATGAAGCTGTGGAAGCCTTATCGGGCCAAGGTGGCCGGCGGCTCATGGAAGTCGTCGAAGCCATTGGCGCTCAGATGCTCATCGTCGGCGGCAAGGCCCAGGACGAAGAACAGGGGAGAACCATGATCCGCAATCTCATCGCTTCCGGCAAAGGCCTGGCCAAGTTCCGGGAATTCGTCAAGGCCCAGGGCGGCAGTACGTCGTGGATCGGCAAGCGGCCCCTCACCAAGGCACCTCAAGTCTTTACGGCGGTCTGCACCGATGAAGGCTACATCACCCGCATCGACGGCCGCGCCCTCGGCGAAATCGCCATGGCTATGGGCGCCGGCCGGGCCCGCAAGGAAGATGCCATCGACCCCATGGTCGGCATCCGCCTGTTCAAAGAGCTCTATGACCCGGTCCGTCCCGGCGAAGCCCTGTTCACCTTGTACGGCAAGGAAGGCGCCGATATGATGGACCTGGCCCGGCAGGTTGCCGACCACATCATCGTCACGCCCGACCAGGCAGACATCATCGAACCCGTCGTCAGTGAAGTGATAGTATAAAGTTTGTAGTTTGTAGTTTGTAGTTTACAGTGTAGGGGCGCCCACGCGGGGCGCCCGCCTGAAAGGATGTCCATGAAAGAATTACGCCATATCCCCGTCCAGAAGGGGAAAACCTATGATATATCCATCGTCCGCCTGGGCAGCAGCGGCGAAGGCGTCGGACGCTATGAAGGCTTTACGGTCTTCGTGCCCTTCGCCCTGCCCGGTGAAAACGTGCGGGCCCGCATTACCCTGGTCAAGAAGACCTATGCCACGGCTTCCCTGGTCGAAGTCCTGAAGCCCTCGCCGGACCGGATCCAGCCCCAGTGTCCCGTCTACGACCGCTGCGGCGGCTGCCAGCTCCAGCACCTCAGCTATGAAGGGGAATTGAAGGAAAAGCGCCAGCAGGTCCGGGATGCGCTGGAACGCATCGGTCATCTGCAGGGCCTCGACGTCCTGCCGACCCTGGGCGCCCATACGCCCTGGCATTACCGCAATAAGATGCAGTTCCCCGTCGCCGCTGCCGGCAAGGGCAAAGTCGCTATCGGCTGTTTCGCTGCCGCCACGCACGAAGTCATCGACGTGACGGACTGCGCCATCCAGAAAGAAGGGAACAACGCCATCGTCGCCGTCGTCCGCCAGTGGATGAAGGACTTCAAGATCCCCGCCTATGACGAAGACGCCCGGACGGGCATCGTCCGCCACATCATGGGCCGCGTCGGCGTCCATACGGGCGAAATCATGGTCTGCCTGGTCACGGCCTGCGACATGGTGCCGCACATGAAAGACCTGGTCCAGCGCCTGCGCCGCGACATCCCGGGCCTGACCAGCGTCGTCCAGAACGTCAACAAGCGCCACACCAACGTCATCTTGGGACCCAAGACCAAGACCGTCTACGGCAAAGGGACCATCCACGACTCCATCGGCCCCCTGACCTTCCACATTTCCGCCCAGTCCTTCTTCCAGGTCAACAGCGAACAGGCCCAGCGCCTCTATGAAACGGCCCTCGACTTTGCCGACCTCAAAGGCGGCGAAACCGTGGCCGACGTCTACTGCGGCACCGGGACCATCACCCTGTTCCTGGCCCAGAAAGCCAAGCAGGTCTACGGTATCGAAATCGTCGCCCCGGCCATCCGAGACGCCGTCCGCAACGCCAAAGACAACCGCGTCGGCAACGCCCAGTTCATCTTAGGCGACGCCATCTATAAATTGCCGGAACTCATCAAAAACGGCGTCCGTCCCGACGTCATCGTCCTCGACCCGCCTCGGGCCGGCTGCGGCGAACCGGTCCTCAAAGCCATCGCCCAGAGCAAACCTAAACGCGTCGTCTACGTCTCCTGCAATCCGGCCACCCTGGCCCGCGACCTGGCCTACCTCGACCAGCACGGCTATCACACCACCAAAGTACAGCCCGTAGACATGTTCCCGCGGACCCACCACGTCGAGTCCGTGGCCTTGGTGACCAGAGCTCACTAATTGAATCGGGATTACCTAAACAGGACCTGCGCACATAACTGTGCACAGGTCCTGTTTCTGTATGCAAAAAATTATAGCTGAGACGAAAGATAAACAGAAACAAAACAATCAACTAACCCCGATTGGGGTTGCGTAGGGGCTGTCCCAAGCCTTTTTGGCCCGTTGCGAGATTTCATCAAAGCCCATTCTGGCATCGTCATAAACTTTGGCTATTCACAGGATTCTCGGCGGGACGCCTTGTTCAGGACGTCCCCTACGAAATCGCATACAGGCGATGAGAGGGTTACTAATTTTCAAATCCGATTTTGCATAGAGTGTACAAGATGATTGAACCTCTCCCGCTTATAGAAGCGGGAGATTCTTGAGAAGGTTGCTGTTTAAGTTTCCTCCTGAAATCAGGATAGCCTTATTCTCAAAGGGCTGTCCAAAAGCCCCTTACACAGTCCCTCGAAATCGAAGTTCTGCTTACTTTTACGGAGTATGTTGGCGGCGCCGTTGATGTCGGCATTGGCTGTCCTGCCGTTAGCGAAACGGTACAGGCCGCGCTGGACTCGTTTCCCGCTGAACGTTCCTGCATAGGGTGTATCCGGCTGGTATACGGGAATATCATCCAAATCCAGGCAGCTGGCCTGAGAGGTATAGGACTCTTCCTGTTCCAGATAGGTTATCCCATAGCGTTCACACAGCTGTTTCAAGGTACTACGCAGATAGCTCAGGCTAATTTGAGTGAAATGCTGATTCGTCACTTTGCCCAGCTTTAGTCCTCGTTTGAAATCGCGATTATAGCCGCAGACAAGGGTCCCTATCTGATGACTGATGCAAAAATCGAGGATATAGCGGGCTGTCTTGCGAAGGATGTCCTGCATCCGGAAATTGCGTTTCTTCGCTAACTGACAGAGCTGGTTCGTCGTCTTCTGGCCCTGCTTGGCGGCAATGCTTTGGAGTCTGGCTTTGCGTTTGTTCCAATACTGGTTGATAGATTTGAGTTTACGACCGTCCATGAGGAACGACGTCCCCGTATTGGTAACGCAGGCGGCCAGATTGTCCAGGCCCAAGTCGATAGCCAGGACACGGTCTGGCGAGGTTTTCACCGGTTCTGGGTCCTGTAAGTAGCAATACTGAATCTTGAAATACCGTCCGCCATACATGGGACAGATGCGAACTTCCTTGATTTTCTTATCCTTCAGCCTGTCGGGAACAGGAATCCGAATCCGATGCCCGTTATGGCGTTTCATATATTCATGGCTCATCGGCACGGTTAGGAAGCCATTCTTAATGGTAATGGCGTTCGTGGACAAGATAAGACTGAAGAGACCACCTTTTTCACGATAGTGTGGCAGGCGGACATCTTTCGACTGATAGTCACCTGCCTTGACTTTCTGCAAAAGCCCGAAAAAGGACCGAAAACTGCGGTCGGCTATTTTCAATATCTGCTGGGCTACACCGGCCTGCAACAAGCCATAGTTTTCATTTTCCTTGCAAATGGGGTAACTTTCTTCGTACCGCAAGAATTGATGGGTATCGAAGTAATGCTGCCGAATCGTATAGACCGCTACATTGTACAGGTTATTGCTGTATTGTCACATTTCCCGGAGCATCGTATAGTCTTGTTTCGCCAAGCCGCGGATGACATTCGATTGCGTCAAGTACATCTAGGATTCACCTCCTCTGTTATCTACCATTATACCGTAGACGAAGTGAAAAGGCTAAGATGGAAAAGACATAGGGTGGATTTCGCAGGCATCGAACCTGCGAAATCCATCGCCATTCATCCCCTACCTAAGAGGAAGGAGTCTTCTGGCGAAACTGTGATAAAATGGCCTGAACCCGCTTTTTTTGCTATAATAAAGATATTATGCAGAAGGGAAGGGCTAGTGTATGGAATTAGAAGAATGTCGCCGGGAAATCGACGTATTGGACCGGGATTTGACGAAAATACTGGAACGGCGCATGCAGGTCGTCGCCGAAGTCGCCGCCTATAAGAAGGAGCATCATATGGAAATCTATGACCCCCGCCGGGAACGGCAGGTCCTGGATAAGATCGCCAATCTGACCGTCCAGAAGGAATTGTCGCCGTATCTGCGGCGTATTTATCAGTGCATCATGGATGAGAGCAAGAAATACGAACGGGAGCATATGGGGCTGTGAAGATGGAACAAATCGTAGTACGAGGCATTGCGGAACGCCTCTTATTTGAAGCACCCGATTCGGATTACCGCGTCTTCCGCCTGCACGATGAAGACGATGATGCGACGTATACCGTCACCGGCCACGGGACGAAACCCCTCGTCGGCGACCGCCTGGAAGTGAAGGGCCACTGGGTCCAGCATAAGCGCTATGGCCGCCAGTTCGCCGCTGACGGCTGGAGCCGCATCATCCCCGAATCGGTCGACGGCATCGAACGCTTCCTGGGCAGCGGCGCCGTCAAGGGCATGGGACCGGCCCTGGCCCACCGCGTCGTCGCAGCCTTTGGCAAGGATACCATGGCCGTACTGGAAAAAGACCCGCAGCGGCTCCTGGAAGTCGAAGGCATCGGCCCTAAGAAGCTGGCTGTCATTACGGAATCCTTCTATGAAGAAAAACAGGTCAACGACATCGCCTATGACCTGGAACAGCACGGCGTCGCCGGCCGTTATGCCAGCCGGCTCTTGCAGAAATACGGCGACGACGTCCACTACGTCCTGACGGAAGAACCGTACCGCATGATCGCTGAAATCGAAGGCATCGGCTTCAAGACGGCCGACCAGATCGCCCTGGCCTACGGCATGGACCGGCAGGACCCGCAGCGCCTCAGCGCCGGCCTGACCTATGTCCTGCGGACGATGACCCAGAATGGCCACGTCTGTATCCCCGATACGGAACTGGTCCGGCGGGCGGCTTTCATCCTCCAGGCCGATGCCCTGGGGCTGCACGACATCCTCCGGGAAGCCATCGAAGTGGGCCAGCTCTGTACGGCCGATTTTGAAGGGACTTTGTACGTCTACACGCCGGAAGCCTATGAAGAAGAGGAATATATTGCCGGGCGCATCGGCGAAATGGGGAATATGAAGCCCCTGCCCATGAAGACCCACGTCCAGCTCTTCCTCGACCGCTGGCAGGATGCGCGCCATTTCGAGCTGGCCGACAAGCAGAGCGAAGCCGTAGAGAAATCCCTGCAGTCCGGCATGACCGTCATCACCGGCGGCCCTGGGACGGGCAAGACGACCGTCGTCCAGACCATCATCCGCCTGGCCGAACAGGAAGGCCTGCGCATCCTGCTCTGCGCACCGACGGGACGGGCGGCCAAGCGCCTGGCCGAAACGACGCAGCGCAAGGCCAAGACCATCCACCGCCTGCTCGTTCCCGACGGTCACGTCGGGGCCATGCAGGTCTTTGAATACAACGAGACGAAGATGCTGCCGGCCGACCTGGTCATCGTCGATGAAGTATCCATGCTCGACATGGAAATGATGTACCATCTCCTCAGCGCTCTGAAGCCGCAGTGCCGCTGCATCCTCGTCGGCGACGCCGACCAGCTGCCGTCGGTCGGGGCCGGCGCCGTCCTGCACGACATCATCGCGTCCGGTCAGGTCCCGGTCGTCCGCCTGGATACGATTTTTCGTCAGAAAGAAGGGGGCCGCATCGTCACCAATGCCCATCTCATCAACAGCGGCCGCCTGCCCGTCGTCAATGAAGACACGGAATTCCGCTTCGTCGAAATCGACAACGAAGCCGACGGCGCCGAAAAGATAAGTGCCCTCTATAACAGCGAATTATTGGAAACGGGCGATAAATTCGCCGTCCAGGTCTTGTCGCCGATGTATAAGAACCCCTGTGGCGTAGATAACCTCAATCAGCTCATCCAGGAACGGTTCAACCCGCCGGCCGAAGGGAAGGCCGAACTGAAAGGGAAGAACGTCGTCTTCCGCGTCGGCGATAAGGTCATGCAGAAGCACAACGACTATGAAAAAGGCGTCTTCAACGGCGATATGGGTGAAATCTTTGCCATCCAGAAGGACATGGTCTATGTCCGCTATCCCGAACAGGATGTCAAATACGAAGGTCAGGAAGTCGATGAAATCACCCTGGCCTATGCCATTACCGTCCACAAGAGCCAGGGCAGTGAATACCACACAGTCATCATGGTCCTGGTCAACAGCCACGCCATCATGCTCCAACGCAACCTCTTCTATACGGCTGTCACCCGGGCCAAGCGCAAGGTCATCCTCGTCGGCACCAAGCGGGCCGTCCAGACAGCCGTCCAGAACCAGCGCACGAGCCGCCGCTTCACACTGCTCATCCCGCGCCTGCAAGGAGAACTCATCGTCTAGGGAGGGAAGACCATGTCCCTGATCACGCAGCTTTTCAACCTCTTATATCCGCCGCGCTGTCCGTCCTGCGGCGCCATGGTAGCCCATGATGGCGACTGGTGCCCGACCTGCCTGGCCGCCATCTGGCATCCCCGGCGCATCAACAAGCCGACGGCTGTGAGGCACCTCAGCGCCTGTTACTGCCTGGCCGATTACCGCGGCGCCATGCGCCATGTCCTGCACGACATCAAATATAACGGCAAGCCAGGGAAGTGCCGGGCCTGCCGGACCCTGCTCGACCGCTTCCCCTGGCCGGAACGGTTCGCCCGCATCGACGTCGTCGTCCCCGTGCCGCTGGCACCGGAAAAATTACAGCGCCGCGGCTTCAACCAGGCCGAAGCCCTCTTTCGCGACTGGGCCTCGGCCCGCTGGACCTGGTGCGACGCCTTGCAGCGCCTGCGGCCGACGAAAGTTCAATGGCAGCTCCGGCGGGATGAGCGGACCGAGAACGTCCACAATGCCTTTGCCGTTAAAGAAACCATCGACGTCGGTAAAAAACACATTCTCCTTGTCGAGCAAAGATGCTTGGGATTGATACAATATTGGGAACGGTGTGCATAGCGGAAATGTCCATATATAGCGAGGTCTTGGCAAACGTCGGCAGATGGCCGGCATTTTTTATGCTTTGAAATGCGGGTGGAATCAGAAGGAATCGTATAAGTTCTTAACAGCACTATGAATATGCTATTAACGATAGTAATGGCATCGTTAATGACATAGAAAAATAGTTATCGCGTTATCTGACTAGTTTTCTATTGTTCGGTAGTATTACTATGGATAGGATAAAAAATGTAGTACAATATTATTATCAATGAAAAGTGCGTTATCGTCTGGACGAGGTGATAATTCATGCGGGTTTACAATTATGCATCTTTTGCTGAGGTGTTTTCGAAAGGCATTATCAAACCTAATATGACTAAAGTTGCCAAAATCTTATTTGAGCCAATCATTAGTCTTGGAGACTGTGTCAATAGACGTGGGGAGCCATATACCATCGATAATAAGTCGGCAAGCCTTTGGTATAAACAAGAAGCAGACATTCCAGGCAATTTGAAAAAAGCAGCGAATGATGGTCGTGTATATAAGGGAATAGGGAAATATTTTACTGATGAAGTTTTGGACAAAGTCCTTAGTGGGGTTAAGGCCGATGATATGATGAATGACTTGCTAAATCTCATCAAGGAATCAGATTTGTCTGAAATGGAAAAAGGTGATTTAAATAAACTGTATGAGAATGGTGATTTGGGAGGATTTTTAGGTAGAGCGCTCTTGTATGCCATATTGCAAAACAATATGAAAAAGGATGCATCTTATGAGGACTATTCGAAAACAGCCCAGGCAACAGCCGCAGATATTAACCATGAAATAGAAGCTTTCAGGCAGTTTGTTGGGCAATTCAAAAAGCCTGCTCCACTGTCTCCACCTTTAACTATTGCAACAGAAGAAATGAAATATGTAACAGAGCTATTCCGCGTTTATCAGGAAAAAACAGGAGTGGAATGTAATTGTGTAAAGGATCTCGATTCATGTCCTAATATGAAAAAGAATTTTAATAGACAGAGAAAAGATTACTATTTAGCAGAAACTATTAGGAGGGGACTTCGAGATACCGTAGCACCACAGGAGGAGGAAAATTTTGAGGCAGTAAAAGAAGAAATGTATGAAGGTGTCGTAACGACGGAAGAAAAAGATTATGCTTGTGGCTATGACAGAATGAACGCTGTAATGGAGCATGCGACATTGGTTGAGCTTTCTTCTAATTTACAAACAGTGACTCTGAATTGGATTGGACCAGGGGAAAAGAAGGGAATTTGTCATATGTTGGTCAATGATGAGAAACTCAGTTGGATAGAGGGTGATTAAGCTGCAAAAGGATATTTTCAATACATTCAGTATCTGTAACCAGGGTGAAACAGTAAGGAAAAACAAAGAAGTATTCAATACAGTTTTTGAAATGGAATTAAGAATTATGCTACTGATGAGTTCTGTACCAGAACTGTTTTTTTCGAGTACTCGTATATTGGCATTTGACTTCATCAATTGTTATGCAAAGGTTTTTGGTATAGCTCTTGAGAATCTGCATGGCAATAATGATTTTATGTATGCTGAAATGGCGGGAAGACGTTCGTTGATTACCGAAGCAATCAAGAAGTTAGTACGGCATGGAATATTGAAAGTCAAAAATAATCATGGATATCAGTATAAAATCACAGAATATGGATTGGAGATATCAAATGGCTTTCATAGTACATATGCACAGGAATACCGCAGGGTATCAAGGATTTCCGCGAAAAAATATAGTTGCAAAAATGATGAGGAATTGCTTCAAGAAATTCAGTATCGTCCTATTGCAAACTAAAGGGGTAAATGTTTATGTTTTACATAAAGTGGCTTAAGATTACTGCAAATCAAAAAGAATCAAGAATAGACTTTGCTCCGGGTCTGAATATAATTTATGGTCCATCCAATACCGGAAAAAGTATGGTGTTGGATTGTATAGACTATATGATGGGAGCCGGGACTCATCGATTCGATATCAATTTGAAAGTGGAGAAAATTCAAATAGGGATAGATGTCAATGGGGAAAGCCTTTCTATCAGCCGGGATATTAACACTAAATCTTTCGAAGTAATTAGTCATGTATACGGTATAGAAACAGCTACTTACAAGATAAAGGGAGGAAAAAAGAATCCACCTATTAATGATGTCTGGATGAAGCTTTTGGACATTCCTCTTGATACTAAGATTCTTAAAACGCAGGAAGGAAAACCGCAAGCTTTGACGGTTAGAACGTTTTATCATACGTTCATCATAGATGAGGACCGAATTCATGATAAAGCCAGTGTCCTTAAAGGAAGGCATGGATTGGGAGGAAAGGTAGGAACCCCGGCTTTAACCGCATTATTGTACCTGGGGACGGGTAATAACTATCTTCCAAAGTCGGCTTTTATTGATCCAAAAATAAAGAAAGCAAAAGATGAGGGAGTGCTGAAAATTGTCAACAGAGGCATGGGCTTCTTAGAAAGGCAAAAGTCATCTTTTGATGATACATTACCTTTGCTTCAACCCGTTGAATTGCAGAATAAAATCAATCAAACAATCGATGAAATCGGAGCTGCTAAAGGAATCCTTAAAGAAGCTTTGACCTCATGTCATGAAATTGGAGAGAAAATCAATAAAGTGATGCGGCAGATTTCAGAAGACGAGGTCTTGATGAATCGGAATCAACTCCTTTTATCACAATATAAGGCAGACATTAAACGCCTGACTTTTATTGCGGAAGGGAATATGGTTTCTAAAAAAATCAAAAAAGTAGAAAGATGTCCTTTCTGCAATGGAGAACTTCCTCATGAACATGAAGAGGACTGTATAGGTTCTGCTATTGCGGAAGAGCAAAAAATTGAGATTCAGGTCAAGGATTTGCAATCAGTCCAGGAATCTATACAGGAAGAATATGTTGCTTTAGAAAAGAAAAAAGATATGCTCATTAATCAGAGAAATGAGCAGGAAGAGAAAATACGAGGAGAACTTGAGCCTAAAATCCGGCAGTTGAAAAAGCAACTTGATGATTTTAAAACCTCATTGAGATTTGCTGAAATGAATACCATGGTTGACCAATTTTCAACATTTCTTAAGCAAGAACGTGATGCTGTTGAGAATGAAGAAACTACTGACATTCATTTGAATGTAAAAGAGAAATTCAAGGAGGTCTTTAAAGAACTCCTTGACACGGAAGTAGACGAACTTTTAAGATACTGCGATTATCAGAACTATTTGGATTCATATTTTGATATCGATAGCTATGATATTGTCGTTAATGGTCATGAAAAAAAGAGCCAAGGTAAAGGATTCCGTGCTTTTTTGAACACGATACTAGCTGTTGCAATGGAAAATTGTCTAGAAAAGATGGGGTATTATCATCCTGCGCTTTTTGTTGTAGATTCTCCGATCCTTTCATTAAAAGAAAAAGATTCAAAGAGAGATTCGTATGTTACGGAACCCATGAAAGAGCATTTGTTTAGATATTTTTTGATAAGGAAGAATTCTCCACAAACGATTGTTATTGAAAATGAAATTCCATCTATCGATTATGAAGGTGCAAACATTATTCACTTTACAAAAAATAAGGGGATAGGAAGATATGGCTTGATTGACGGATATCAAGAATAAACTATTTGCAATAGGTTTCTCACTAAGGTGAGGAGCCTATTTTTTTTGCCTTTTTTCAGCAAACCATTTTATTCCATTTTACGCCACTTCATGTCAATTACACGATTTTGATTTTGGAATAGACTATAGGCAGGCAAGGGAGAGAACCCCTGGCCACAAATAAATCGTAGTCCGAATAGCGCTATAAGGGCGGCGGTTGCATAAAGCAGACAGTACAGCCGATGGTTGTACTTTTCTGATCATGCATCCACCGTGTTTTTCTATGCCTATTTGGGCTGTCAGAAAACTGGCGCTGATGCTGTATCAGCGCCAGCTTTTTGTCTCCGCCGTTCTTCTCGGACGGAATGGAGACAAAAATGGACAAAAAACAGACAAGCAATGAGAAACGTTTTTACATTCCTCTGGAACTCACTCCAGAAACCGTCATCACCGAGGAGTACAAGGATTGTGAAGTCCGCTGGTCAAAAATCGGTTGCCGGAAGGTACGTACTATCCTGATTCCAGCAAACAAAGAGCAGTACTATGAATTCATGCGTCCGCTCTGGCGGGAAGATAAACGCCAGCAGCGGCATGGTGCCGATGAGATATCGGCAGACAAGGCGCAGGATGACTACGAGCTGGAGGTGCCTGACGACTTCAACTTAGAGGAAGAAGTCGTGAAGGAAGAGTTGCTGGCAGTGCTGCGCCATGAACTGGCAGCTCTGCAGAATATCGACCGGACCATCCTTCTGATGATTGCCGACGGTGCTAGCGAAGCGGCAACCGGGAAGGCAGTCGGCTTAAGCCAGAAAGCGGTGAACAAGCGCAAACACAAGCTGTATGCACTCTTGAAGGAACATCTCAAAGACTTCCGTTAAATGGGGAAAATCCGGCTGCAAAAAAAGTAGCCGGATTTTTTTTTGGAATCGGTACTTAACGATGATGCGGTTGTCCTATTACTGGTGAAGGGCGAACGAAGAAGCTCTTCAGGAAGGAGGCAGACAGATGATTCACACACAGACACCTGAAAATCTGGCTCAGCAGCAAAAGCTGGACCGGGAACTGGCGGCGGTGCTGATGGCCATCAGCGTCACGACCCGCAGTATTGCCAGGAACATCCATCTCTTATCAATGCAAAGACATGTGAAAGGAGTCAATCTGTATGACAAACGATGAACTGCAGAAACTGACAGCAGCCCTGACCGATTGTGGCAAGGCGCTGCTGAAGATTTCCGAGGCCATGGCGGTGAAAGAAGATAATCCGCCAGATTCAGAAGTAAAATCAAAACAAACGGAAAAGCCGCTGACACTGGAAGATGTCCGCAAAGTCGCTGCTGACAAGGCTCGCAAGGGATTCACCTCAGAAGTCCGCAGTCTCATCCAGAAGTACGGGGCGGACAAGCTGTCCGGCATTGATGCGGCGCAGTACGAAGCATTCCTGAAGGAACTGGAGGTGATTGGCCATGCCGGATAAACACGCGGTGCTGTCCGCATCTTCCTGTTATCGTTGGCTGGCCTGCCCGCCGTCTGCGAAGGAATGTGCTAAGCTGCCGGATACCTCCAGCGAATTCGCCCGTCAGGGAACAGATGCCCATACGCTCTGCGAATTCAAAGTGAAGACGGCCATGGGGCAGAAGCTGGAAGATCCGACGAAATCCCTGACGTACTTTGATGAGGAGATGGCGGAGTGTACCGATGAATACGCACAGTTCGTCATGGAATGCCTGGCATCGGCCAAAGCATCCTGCAAGGACCCGCTGATTATGGTTGAACAACGGCTGGACTTTTCCAAGTGGGTACCTGGCGGTTTTGGTACCGGTGACTGCCTCATCGTGGCCGACGATACCCTGACGGTCATCGATTACAAGCACGGCCTGGGAGTCCTGGTGGATGCCGAGAAGAATCCGCAGATGATGTGCTATGCCCTCGGCGCACTGAATCTGTTCGATGGAATCTATGATATCCGCCAGGTGTCCATGACCATCTTCCAGCCCCGCCGGGACAACGTCAGCACCTGTACCATGAGCAAGGAAGTAATACTCCAGTGGGCCGAAACGGTGCTGAAGCCCGCCGCGGAGCTGGCGGCCAAAGGCGAAGGGGAGTACAAGGCTGACGACCATTGCCGTTTCTGCAAGATTAAGGCGACATGCCGCAAGAGGGCTGAATATAACCTGGAACTGGCCCGGTATGATTTCGCCGTCCCATCCACGCTGCAGGATGAAGAAATCGAAGCCGTCCTTTCTAAGGCTGATGAACTGGTGAACTGGGCCGGAGATGTCAAAGAATACGCTTTGCAGCAGGCCCTGTCCGGCAAGCAGTGGGACGGATGGAAACTGGTCGAAGGACGGTCGAACCGCCGCTACGTAAGTGAAGAAGCAGTCGCCGCCAAAGTGGAAGACGCGGGCTTCGACCCATATGAAAAGAAGCTGCTCGGCATCACGGCGATGACGAAACAGCTCGGCAAGAAGAGGTTCGAAGAATTGTTGTCAGATTTAGTTGAAAAGCCGCAGGGCAAGCCAGTCTTGGTGCCGGAATCGGATAAACGCCCGGCCATGCACACCGCGGCAGACGATTTCAATATTGAAAATTAGGAGGAATTTATCATGACAAAAAAATTTACTAATCCTTGTAAGGTAATCACAGGAGTCAATACCCGCTGGTCTTATGCAAATGTTTGGGACCCGAAGTCTATCAATGGTGGTACGCCGAAGTATAGTGTATCTCTCATCATTCCGAAGTCCGATACGGAAACGGTCGAAAGCGTCCGAGCTGCTATCAAGGCTGCCTATGATGAAGGCCAGGGCAAACTCAAAGGTAATGGTCGGGTGGTACCGGCTCTCGAAGCTATCAAGACCCCGCTCCGTGACGGCGACTTGGAACGCCCTGGTGATGATGCGTATAAAGACAGCTTCTTCGTCAATGCCAATTCGGCTACCAAGCCGGGCATCGTCGATGCCGACTGCCAGAATATCTTGGAACGCTCTGAAGTCTATTCTGGCGTCTATGGCCGTGCGTCCATCAACTTCTATGCCTTCAACAGCAATGGCAACAAGGGTATTGCCTGCGGCCTGAACAACCTGCAGAAAATCCGTGACGGCGAACCCCTCGGCGGCAAACCCCGTGCAGAAGATGATTTTGCTACGGCTGACGATGATGATTTCCTGGCATAAGGAGGCGCGATTATGGAAACTATGATGAGACTGATTCTGGACGGCCTGTACTGCCTGGTTGCACTGTGCGCCGGCGGGTTCTTCGTGGCCATGATTTATACGGATATCAAAAAAGACCAGCGGGATGAAGAAATGGCCCGGCACCGGGAAGAACGGGAAGAAGAATATCATCGCAAGCAGATGGAATCCTTCCGGAAATAAGTAGTAGTGAATAGCGGCGGCGGGGCCTTGTGCCTCGCCGTTTTTTCGAGGTGAAGAGTATGAAAACCATCAGTATCGATATTGAAACGTTCAGCGATGTTAACTTGGCCAAATGCGGCGTGTACAAATACGCAGAATCGCCAGCCTTTGAAATCCTTCTCTTTGGGTATGCCGTGGACGGTGGTGAGGTACAGGTCGTTGACCTGGCGCAGGGAGAGAGCATCCCGAACGCTATCCTGGATGCCCTGACCGATGAAACCGTCATCAAGTGGGCGTTCAATGCCAGCTTCGAACGGGTATGCCTGTCGCGATACCTGCGTGATTTTGGGATGAGCCTGGACCCGTTCCATGACCATCATCCGCTTTCCCGGGACTGTGCCAGGTTCCTCAATCCGGCGGGATGGAAATGCTCCATGATCTGGTCGGCCTATATGGGCCTGCCTCTTTCTCTGGAAGGCGCAGGGGCCGTACTGAAGCTGGACAGCCAGAAGATGAAGGAAGGCAAAGACCTGATTCGCTATTTCTGTGTTCCCTGCAAGGAAACCAAGTCGAATGGTGGCAGGACGAGGAACCTTCCTCGGCATGCACCAGATAAATGGACACTGTTCAAGTCCTACAACAAACGGGATGTGGAAGTGGAAATGGCCATCCAGGAGCGGCTGAAAAAGTATCCTGTCCCGGAGCCGATATGGGATGAATATCATCTCGACCAGGAAATCAACGACCGGGGCATCGCCATTGACCGGACACTGGCTGAGAATGCTATCGCCATCGATGCCCGCAGCCGGGACAGCCTGATGGCTGTACTGAAGGAAAAGACGGGCCTGGAGAATCCGAACTCCGTTGTTCAGATGATCAGCTGGCTGGAACAGCATGGGATGAAGACCGATTCCTTGGGCAAGAAGCAGGTACAGGAACTGCTGAAGACGGCAGAAGAACCGCTTCGCAGCGTACTGCTGCTCCGGCAGAAACTGGCCAAATCCTCGGTCAAAAAATACCAGGCCATGGAGATGACGGCTTGTGAGGATGGCCGGGCCAGGGGCATGTTCCAGTTCTATGGGGCCAACCGGACCGGGCGTTTTGCCGGCCGGCATATCCAGCTGCAGAATCTTCCACAGAACCATCTGCCGGATTTGGCGGAAGCACGGGAACTGGTACGCCAGGGAAATTATGCAGCACTGGAACTCCTGTATGATTCCATCCCCGATGGCCTTTCCCAGCTGATTCGCACGGCCTTTGTGCCACGGAAAGGGATGAAGTTTGTCGTATCGGACTTTTCGGCGATTGAAGCCAGGGTGCTGTCGTGGCTGGCAGGAGAAACATGGCGTTTGGATGTCTTTGCCAGGAATGGGGATATCTACTGTGCTTCGGCCAGCTCCATGTTCGGCGTTCCGGTGGAAAAACATGGCGTCAATGGACATCTCCGGCAGAAAGGGAAAATCGCAGAACTGGCCCTTGGCTATGGCGGCTCTACAGGTGCGCTGAAGGCCATGGGCGCCCTGGACATGGGACTTACGGAAAACGAGCTGTATCCTTTGGTGCAGTCCTGGCGGTCGGCCAATCCGCATATCGTCGATTTCTGGTGGCAGGTGGATGCCACCGTGAAGACAGCCATCAAGGAACAGATCCCCATGCGGGCCGGCTGCATCCGCTTCCTCTGCCAGAGCGGCATGCTGTTCATCCAGCTCCCAAGCGGACGGCGGCTTTCCTATGTGAAGCCCCGGATAGGCGAGAACCGCTTCGGCGGGGAATCCGTCACCTATGAAGGCATCGGCGCAACGAAAAAGTGGGAACGGCTGGAGAGCTACGGCCCGAAGTTCGTGGAAAACATCGTCCAGGGCATCAGCCGGGATATCCTCTGCTATGCCATGCAGACCTTGCGGTGCTGTGCCATCGTCGGCCATGTCCATGATGAACTGATCATCGAATGCAGCCGGGATGCCAGTGTCGATGCCATATGTGAGCAGATGGGACGTACACCTCCGTGGGCCGAAGGATTGTTGCTCCGGGCAGACGGATACGAATGTGAATTTTATCAGAAAGATTGAAATGGGGGTACTTAAAGCATCGGATTCTGTCCTGCTACTGATAGAGGACGAGTTCCTCGGAAATTTTAACGAAAGGTGGAATCCGCTATGAAAAATTTGATTCCTGAAGATGATTACGGTATGTTCGCTGACCAGAAAGGAGTAGCCAGGGTCGATAGCCTGTTTGTGGCAGCGGTCTTTGAAAAGCAGCATTACAATGTGCTGCGTGATATCGAACGTATCACTGCACCTGCTTCCGGGTTGAGTCCAGAATTCATTGCCCTCAATTTTGAGTGCAATGCCTATCGGGATGCCAGGGGCCGCAAACTGCCGCGTTACCTGTTGACCCGAGATGGCTTTACCATACTGGTCATGGGGTACACCGGAGCAAAAGCAATGCGCTTCAAAGAACTCTATATCCATCGCTTCAATGAGATGGAGCAGTGCATCCGGTCGCTTCTGTCTGCCCGGCAGGAATTCCCAATGCTGACGGATATGATCTGCCGCCTGCATGAAAGCCCGAAGCCGTACCACTTCAGCAACGAATGTGACATGCTGAACCGTATCGTGCTGGGCATGTCTGCCAAGCAGTTCCGGCTGGCAAACGGCATCGAAAAAGGGCAGAGCATCCGGCCTTATCTGACCGCGCGGCAGATCCATGCCCTGGACCGGCTGCAGCACCTGGATTACGGTCTGCTGTATTCCTGTCCGGATTTCCAGCAGCGCAAACAGATGCTCATGACCTATTACAAGACAGAACTGGAGGGATGAAGCATGTTTTACGTCAAGGAACCGATTCATGATGCCATGGAAGTCACAATCGAAATCAACGATGAGAATGTATTCTGCCGCTGCCCGGTTTGTGGTAGAGAAATCCTGGTGGATCTGGAGGAAGTTCTGGGCGATGGGAAGGGCGACCTGTTCGGGACAGCGGTCCTGTGTGAAGACTGTGCTCGGGAACTGATGGAGGTGCGCGATGGAGATGAACCCGAAGCGTAACGCCGAACATTATCCCGACCCCACAGCCTATCAGGCCATCCGGAATGCGGAACCGGCAAGGTTCCCGTTCCGGCCAGTGGTATACGTGTGTTCGCCCTATGCCGGGGATGTGGAGGCCAATACGGCCAGGGCGAGGAGGTACTGCCGCTATGTGACAAATCAGGGAGGCATCCCGCTGGCCCCGCATCTGTACCTGCCCCAGTTCCTGGATGAAAAGACGGAGCGGGACCTGGCCCTTTTCATGGATATCGCCCTTTTGTCCAAGTGCGCGGAACTATGGGTATTTGGCGATGCCATCTCGGACGGGATGCAGAAAGAAATCGAGTACGCCCGGCGCAAAAGAAAGCCTGTCCGGTATATTGAGGAGGTTTAAGAACATGGAATTTACCCTTTATACGGCAGCTCTTACGGTAGCAGAAGCTAATTGCCGTTATCCAGAGCGACGGAAAATCAGCTGTGCCGAAGATCTTGAAGCTGCGGTTGCGTTTGACCATGTCTGTGTAGCATTCAAAAATGATTACCGGAAACGGGAGAATTTTCTCTCATCGGATGTCCTAGTCATGGACTGCGATAATTCGCATACGGAAAATCCTGCTGAATGGAAGACCATGGAGAAATTCTTGGCCATGATGCCGGAGGTTGCCATGGCTATCGTCCCATCACGGAATCACATGAAGCCTAAAGACGGGAAGTGTGCCAGGCCGCGCTTTCACGTCTATTTTGAGATTCCCGAGATTACAGATGAACCGTGCTATACGGAGCTGAAGCGGGCTGTTTATCACGCATATCCTTTTTTCGACGAAGCGGCTCTTGATGCAGCCCGTTTCATCTACGGCTGTCCGGCTGAGAAGGTGCTGTGGCAGAATGGGAAAATGACAATCGACCAGGTGCTGAAGGCCCGGGAAGCCGGGATACACAGCATTCCCCAGGGACAGCGCAATAATACCATGAGCCGCTTTGCCGGCCGGGTCATCAAACGGTACGGAGCAACAGAGCGGGCCTACTCCATTTTCCTTGAAGAGGCCGAAAAATGCGACCCTCCGCTTGCTGATGCAGAACTCAATAAAATCTGGCAGAGCGCTGTGCGTTTTGGTGAAAAGATTGCCAGGCAGGATGGGTACATCAGCCCGGACCAGTACAATAACGATTTTGCCCGTCAGGGCAGCCTGAAGCCGGAAGACTACTCGGATATCGGTCAGGCCAAAGTGCTGAAGCGGGAATATGGTGATGAGCTGCGGTATACGGAAAATACCGATTTCCTGCGGTACAACGGTATCTATTGGGCTGAATCCCATCAGGAAGCCATCGGCGCAGCGGAGGAATTCCTGGAACTGCAGCTGGCAGATGCCAGGGAACAGATGGAAGCTGGCAGGAAGGCACTGCAGGAAATGGGCGTTGCAGCAGAACTCATCGATAAGGGTGGCCGGATGCTGGAAAAAGTCATCGAAGGCAGTCAGCAGAAAGCCTTCCAGTCCTACCAGGCGGCTTTGGCATATTATGCCTTTGTCATGAAGCGGCGGGATATGCGCTACATCATTTCGGCCCTGCAGGCCCTGAAGCCGATGCTGCTCATTCCCATCCAGGCCCTGGATGCGGATGAGTTCCTGCTCAACACGCCTTCGTTTACGTATGACCTGCGGCAGGGGATGGCGGGCAGGCGGAATCACCGTCCGGAAGATTATATTACCAAATGTACCGCTGTCGATCCAGGAGAGGAAGGGGAGACGGTCTGGCAGCAGGCCCTGGACGAGTTTTTCACGGGCGACCAGGAGCTGATTGATTACGCCCAGGAAATCTGCGGGCTTATGGCTATTGGCAAAGTGTACGTGGAAGCCCTGGTCATTGCCTATGGCGATGGACGGAACGGGAAATCTACGTACTGGAATTCCATTGCCCGGGTGCTGGGGAGCTATTGCGGCGGTATTTCTGCGGATGCCCTGACGGCGAACTGCAAGCGGAACATCAAGCCGGAAATGGCGGAACTCAAGGGCAAGCGCATGGTCATCGCGGCCGAGATGGAAGAAGGTGTCCGGCTTTCTACTTCCGTCCTGAAGCAGCTCTGCTCTACGGATGAAGTCGGCGGCGAAAAGAAATACAAGACGCCGTTTACCTTTGTGCCGACCCATACGCTGGTCCTGTATACCAACCATCTGCCCCGCGTCGGAGCCAGTGATGAAGGGACATGGCGCCGGCTTATCGTCATCCCCTTCAAGGCACAGTTTGAAGGCCATGGCGAAATCAAGAACTATGCGGATTATCTGGTGGAAGCAGCCGGTCCTGCTATCCTGCGCTGGATCATCGAAGGGGCGGAGAAGGTCATTGCCAGCGAGTACCATCTGACCATGCCGAAATGTGTGCGGGATGCTATCCAGGAATACCGCGGGCAGAATGACTGGCTCCGCCATTTCCTGGAAGACTGCTGCGATGTGGATCCATCATGCCAGGAAAAGTCCGGGGCGCTTTATACGGCCTACCGCTTGTACTGCCAGCAGATGAACGAGTATACCCGCAGCACGACGGATTTCTATGGAGCACTGGAGAAAGCCGGGTTCGACAGGCGCAAGCGGAAAGCAGGGTATTTCATTTACGGATTGAAACTGAAAGTCACAGATTTCTTGTGAGAAAAGGGAAGGGTGCAGGTCGGTGCAGGTCTATCCATAAACTCCCTTTAGGGCTGAAAAATAGAAAAAATGCCTTTAAGGAAAGTTTGCGGAACGACCTTCAACGACCTGCACCCCAGTAAAAAAGAGGTGATACCGATGCGGGAAAAAGAGATAGAACATAACCTGGTGATGGAAACCAGGAAGGCAGGCGGTATGGCAGTGAAGTTTGTTTCGCCATCGTTTTCCGGCATGCCGGACCGCTTGGTCCTATTGGGTGATGGGAAGATAGGCTTCGTGGAAGTGAAGGCGCCGGGGCAGAAGCCGAGGCCGCTGCAGCTGAAGCGGCATGCCATGCTGCGGAGGCTGGGCTACCAGGTCTTCGTCCTGGATGCCATGGAGGACATCCCTGCTGTCCTAAAGGCCATTGCCCACACGCCCGATGGGAAAGGGGGCGGAGATGCATGAAGTTTATGCCGCATGAATATCAGAAATACGCCATCGAATATATCAAGTCCCATCCCGTCACGGCCCTGTTCCTGGACATGGGCCTTGGCAAGACGGTGACAACGCTGACGGCCATCCGGGACCTGATGTATGACACCTTTGAAGTACAGCGGGTGCTGGTTGTCGCTCCGCTGCGGGTGGCGAGAGACACCTGGCCGGATGAAATCAAGAAGTGGGACCACCTGAAATGTCTTGCCTGTTCCGTCGTGGTCGGCAGCATGCCAGAACGGAGAAGAGCCTTGCAGCAGGATGCGGATATCTATATTGTGAACCGCGAGAACCTGGTTTGGCTCTATGAGAACAGCCGCCTTGATTTCGATATGGTCGTCCTGGACGAGCTGTCGAGTTTCAAGAACCACCAGTCGAAGCGGTTCCGGGCCATGAAGGCCTTGCGCCCCAGAGTGAAACGCATCGTCGGCCTTACGGGAACGCCCAGCGGCAATGGGTTGATGGACCTTTGGGCCGAGTTCCGCATCCTGGATATGGGAAAGCGGCTGGGGAGATATATCAGCCAGTACCGGAACCTGTATTTCCAGCCGGATAAGCGCAATGGCATGGTGGTGTATTCCTACAAACCCCTGCCGGGAGCGGAAGAAGCCATCTATCACCAGATTGCCGACATCACCGTGTCCATGAAGGCGACCGATTACTTGAAAATGCCGGAGCTGGTGAGCGTAGCGAAGGAAGTCAGCCTGAGCGAGAAAGAAAAGGAACGGTATGATGAACTGAAGAAATCCCTGGTGCTGGAACTTCCAGGCGGCGAGGTTACAGCCGCCAATGCCGCGTCGCTTACCTTGAAACTTTCGCAGATGGCGAACGGCGCCATTTATACAGATGACAAGGATGTGGTGACCATCCATGACCGGAAACTGGATGCCTTGGAAGACCTGGTGGAAAGCGCCAACGGGAAGCCGGTCCTGGTGGCGTGCTGGTTCAAGCACGATAAAGACCGCATCCGTAAGCGGATGGAACCCCGGGAGCTGAAAGAGCCGCAGGATTTCGCCGACTGGAACGAGGGAAAGATACCTGTGGCTCTCATCCACCCGGCCTCTGCCGGACACGGGCTGAACCTGCAGCAGGGCGGTTCCATCCTGATATGGTTCGGTCTGACCTGGAGCCTGGAATTGTATCAGCAAACCAACGCCCGGCTCTGGAGACAGGGGCAGAAGAGCCGCACGGTCATCATACAGCACATCGTGGCCAAGGGCACGATTGATGAGCGCATCCTGAAAGTATTGGAACATAAAGACGGAACCCAGGCCGCACTGATCGAGGCAGTGAAAGCTGACCTGGGCATGACGGAAACAGGAAAAGGGGGTATACTATGAAGCAGGACTTGGAAGGAGAAGAAAAGCGTATGGAAGCCAAAGCGTACCTGGAACAGGCACGGAACATCAACATACAGATAGACAGCAAGCTGGAGCAGGTAGCCGCCTTGCGGCAGCTTGCCATCAAGGCGTCATCGACACTCAGCCCGGTGCCGCCGAGCGGGACACCCAACCCGCATCGGCTGGAAGAAACCATCGCCCGCATGATGGATATGGAACAGGAAGTGGATGAAGCCATCGACGTCCTGGTCGAACTCAAGGCAGACATCATGAAGGCCATCAGCCGGGTGCCGGATGCCCGGGAACGGGTCGTCCTGGAACTCCGCTACCTGGCCTTCAAGGATTGGGCGTCCATTGCCGATGCCCTGGGGCTTCATGTCCGCCAGGTGTACCGCCTGCATGACGAAGCCTTGAAACACATCGAGATTCCTGGAGAATGTCACTGAATGTCACTAAAGCAGCACTTGATGTCACTGGCTTCCGTAAGATATACTATAATCAGCAAGAAAAGAATGAAGGACCGAGGCTTGAACGCCATCGGTCCTTTTTGATGCCGGAGATGATACGAATGCCAAGAAGACCGCAGACACCGTGCAAGTATCCGGGATGCCCAAAGCTGGTGCCGTACGGAAGGAAGTATTGTGATGAACATGAACGGCAGTGCCAGGGGGAACGGAAGAGCGCGGTGCTGCGTGGCTACGGGAGAGAATGGCAGAAAGCCAGGAAGTTCTTCCTGAAACGTCATCCCTGGTGCATCCGCTGCAAAGAGAAAGGACGGCTGGTCCCGGCAACCGTCGTGGATCATATCAAGCCGCATCGTGGCGACCCGGATTTGTTCTGGGATGAGAAGAACTGGCAGCCCTTGTGCAAGAGCTGCCATGACCATAAGACGATGACCGAAGACCGGGACATCGAGTACAAGTACTGAAAAGCAAGCGGGGCGGGGGGGATGTCAATCTCTGCAGCCCTTCCGTCCATGACCGCCGCCCCCTCAAATGGGAAAAAAACGCGAAATTCATAAGGGGGGATATAAGGACGGTCTTCAACCGAATATCAAGCAGCTCCAGGCTTCTGGCCCGGGGCTTTTTTATTGCCAGGGAGAAGGGAACCTTCATGAATGACTGCCAGCGCAGGCAGATTGAAACCATGCGGAAACAGGGGATGGGATACAAGGCCATCGCCCGGGAAACGAAGCTGTCACGGGACAGCGTACGGAATTATTGCCGCTGGCATCATCTAAACGGATACGGAGCCGCCATCGCCGCGGCATCCAGAAAGGAAACAGTGTATGAAGACATCGGATATGGAATGGAAAGTCCTGCCCATCGGCCAGCTGAAGCCTGCGGCATATAACCCCAGGAAGCAGCTGAAGCCCGGTGACAAGGAATATGAGAAGATCAAGCATTCCATCCAGGAGTTCGGTTATGTAGACCCCATCATCGTCAACTATGACATGACCGTCATCGGCGGGCATCAGCGCCTGACTGTGCTGAAAGAACTGGGCTATGAAGAAGTCCAGTGTGTGGTCGTCCATATCGAAGACGAACACAAGGTCAAGGCACTCAATATCGCGCTCAATAAAATCACCGGCGCCTGGAACGAACAGCTCCTGGCCGACCTCATCGTGGATTTGCAGAGCGTCGATTTCAATGTAGACCTGACGGGCTTTGAAGCCCCGGAAGTGGAGCAGCTCTTTTCCAAAGTCCACAACAAGAAAGTGAAAGAAGATGACTTCGATGTGGACGGAGAACTGGAACAGCCGGCTATGGCCAAGGCAGGAGATATATGGCTCCTAGGGGAACACCGCGTCATCTGCGGCGATGCCACGCTGCCGGAAACCTGCACACGGCTGATGGACGGCAAGAAAGCCAATCTGGTGCTGACGGATCCTCCGTACAATGTGGACGTGGAAGAAACGGCCGGGAAAATCAAGAACGACAATATGCCGGACGATAAATTCTATCAGTTCCTGTTCAGCTCCTTCGTCAACATGGAGCAGAACATGGAACGGGATGCATCCATCTATGTGTTCCATGCCGATACGCAGGGGCTGAACTTCCGCAAGGCATTCAAGGACGCAGGCTTCTACCTGTCCGGCTGCTGCATCTGGAAGAAGAACGCCCTGGTCCTGGGCCGCAGTCCGTACCAGTGGCAGCACGAGCCGTGCCTGTTCGGCTGGAAGCTGAACGGGAAGCACCAGTGGTATTCCGACCGCAAGCAGACAACCATCTGGGAATATGACCGGCCGAAAGCCAGCAAGGAACATCCGACCATGAAGCCCGTGGCGCTCATGGCCTATCCCATACAGAACTCGTCCATGAGCCACTGCATCGTCCTGGACCCGTTCCTCGGATCCGGCTCCACGCTCATGGCCTGCCAGCAGACGGACCGCATCTGTTATGGCATCGAGCTGGACGAGAAGTTCGTCGATGTCATCGTGAAGCGGTATATCAGCGAGTGCGGGAGTGAAGGCGTGTTTGTACTGCGTGGGAATGAGAAAATTCCCTATGATAAAGTGCAAGAATGACTTGCTATTATCGGCGTTCAGAGTGATATATGTACTAGCAAAACAAGGAGGTACATAGACCATGACAATTCAGATGAACCTGAACGACCGCAAGGAACTGGCCAGACGGCTGATTCCTTTCAACCATAACGAAAAGCTTCATTACACCGGGACGCCGGCCTTTGCCTACGAAGGGCAGGGCTTCCGCATCCTTCGCAGCGGCGATATCGAATGCGATGATGAAAAGACAGAAGCTGCCATCACGGCTTTCCTGCAGGAAGCCGGAATCCTTCCGCAGCCGGAACCGGAAGAAGGAACAAAAACCGAAGTAACGCAAGAACCGACACAGCAGGATGAAACGCCAGAATCGGAAGCACTGCCGCAGACGGAGCCGGACAGGATGGAAATCAAGGTCCCCATTAATGGCATGGACGGTGCGCAGCTACGCAACCTGGTCTTCATGCTTCATGCCCAGCAGTACCTGCTGAACCGGGCCGCGGGGCACGAAAACATCCATGTGCTGGACAGGTTGGTGGAAGACCTGAAAGAAGAACCCGGTACAGACAGGACGTCCTTCTTTGCCATCTATCAGAACTACAGCAAGGAAGGACGGGGTTTCCTGATTGCCGTAGATACGGTGACGTTCTGCATTGCCGCTACGGGCAATGCCGTGAAGAACCGCGCCCTGATTGAACTGGCGGCCTTCATGGTCAGCGCAGCGAAAAAGGCGAAACGGGTCCAGTCCGCCACACGGAAGCCGGAAAACGAGAAGTACTACCTGCGGATGTGGCTTCTGCGCATCGGAATGGGAACCAAAGCCAGCCACGAATCGCGCATGGCCCTGCTGAAAGGCCTGAACGGATGGAGCGCCTTCCGCACGGAAGAAGAAGCCATGGCTCATGCCAAAAAGCAGAAGGAACGCCGGCATCCGAACCTGTAAACTTTCGATTTAATTCATAATTATTCTCAATATGACTTGCTATTGTGTGCCTTTAGAGTGATATATAGTGTACCGAAAGAACACACGCACACATAGAAAGGACAGAGATGATTATGAAAACACTGCACTTTGGAATCGAAATGGAAATGACAGGGATCACGAGAAGCCGGGCCGCCAGCCTCATGGCCCGCTTCTTCGGGACGGATAGCCGGCATGAAGGCGGAGCCTACGATACCTACACTGCAAGGGATGAACAGGGACGGAAATGGAAAGCCATGAATGACTCCAGCCTGATTCCCCAGAAGAAGGTGAACGGCAATATTACAGACGCTTCCAGCTTCTACCGTACAGAAGTGGTCAGCCCCATCCTTTCCTACGAAGATATCCCGAAGCTGCAGGAACTGGTGCGGATGCTCCGCAAGGCCGGGGCCTTTGCCAACAAGTCCTGCGGCATCCACATCCATGTCGGGGCCGAACGGTTCACCGCCAAGACCCTGCGGAACCTGGTGAACATCATGGCGAGTAAGGAAGAGATGATTTACCGCGCCCTCCAGATCAACCCCTCGCGGGAAAGCCGGTACTGCCGGAAGACAAACTCCACTTTCCTGAAGGAACTCAATCGGAAAAAGCTGGACACGCTGGAAGGCATCGCCGACCTCTGGTATCAGGAAGCACCTTACGGACGGAACCATCATTACAACAGCACCCGCTACCACGGGCTGAACCTGCATGCCACCTTTACCAAAGGGACTGTCGAGTTCCGGCTTTTCAACGGGACGCTCCACGCCGGGGAAATCAAGGCATACATCCAGTTCTGCCTGGCCGTCGCCCATCAGGCCCTCACGCAGAAGAAGGCCTCGGCACGGAAGACCGAAACGGACAATGAGAAATACGCCTTCCGATGCTGGATGCTCCGGCTCGGACTCATCGGCGACGAATTCAAGACCTGCCGCCTCCACTTCCTCAAACACCTCACGGGCAATTCCGCATGGCGCAATGCCGCCGCTTGAAGGAGATAGCCTTCCGGGCAGCTTCGGCTGCCCTTGGGGTGGTAGAAGGGCATTCCCTTCAGAAAGGATGAGAGCGATGAAACAAAGAATCTACATTGCCTACGGCAGCAACATGAGTGAAGCGCAGATGGCAAGACGGTGTCCTGATGCCGTTCTTGCGGGAACGGGCCGGATCCGGGGATATGAACTTCTCTTCAAAGGTTCCCTGACAGGATGTTACGCCACTATCGAGAAAAAGGCGGATGCCTTCGTGTCGGTCGTCCTCTGGCGCATTTCGGCAGCAGATGAACGGCGACTTGATGCCTATGAAGGCTTTCCGCGGTTCTATTACAAGAAAACCGTCCCCGTTGAAACAGACAGCGGCACAATCCACGGCCTGGTGTACATCATGCACGAAGACCGGCGGTTCGGCATCCCGGAAGACTGGTACTACCAGAACATGGAGCAGGAGTACCGCAAATTCGGTTTCGACCTGTCCGTCCTGCGGGCCGGTCTGCGGCACAGCCGGGAACGGATGGAAGGGACGCGGGTGCGGCTTATCGCCATGGATGACAGGCAGGCACCGCCCAGGGGAACTGAAGGCACCGTCCAGTTCGTCGATGATGCCGGAACCATCCATGTACAGTGGGATACGGGCAGCAGTCTTGGGCTGGTACCCGGAGCCGATGAATGGGAAGTCATCGAATAAGATGCATAAATATCGGATAAATGACTTGCTATTATGTGCGTTCAGAGTGATATATATACATGACAAAGGGGATAAGCCCTAGAGGAAAAGCACACGAAAGCGAGGATTTTACCATGACAAACATCTATGCACTCTGCAACCATTTCGAACTCCGCGAATACCAAACAGCCATAACAAGGGCTGATTTTGAAACCCATTTCAAGGCTACCAAGGAAAAAGTGACCTTCACTTTTGGCGGATGGGATGGCAAAAGCTACGATGGCGAAAGCCGCACGGCAAGGGTTTACCGGACCGATATAAAAGGCTACGAAGATGTCCGGTTCATCAAAGTCGGCAAGGGGCTTCATTATATCGAGGAAGACCACCAGGTGCTTGAAAAAGCAACCGGGGAAACCCATCCAAGCGCCGCAAGGCCCTGTCCTTTGCCATAAAATAAAATGCATAAATTTTCTTTAGAAATGGTAAAAGAAAATCGGAGAAGGCTGCAGCCGCGGCCTTCTCGGCCGTACAGCCCGCAAGGGCTTTTTTTATTGGGAGGTGAGTGCCATTGGCTGTACGAGGAAGAAAACCGAAGCCGACGGCGCTCAAGGTGCTGGAAGGCAATCCCGGCCATCGTCCCCTCAATAAGAAGGAACCCATGCCAAAGGGACGGCTCCCTCGCTGCCCGGACTGGCTGGAGGATGATGCCAAGAAAGAATGGAAGCGTCTGGGGAAAGTCCTTGCTGAGATGGGGATGCTGACCCATCTGGATATGATGGCCTTTGCCGGATACTGCCAGGCGTATGCCCGGTGGAAAGGGGCCGAAGAGTTCATCACCCAGCATGGGGATATGGTGCGGACGCCGAACGGATACCTGCAGCAGGTGCCTCAGGTGTCCATCGCCCAGACGAACCTCAAAATCATGCTGAAATTCTGTGAGCAGTTCGGTCTGACCCCGTCTGCCCGGAGCCGCATGATTGGGGAAGAAAATGGGGCAGAAAAAGAAACGGATGAAATGGAACTGCTGTTAAGGGGGTGACCAGTTTGGCGTTTGTATATAAGCCGTCAGCATTCATGCTGCCGGATTCCCATTATGATAAAGAAAAGGCCGACCGTGCTGTCGCTTTCATCGAGCATCTCTGTCATACCAAAGGAAAATGGGCCGGGAAGCCTTTTCTCTTATTGCCCTGGCAGGAACAGATTGTGCGTGACCTGTTCGGCATTGTCAAGAAGAACGGGAAGCGGCAGTTCTTGACGGCCTATATAGAGATTCCAAAGAAGAACGGGAAGAGCGAGCTGGCTGCCGCTATCGCCCTGTACCTTCTGTATGCCGATAACGAACCGAGTGCCGAAGTGTATGGTGCAGCCTGTGACCGCAACCAGGCGTCCATTGTCTTTGATGTGGCACGGCAGATGGTCGAGATGAGTCCGGCCCTGATGCGACGTTCCAAGATACGGTCGGCCGGGAAGCGGATTATCAACTACCGCAATGCTGGGTTCTATCAGGTATTGTCAGCGGAAACGGGAACCAAGCACGGACTCAATGTGTCCGGTCTGGTCTTTGATGAAATCCACGCCCAACCAAACCGGAAGCTCTACGATGTCCTGACCAAAGGCTCCGGTGATGCCCGGGAGCAGCCGCTCTTTTTCATCATCACCACGGCGGGCAATGACAAGAACAGCATTTGCTACGAACTGCACACCAAGGCCCTGGATCTGGTGGCAGGGCGGAAGAAGGATTCCACCTTTTACCCCGTGGTCTATGGCCTGGAACATGAGGAAGACTGGACGGACGAAGCGAACTGGTACAAGGCGAACCCGTCCCTAGGACACACCATACAGATTGACCGCGTCCGGGAAGCCTATCGGAATGCCGTCGAAAATCCGGCGGAAGAGAATGTCTTCAAGCAGCTCCGGCTCAATATCTGGACTTCGGCCAGCATCCGCTGGATACCGGAACAGGTCTACGACAAGGGGAATCTTCCCATTGACCGGGACTTCCTGCGGGGACGGATGTGCTACGGCGGGCTGGACTTGTCCAGTACGTCGGATATCACGGCCCTGGTTCTGGCTTTCCCGCCACGGAGCGATGACGAGAAATACATCCTGCGGCCTTTCTTCTGGCTGCCGGAAGACACGCTGGAACTGCGGTGCCGCCGGGACCATGTCCTATACGACGTCTGGCAGAAGCAGGGCTTCATCCAGACAACGGAAGGGAACGTCATCCATTATGGTTTCATCGAGAAGTTCATCGAAAAACTGGGTGAAACATACCATATACGGGAAATCGCTTACGACAGGTGGAACGCCACCCAGATGGTGCAGAACCTGGAAGACAGGGGCTTTACCATGGTGCCTTTCGGCCAAGGATTCAAGGATATGTCGCCGCCGTCGAAGGAGCTGTTCAAGCTCTTGATGGAAGGGAACATCATCCATGGCGGCAATCCCGTCCTCAAATGGATGGCCGGCAACGTCGTCATGCGGCAGGATCCGGCGGGGAACATCAAGCCGGACAAAGAAAAATCCGTCGAAAAAATCGACGGAATTGTGGCGTCCATCATGGCACTGGACCGCTGCATCCGCAACGGGATAGGCAGCGGCAGTGTCTATGACGAACGGGGTGTTATTGCTTTTTGATTTTTATTACCAGGTAATTTGGCAGATGTTCATTCTGAACATCCAATCGAAAAGATACGCCATTCCCCTTAAAAGTGGAGAGATGCCTTCCTTTTTCAGGTCTACATAGCCTGTCAGGTATTTTCGTACAGATACCTTAATGTCGTTGTCCAATCTTAGGTCATGAAGCGGGTTATTGCAGTAGAACATTCCTTTTATGCCATGTATTCCCATTGTTTTCAATGTCCTCTTCATCAGTACCTTTATACCGAAGCTACCAATGGTATCAAATACGAGGCAGCCGTGGGGAAAGGCACCCTTTAGCCTCAGAATAAGCTGATGTACCTCTTTTTCTCTGAGATACATAAACACTCCGGCTGCAAATAGGAAAACTCCTTGAAATGCATCAATGTATTGAATCCAAGTATCATCATTCAAATCAGCCGCGATATTGATTTCTCGGCCAATAGGGAGAAGAAGCGAATTTCGTATGGAAATAATGTCTTTCCTGTCGATATTGTATAGATTCATTCTTCCGTTATCTCCTAAGAGAGGGGTCTGATCTAATCCGCATCCCATATTCACAACAGCCGCATCTGGATGGGAAGATAGATAGTCTTGCATCTCATAAAGAATAGCTTTGCTTCGAAGAATACCTTCTAAGGCACCAAACTTCCAAACAAAAGAACCTTTCTTTTTATCAAGCATAGAAAAATCGTAATTCAGATGACCGATTACGTCATCCGCATAAGGGTCTAGGAGGATGTGAGGGAAGAGTTCATTGCCAAGTTTCCTGGCATAGAGGGGAATGATTAATGTTTCTTGCACCGTATTTTTTTCAATAGTTATTCTGCCCATGAGTGTTCATCTCCTTTCTGAGATTTACTATTATGAAAATAGTTTACCAATAATAAACCGTGTTTGTAAACTATCAATTACTAAGTTAAGTATCCCTTTTCAGGAGGTTTTCATGTATATCCCATTTTTATCCAGCCTGTTCCGTACCCGGGACAAGCCTCAGAACTATTATATCGGCACGGATTTCCGTTACCTGTTTGGCCCATCTACAAGCGGCAAGACGGTGAACGAGTTCACGGCCATGCAGACTACAGCCGTGTATGCCTGCGTCCGCATCCTGGCGGAAACCCTGGCAGCCCTGCCACTCCAGCTGTACCGTTACACGCCGGGCGGCAAGGAGCGGGTCTATGACCATCCGCTGTACCATCTGCTGCATGATGAGCCGAACCCGGAGATGACCTCGTTCATCTTCCGGGAAACGCTCATGAGCCATCTGCTCATCTGGGGCAATGCCTATGCCCAAATCATCCGGGATCGTCTGGGCCGGGTGCAGGGACTCTATCCGCTGCGGCCGGACAAGATGACCGTCTGCCGGGATGACCGGGGAAAGATTTTCTATCTGTATACCAAGACGGGTGATGAGAATCCGAACATCAAACCGTACGGGCAGGTGGCCCTGCAGAAGGAAGAAGTGCTGCATATCCCCGGCCTTGGTTTTGACGGACTGGTCGGCTATTCGCCTATTGCCATGGCCCGCAATGCCGTGGGCATGACCATGGCCTGCGAGGAATACGGGGCGTCTTTCTTTGCCAATGGAGCCAGTCCCAGCGGGGTGCTGGAACATCCCGGCGTTCTGAAGGATCCGGGCAAAGTCCGGGATTCGTGGAATGCCGTCTACCGGGGGACGGGCAATGCTCACAAGGTAGCTGTGCTGGAAGAAGGCATGAAGTACCAGCAGATCGGCATCCCGCCGGAAGAAGCACAGTTCCTGGAGACACGGAAATTCCAGCTCGATGAGATTGCCCGGCTCTATCGCATCCCGCCGCACATGATTGGCGACCTGGAGAAAAGTTCCTTCAATAACATCGAGCAACAGTCCATGGAATTTGTGAAATACACTCTGGACCCATGGGTTATCCGCTGGGAGCAGGCCATGCAGAAAGCTCTGTTCCTGCCGGAAGAGAAGAAGCAGTATTTCCTGAAGTTCAACGTGAACGGCCTCTTGCGCGGCGACTACGAGAGCCGCATGACCGGGTACAGCATCGGTCGGCAGAACGGCTGGCTGTCCGCCAACGATATCCGGGAGATGGAAGACATGAACCCTGTGCCGGATGAGGAAGGCGGCAACCTGTACCTGGTGAACGGCAGCATGACCAAGCTCAAGGACGCCGGGGCCTTTGCCCAGAAGGGAGAAACGAATGAAACATAAATTTTGGAGATGGGTGACAAATGTTGCCCACGATGCCTTTGGCAGCGAACGGACGCTGTACCTGGACGGACAGATTTCGGACGAGACCTGGTGGGGCGATGAAGTGACCCCGAAGGCGTTCAAGGATGAACTGAACGCGGGCAGCGGAGATATCACCCTCTGGATCAACAGTCCGGGCGGTGACTGTTTTGCCGCTGCCCAGATCTATAACATGCTCATGGATTATCCCGGGAACGTCACCGTCAAGATTGACGGCCTGGCGGCTTCAGCGGCTTCCGTTATCGCCATGGCCGGGACGAAGGTCTGCATGTCGCCGGTGGCCATCCTGATGATCCACAATCCGGCGACCCTGGCTTATGGGGACAAAGCCGAGATGGAAAAGACCATCGGCATGCTGAGCGAAGTCAAGGAGAGCATCATCAATGCCTATGAAATCAAGAGCGGCCTGGCCCGTACGAAGATTTCGCACATGATGGATGACGAGACTTGGCTCAATGCCCGGAAGGCCGTGGAACTGGGCTTTGCCGATGAAATTCTTTTTGACCAGGAAGACGGAGAACAGCAGCCGGAAGCCATGCTGTACAGCCCGGTCATGGTGACGAATTCCTTTGTACAGAAACTGAAACCAAAGAAACCCTTGCAGAAAGTGCCAGCCGCTTCCTTAGAGAAACGGCTGGCATTGCTCATTCATTGACAGGAGGACAAATACAATGGATACGATTTTAGCACTGCGCGAGAAGCGCAAGAACCTCTGGGATGCGGCGAAAGCCTTCCTGGATATGGCCCGTGATGAGAACGGCATGGTATCGGCAGAAGACGCTGCCCGGTACGACAAGATGGAAGAAGATGTGGTGAACCTGGGCAAGGAAATCGACCGCCTGGAACGCCAGCAACAGCTCGATGCCCAGCTGGCCCAGCCGACATCTTCTCCCATCACGGAACAGCCCGGTGCAGGGAACCAGGTGCCGGAAAAGAAAGGCCGTGCATCCCTTGCTTACCAGAAAGCCTTCTGGGACAGCATCCGCCATAAGAACTTTATCGATGTACAGAATGCCCTGAGCGTGGGCACGGATGCTGATGGCGGCTACCTGGTGCCGGATGAATTCGAGCATCAGCTCATCGACAAGCTCCAGGAAGAGAACTTCTTCCGCAGCCTGGCGACGGTCATCCATACCAGCGGCGACCGCAAGATTCCTGTCGTGACGGGACATGGCGAAGCATCCTGGATGGAAGAGAACGGCCTCTATCCGGACAGCCAGGATACCTTCGGCCAGCAGTCCATCGGGGCGTACAAGCTGGGGACGGCTATCCGTGTGTCGGAAGAACTCCTGAATGACAGCGTCTTCGACCTGGAAAGCTATATCGCCGGCGAATTTGCCCGCCGTATCGGAACGAAGGAAGAAGAAGCCTTCCTCACGGGCGATGGGAGGAACAAGCCGACCGGTGTATTTCCGTCTGCGGAACTGGGCGTGACGGCCAATGGCGCATCCATCACCTTTGATGATGTCATCGACCTGTATCACTCCCTGCGTATCCCGTACCGCCGCAAGGCCGTATGGCTCCTGAACGATGCTACGATCAAGACCCTGCGCAAAATCAAAGACAACAACGGCAACTACATCTGGCAGCCGTCCGTCACGGCCGGGACACCGGATACCATCCTGAACCGTCCCTGCTACTGCACATCCTTTGCCCCAGAACTGGCGGCCGGCAACCGTCCCATGCTCTTCGGCGATTTCAGCTACTATTGGATTGCCGACCGGGAATACCGCTCCTTCAAGCGGCTCAACGAACTGTATGCCGCCAACGGTCAGATTGGTTTCCTCGCTAGCCAGCGCGTCGATGGCATGCTGATGTTGAAGGAAGCGGTCAAGGCCCTGGAGATGAAGGCGAAGGGATAAGCCATGCTGGTCAGCCTGGAAGAAGCCAGGGAATATCTGCGGATTGATGAGGATGATACGTCCAATGATGACGTCATCCTGTCTTCCCTGGAAACGGCCCAGGCCTTGTGCCTGGACTTGGCCCGCTGCGAGGAAGCGGATGCCGAAGAGAATCCCGTCGTGTTTCATGAAGCCATCCTCTATGCCGCTGCCTTTTTGTATGAGCATCGGGAAGAAGCCGATTATTCCGGCCTGCTGAAGCGGCTGCGGTGGCTGCTGTTCGGGGTGCGGCGGAGCTGTTTTTGAAAGGGGGATGCCTATGAAGACAGGGCTTTTGAACAAGCGAATTGAAATTCTGGGGAAGCAGGCGGCGACGGATGAATACGGCTTTGATACCCAGACCGACGTCGTGGTGTACCGCTGCTGGGCATCCATTGAGCCTGCCCGGGGCAAAGTGTTCTATGAGATGGAACGCAAGGCGGATACGGAGTACAGCAAGATTACCATCCGCTGGCGTCCGGGCGTCACTCATGACATGAAGGTGAAGTACCAGAATCACCTGTACGACATCGACACCATCGTGGACCCGTACATGCGCCACGAAGCCCTGGAACTGTACTGCACGGAAGAAGTGAGGGGGATGGACAATGAGCGGAAGTGACTTTGAGGTCAAAGGATTGGATGACCTTTCGGAAAAACTGCTTTCTGTCATTGAAGAGTTTCCCGGCACTGCTGAAAAGGGCCTGGTGACGATTGGCAACAAGCTCAGGAAGGAGTGCGTGAAGAACACGCCGGAAGGCAGCACGGGCAAGCTGAAGAAAGGCTGGAAGCACAAGGTGGAAGGCTATAACGGTTCGGAGCTGACCTATGAACTGGTCAACCGGCACCCTGTCCATCACCTGCTCAATAACGGCCATGTCAAGAAAACGCCGGGCGGCAGGACCGTTGGCTATTATGAAGGCCAGCACTATACGGAGAAATCCGTCAAGGCCTTCGAAGCCCGGAAGTTGCAGCCGGGCCTGGAGAAACTGGCGAAGAAGCTCCTGAAGAAAGCAGGCGGCACATGATTCATGACATCGACATCCTGCAGGCCGTACAGCAGAAGCTGAAGGAACGGTTCCCGTATCCCGTGTATCTGCAGGAAGTGAAGGAAGGGTTCCGTCCGCCAGCGTTTTTCCTGAAGACGATGACGGTGGCTTCGCCCCAGAGCTGCAAGGAAGTGTACCGGGATACGGATATGTACATCACCTATATACCGCAGAAGCAGACGGCCAGCGCATCCATCTATGAAGTGCTGGCTGCTGCAGAAGACCTGTTCCGTGACGGGATTGCCGTCCAGGACAGGTTTTTTGCTGTCCGCTCGATGAACGGGGAACTCATCGGTGCCGACAACGACGGCGGCCGGCTGACGCTGACCGTCCAGTACTATGATTCCGCCGATGAAACGGAAGCAGCCGAACGGATGAAAGTGCTGCATCAGCGGTATCAGGGAAAGGAGACAACGAAACATGAAAATGCCATCCATTAATGTCGTGTTCAAGGAAAAAGGCATCAGCGCCATCGAGCGCAGTGAGCGCGGCATTGTCCTCATGATCCTGAAGGAAGAGACCCTGCCTTCGGTGACAGAAGTGAATCTGTACACGGCAGATGACATCCCCAAGGAACTGTCCGACAGCAACCGGGAGCAGCTAGAACTGGCGCTCCGGGGCTATGTGAACAGCCCGAAGAAGGTCATCGCCGAAATCATCAGCAGTGAAGCCGAGGACTATACGGATATCCTGAAGGTCATCGAGAACAAGCGCTTCGATTACCTGGTCATCCCGGACATCGGAACGTCGCACATCGATACCATCGCCACCTGGGTCAAGGGGATGCGTACCAATAAAGACAAGATGATCAAGGCCGTCCTGCCAGACTGTACGGCAGATACGGAAGGCGTCATCAACTTCGTCAACAAGACCATCCGCACGAAGAGCAAGACCTATACGACGGCCCAGTACTGCAGCCGCATTGCCGGCATCATCGCCGGGACGCCCATGACGATTTCCTGCACCTACGCACCGCTGCCGGAAGTCATCGGCTGCGATGTCTGGACGAAAGAGGAAATGGACACCATGGCCGGGGCAGGGAAGTTATTCTTCTTCTTTGACGGTGAAAAGGTGAAACTGGCCCGGGGCATCAACTCCCTGGTGACCACCGTCCAGGACAAGGGGACGAGCTTCCAGAAAATCAAGCTCGTGGACCTGATGGACATGATGCACGATGATATCCGCACGACGGCCCAGGACCATTACCTCGGGAAGTACGCCAACAGCTATGCGAACCGCTGCCTCCTGGTGACGGCCATCCAGGGATATCTTGACCAGCTGGCCCAGGAAGGGCTGCTGGAACAGGACCAGAACACAGCCTATATCGATGTGGAATCCACGAAGATATGGCTAGAATCCAACGGAAAATACACCAAGGCGGAATTGGCAGACATGTCCGATATGGACATCAAGCTGGCCAATATCGGCAGCAATGTGTTCATCGCCGTCAAGGCATCGCTGCTGGATGCCATGGAAGACGTGACGATTACCATCAATATCTGAGGAGGTGAAGCCGGATGAACAGTATGGAAGCCAAACGGGTCATGAACGGCAAGTACGCCGATCTGTATATCGACGGCGACCTCATGGCCGAAGCAACGGCATTCAAGGCCGAGGTCACGCTGACCAAGGAAGAAGTAAAGATGCTCCGCCATGTGGGCAAGGGCTACAAGGTCACAGGCTACGACTGCAAAGGCCAGCTGAAGCTGCATAAGGTGTCGAGCTACATGATCCGGAAGATGAACGACACCATCAAGGCGGGCAGGCAGACTGTCGTGACCATCGTCTCCGTCCTGGATGACAAGGATGCTATCGGCAGCGAGCGCATCGTCATCAAGGATGCGACCTTTGACAGTCTGATTCTGGCCGACTGGGAAGTGGACAAGATGGGCGAGGAAAGCTACAGCTTCACCTTCTCGGACTGGGACCTCTTGGATTTAGCATAAGGAGAACAAGCACATGAATATGGTAGACCGGCTGCTGAAAGCAGATGTAGTGAACAAGCTGGCCGAACGGCCTGAAAAGAAAGTGAAGATGGAACGGCTCTCGAAGCTGTTCGGGTTCGATTTTGTCATCACGCTCCGGGCCATCGACCCGGAACGATATGCGGATATCCAGAAGATGGCCGTGGACTTCACCAACGGCAGTGCCGATAACATCGACATTTATCAGATGCAGACCCAGACACTTCTGGCGGGGATTGCCGACCCGGACCTCAAGAACAAGGACCTGCTGGAAAAATTCGGGGCCGTACTCCCTGGCGACATCATCCGCAAGCTCTTCCTGGCAGGCGAAATCGCCGACCTTACGGCGCAGATTACAGAACTCAACGGCTATACGACCCAGGAAAAGGCGGACAAAGCCGTAAAAAACTGATCCGGACCGATGGCGAAGTGCAGGCGATGTATCTCCTGTTCCGGGAGCATCACCTGCTGCCGTCAGCGGTCATGAAACTAGGATACGGTGAACGGCAGGTGTTGTACGCTTTTGTTCGGTATGAGATGGAAGAAGGGGAAAAGAAAAAGCAGGCCACAAAATAGTGTAGTCTGCTGTTCTTTTTAGCGCTTGCGGATGTATGCTGTGGCCGGACCAGAGCCGACTTTGATGATATAGCCCTCTTTTACTAGACTGGACAAAGTGCGTTCTATGGTTCCCTGGCTGATATCTGGGCAGCGTTCCATCAGATCTTTTTTGCTGATTTTTCCTAGTGTCTGGGAAATGATGGCTTTGATCCGGTCTGGCTTGGAAATCTTTCTGGTTACCAGATATTGGATCCGATCTTCGAATTCATCATATGCTTTTATGATGATGCCCAAATAATATTTCACAAAAGGCGCATAGGTGTTTTGGTTTTCTTGCCAGCCGGAAGAACTTGCCTGAAGAGCTTCATAGTAAGTGGTTTTCGTTTTTTCAATCGGCATTTCCAGACTGATGTATTTCCCGACGATGTAGCCGGCACGATATAAAAGAAGGAGTGTCAGAAGTCGGCTCATCCGTCCGTTTCCGTCATTGAATGGATGAATGCAGAGAAAATCCAGAATGAACATGGGAGTCAGCAGCAATTTATCCATTATGTTTTCCTGCCAGGCATTCTGGAACGATTGACATAAAGAATCCATAGCGTCAGCTGTCTGAAAGGCAGGAACGGGGATAAACCTTACCTTTTGATGCCCTTGTGCGTCTGTTTCTGCAATTACGTTATCTGCATTTTTATAGTCTCCTCCTATAGCTCCTGTCGAATAAGCGTACAGGTCCCGATGGAGCTGTCTGATGACATTAGGAACAGGAGAAATATAGTCATGATTTTCATGAATCAAGGCGAGTACTTCACGGTATCCAGCAATTTCCTGTTCAGACCGATTATGCGGTTTAGCTTTTTGGCTGACCAGTGCTTCTAATCGCTTGTCACTGGTGAGGATTCCTTCGATACGGTTGGAAGCCCCTGTACTCTGGATCATGGCAACGTCTACCAGTGTTTTTAGTTCGTCTGTATTCGCTTCCAGAAATAAATCCTGCCGTCCCTTGTGTTCATGGATACAGGTGAGAAGCTGGACGATCTCAGGTGTCAGTAAATTTTGTATTTCCTGCGAGTAGTTAAATGTCCGCATAAAAATCTCCCTCATTTTTCTATTATCTGCCACATTTTAGCATGAAATGAGGTAGATAGCAAGAGAGTGAGGCAGATAAATAAGGCAGATGATGGAAAGTGAGGTGAAACAGCATGGCCAATAACGTCATCGATGCTGCTATCCGTTTACGGGATTTGTTCACGCCGACGGTGCGGAGCGTCAATGCCAGCCTGGGAACCATGAAGACCCAGATGGCGGCGGCAAAACAATCGGTCAGCGGCCTGTCGGACAAGCTGACGGAGCATGAGCGCATCCAGAAACGGACGGCAAAGAGCATCGAGCAGATGGGAAGCAAGATTTCCGGTCTGTCAGACAAGATGGCCCTGCTGTCGGTACCCATCCTGGCGGCGGCAACGGCGGGCTTCAAGCTGCACAGCGACTTTGCCAATGGCATCGCCAAAATTTCGACCCTGGTGGATACGACGGTCGTTTCCATGCAGAAAGTCAGTGATGAGATCCGTGCTGTCAGCGATGAGACCGGGGCGGGCGTTGCCGACCTTTCCGAATCGGTCTACCAGGCCATCTCAGCGGGTGCCGATGCCGGCCACGCTGTAGGTTTCGTCCGGGATATGACCATTGCCGCCAAGGCCGGGTTCACGGATACGACGACTGCCGTAAACGGTGTCACGACCGTCCTCAATGCCTATGGGAAATCGGCAGAAGAAGCCACGGCAGTGACCGACCAGATGCTCCTGGCACAGAACTTCGGCAAGACATCGTTCGGCGAGATGGCCCAGTCCATGGGCAACGTCATCCCCATTGCGGCACAGCTCAATGTCAGCACCCAGGAATTGTTCGGTTCCATCGCCGTCCTGACCAAGAACGGTATACGGACCAGCGAGGCCATTACAGGACTCAAGGCGGCCTACAGCAACATCCTGAAGCCGTCTTCTGAAGCGGCGAAACTGGCTCAGTCCCTTGGCCTTGAGTTCAACGCAGCTCATTTGCAGAGCGTAGGATGGGTGAAGTTCCTGGACGAAGTGAAGCGGGCCACCGGCGGTGATGCCGAACAGATGGCCCAGCTCTTTGGTTCCGTCGAAGGATTGAACAGCATCCTAGTCCTGACGGGCAAGGGAGCCGGGGATTTCGATAAGGTCATGGACCAGATGGCCCAGTCTGCCGGCATGACCCGGGAAGCCTATGAGAAGATGCTGACCCCGTCGGAGCAGATGCAGATTGCCATGAACCAGCTGAAGAATGCCGGGATGGACCTGGCGGTTTCGTTCACCCCTTATTTCAAGGCCATGTCCCTGCGGGTGAAGGAGCTGGCGGCCTGGTTCCGGTCGCTGACGCCGGAGCAGAAGGCCCTGATTGGCCAGGTGGCTTTCGGCATCGTGACCTTCCAGCTCTTCGGTTCCACCCTGGGCCGGGTGCTGACGATAGGCGGACGGGCCTTCGGGACGTTCAGCTCCATCGCCGCGGGCATCAGCAAGGCCGGGAGCGTATCGAAATACCTGGCTGTCCAGTTCAAAGGGCTCGTCACGGTGGCGAGAGGCATCGCCATTGTTGCCAAAGGCATGGGCAGTACCTTCCTGACCGTGGGCAGGATGATGATTACGGTTATCCGGGCAGTCGGCGCAGCAGCGATGGCCAATCCCATCCTGATTGTCATCGCTGCCGTCATCGCAGGGCTGTATCTCCTCTGGAGCAACTGGGATACAGTTTCTCAGTATATCGAACAGGCCATCCAGGCGGTGTCGGATGCTGTGGATGCCGGGATGCAATGGATTGTTTTGGCCTGGGACGGGGCCATGAACGGCATCAGCGAGACGGCTTCCAGCATCTGGGAGAGCATCAAGGATACTTTCCGGAGCGGCGTGAACTGGATCATCGACCAGGTGAACGGACTCATTGCCAGCGTCAACGGCCTGTCCATTGACATCCCGTCTCTGACAGGCGGGGCGCCGACTCATGTGGGATTCAATATTGAACCCATCAGCCATTTTGCCGGAGGCGTCGAGAACTTTGGCGGCGGCTTTGCCGTCATCAACGAAGACCACCGGGGCGAGCTGGTCCATCTGCCAAACGGTAGTACCGTGGTCCCGCATGATGAAAGCATCCGGCAGGCCATGAACGCAGGCAGCCAATCCATCACTATCCGCATCGACACGATGAACGTCCGCAGCGAACAGGACATCGACGCCGTAGCCGATAAGCTGGTGGAAAAGATCCGGCTGTACGGCATGAACAGCATGAAAGGAGCGACCATCTGATGGCCTCATTCTTAGAATCCATCCTGAATGCCATCGGGCAGGCATCACAGAATCTGACGATTTCCCTGGCTGCGGGCAGCTCTGTCGTGACCTTTCCCGTGCTGCCTTCGGAACTGATGGTTTCCGTCAATACGAATCATGGCACGGTGAATATCAACAACTATGGGGAGTATCTCATGAAAGGCAGGACCGGGCTGAAGTCCCTGACGCTGGCGGGATTTTTCCCCGCCCAGGATTATCCCTTTGCCATGATGACGCTGTCGCCTTATACCTATATCGCCGAACTGGAAGCCATGCGTACAGGCGGCGAGGTCTGCCAGCTCACGGTATCGGACACGCCTATCTCCATGCCCTGTCTGATCCGCTCCTTCAAGTTCGGGGAAAAGGACGGCAGCGGCGATGTGTATTATGAATTGGCGCTGACGGAATACCGCTATGTCACAGCGGCGGAAACAGGGAAAACGGATCCGGCAACGGGGCTGAAGAAACGCCCTGAGTCGTTCTGGCAGAAGATGAAGAAGAATATCACCTATTATCCGGGCGACAGCATCGGCAACGTCGTGGGTCGGGCCGTCGGAAAATCGGTCACGCTCAATAAGGAGCAGTTCTCCAAGTTCCAGGTCTACCGCAGCATCATCCGCAGCGGCGGCCTATCGGCGGGGGACATCATCCGGCTGACGACCATGAACCTGAAAAGGAATGATGAAAATGTTCCAGTTGGCAAAGATAAATAAGGCAGATACGGAAAACCAGCAGACAGATAAACCGCAGAACACGGACTTGTCTGCTTACGTCCTTTCCTATACCTGGTCGGGCGATGTGGAGCAGGCCGGGAGAAAACTGGAATTTGACATCGCCTATACCACGAAAGACAAGGACTGGACGAATGCCGTTCTGGAGCTGGGCGATGAAGTGTGTTTTTCCTATACCGATGAGGTCACGCAGGAGATGTTCCCCGTTTTTCAGGGGCGCATCTTTTCCCGGAGCCGGGACAGCGAGTCCTATGCCATGCGTTTTGTGGCCTTTGACAATATCATCTATCTGGCCAAATCCCGCATTACCCGGAAATACGCCAATGTGACCGTGGCGGATGCCATCCGGCAGACCATCCATGACTTTTCGATTGAAGCCGGGACGATGCCGGACCTCTCTGTGGTATGCAGTTTCATCGCCGATGACATCTCAGCAACCGATGCCATCAAGCAGGCGCTGTCTTACCAGTCGGCGCAGGATGGCAAGGGCTATCACATCTACATGACGGACGGGAAGCTGAATGTGGTCTGTACCAATGATCAGGTGGTGGAGGACTTCCTCATCAGCGATGAAACGAATCTCACCGGGGCATCCGTGTCCGAGTCTATCGAAGACATGGTATCCAAGGTGGTCGTCGTGGACAGTGCAGGCCAGACGAAAGGCGAGATGCCGAATACTACAGATATAGAAAAATTTGGCATCATACAGGCCATCTGCAAGGCAGACCCCAAGCAGGACGATGCCTCGCAGGCCCGGGCCATGCTGAAGACCGTCGCCCATGACATGGCTGTCAAGGCGCTCGGCCATATCCAGTGCATCGCCGGCTTTTCCGTGGACATCCAGGAAGAACAGCTCAAAGGGCGGTTCTTCATCAAATCGGACAGCCATCGGATTGAGGGCAACAGGCATACCATGGAGCTGCATCTGGTCTTCCATAAACTGCTGGATGAGCAGAAACAGGAGCTTGACAGTGCGTCCTACAATGCCAACCCGGATTACGTGCCGCCAGCAGCAGCCGCTTCGGGCAGCAAGAGCGGGGCGTCCATGAGCGGGAATGCCGCCGGAGGCGATGTGGTGGATTCGTGCATGGAGAATTTTGATGGCACCGTTTCGCCTTATGGCTCCAATGGCTGCGTGGACCGGACAACGGTTGCCGCTGCCGGGTATTCGCCCTTTGCCGCGCAGGAATACAACAACAACGTCAAAGGATGCGACCAGCTCCGGGCCGCTGCCGAAGCCCAGGGACTGGCGATTCCCTACGACCCGGCACAGCTGGAGAAAGGCGACATCATCATGTACAACCGCTACAGCAAGCCGGACCCGAACTGGCATGTCGTGGTCTATGACGGAAATGGCGGCTGTTGGGGCAACAGTTCCAGCGTGTACGGGTGCTTCCACCATTACGAAGGAAGCATCGACATGGGGAGCGACTACTATCCGGCGACCATCATCAAGACATCGAGGGGGTGACGGGAGATGCAGAAAAATCCATACATCAGCCTGCTGAACCTCATGGAGCAGATATCGAGGAGCAGCAACAGTCCGTCCATCCAGATTGGCGAGATACTCCAATCCCCGCCGGACATCCAGGTGAAATACAACGGCATCGTCCTGACCAAAGAGGAACTGTGGATTTCCCATTACCTTCTGGCAGGCTACGGAAGAACGGCCCGCGGCCATCTGGTATCGGCTACCCAAAACCGGGCAGGCGGCAGCGGAGATGCGGCGTATCAGTCGCATAACCACGACATCCATGACGACTACACCGATTCGGTGATTACCACGGATACCCTGAAGCCGGGCATGAAAGTCGCCATCATGCCCATGCTGGTGAACGGGAAAATCCAGCAGTATGTGATTTTAGATGAGATTGTGAGGTTGGACGGATATGGCTGATCCTTTTGTGGCCTTGGCATCCGGAGCGGATGCCAGTTCCAGAGAAACATTGCCGCTCCTTTCGGAATACGGCTATGACTTTGAGAAGCATCGGTTCCGCTATGACGAGAACGGGAACAACATCACTGTGACGGAAGACGAAGCTCTCAAGGTGTGGATCTATAAGGCCCTGATGACGGAACGATACCGGTATCTGGCCTACCATGATGAATACGGCATTACCATTGAACCCTATCAGGGGACGATGCCCAACAGCGTCTATACAGCAGATCAGATCTGCCAGAATATCCGGGAGGGGCTGGCCGTCAATCCCTATATTGCACGGATTAACCGGGTGGATGTGGAAAAGCGGGAGAAAGATGATTTGTTCATTCTGGTGGATGTGACATCCATTTACAGTGATGAGAGCATCACGGTTGCCGCAGAAAGGAGTCTTGCATGAGCAATTTGTTCGATGCCCAGACAAAAGACCAGATTGAGAGCCGCATGGTGCAGACCCTGCACACGCTGACCGATACGGACAAGACGGCCATCGAGGGTTCGTTTGCCCGGGATATGATTGATACCAATGCCGTGGAATTCGAGAACAGCTATGCCGAGATGGCCATGCTCCGGGACGCGGCGTTTGCCGAGACTGCCTGGGGTGATTATCTGACGCTCCGGGCCGAGGAATTCGGCATCCAGCGGAAACAGGCGGTGAAGGCCAATGGCAAGGTGACGGTTACCGGGCAGTCCGGGGCCTACATCATACGCGGCAGCTTGTTCCAGACCAAAGACGGGCTGCGCTTCTATACGACAGAATCTGCTACGATCCCGGCGGATGGAACGGAAGCAGACATTGCTGTCCAGGCCGCAGATACAGGGGTGAAAGGGAATGTGGCACCGGGGACGATTACGGAAATCCCTTATTCCATCCCCAACGTGTACAGTGTGACCAACCCGGAAAAATGCACAGATGGGGCCGATGAGGAAACCGATGCGGCCCTCCTGGCACGGCTCCTGTTCCGGGTCCGCCAGCCCATTACGTCCGGCAACGCCAACCACTACCGCTCCTGGGCCATGTCCGTGGACGGGGTGGGCAACTGCAAGGTCATCCCGCTCTGGAACGGGAACGGTACAGTGAAAGTCATCATTGTGACGGCAGAGAATGAATCGGCTTCCAAGGAGCTGATTCAGAAAGTGTCCCGGTACATCGAATCCCAGCGGCCCATCGGGGCTACCGTGACTGTGGTATCTCCGGCACCTGTATCTGTGGATATTACGGCAGAAGTGTACGGCACCGTCAATGCGGATGCGGTGACGGCTGCAGTGTCCGCCTATTTCAAGAATACGGGCTTCAGCCTGTCCCATGTCAGCCTGGCCCAGATCGGCCGGCTCATCCTGAGTGTGGATGGGATTACAGACTACCGGAACCTGAAACTCGGCGGCAAGGCGGAGAATATCCGCCTGACCAATGAGCAGATCCCCGTAGTCGGGAAGGTGGTGCTGAACCTTGTCAGCGAATGAGTGGATGAGGCAGCACCCCATTGATGTGCTGGACTATCTGCCGAAATTCCTGGGGAAAGACCCGATGTTCAAGAAGACAGCGGATACCTGCAGCACGGAGCATAACCGCCTGCGCCTGGCTCTGCAGGACCTGGCGGATAACTTCTTCATGAACACAGCCACCTGGGCGCTGCCTCTTTATGAATCGTTCCTTGGCATCAAGCCCGGGAATGGGGATACCGACGAATTCCGCAGGCAGCGGATTCTCTTCAAGCTGCAGCATGTGGATGTGTCCACAGTAGATTTCATGAATGCGATCGTGAACCTGTACAGCGTCGGCCACATCGAGGAAGTGAACGAAGAATATTATTTCAAAGTGTACTGCATTATGAATGACAAGGGTACGGAAACGCTCTCGAAGCTGATTGCCCAGCTCGACATCTACAAGCCGGCCCATCTGGGCTATGCCATCTATCTGGGCTATTCCTGGAACGGGAAGATCCACTGGGATGGCGAGGCGACGTTCTCGACAGCGACTATCGTATCCGGGAAAGGAGTGACGGCAAGTGGCTGAGTATATCAAGGAGAAGTGGTCGGCGGATTTCCCGGACCGGGCCGGGCAGGAAGTCCGGCCCACAGAAGCCGTGGAGAATACGCTGGATTATGATGTGCTTTTTCCCCAGTATCTTTCGGAAGACCCGGTCGTCTTCAATCAGCAGAACAGGACCGTGTCCCAGCTGGTCAGCAATGATGCACGGCTCTATGAGCGGATTTCTGCTACGGCAGCCGACATCAATGCCCATCTGACCGATGCCAAGGCCCATGCCAGCGGCATCAGCGGCAATGCGGCCAGTGCATCGAAGCTGCAGACAGGACGGAAGATTCACCGGGTGCTGTTTGACGGCACGAGGGATATCACCCTGCCGGATTTCAGCGGCTGCGGCGAAAAGACGGCAGGCCAGAGCGGCATGGTCCCGTCACCGTCTGCGGGAAAACTGAATACCGTCCTGCACAGCAACGGCAGTTGGGGCAAGGTCACTTATGCGGATATGGACGAAGAGGCTGTGACAAAGATCCAGGCTTGTCCGTTCCCTGTCAATGCCATCTACATTTCTACGGACGGGAAGAATCCCGCAACGTACTGGCCGGATACGACCTGGGTGGCCTTTGCCATGGGGAGGTGCCTGATTGGGGCTGGGGCAGCAGACAGCGGGACCATGTACAAGGCCGGGGACAAACTGGGGGAAGAGAAGCACAATCTTACGATTCCAGAAACTCCGGCTCATGGCCATACGGTTGGCGATAGCGGGAATCATCGTCACTGGTCCTGCGGGGCATTGCCACGCAACTTCCAGTGGGATGCCTGTGATGGGAATGATGCACCTGTGGCCGTAGGCTATGGCGACGGCTGCTGGCATGGCAATCAGGTGGACGGGCATACGTCTTGGGATGGGAATCATTCCCATAGCCTTTCCCGGACGGGCGGCGGCCAGCCGCACAACAACATGCAGCCGTCCATCGTCGTGTACATGTTTCGGCGGACGGGATAGGAGGTGAGAAATATGGCTGAATGGCTACAAATGGCAGGGTCTTTGGTCTCGGTCCTGATGCTCTGCGGTGTCATCTTTAATTTCAGCGTCATCAAGCCCTTAAATCAATCAGTACGGAGCCTGCAGGAGTGCATTGATCATCTGCGCAGGCAACTATCCGATACGGAATCCAAACGGCAGCAGATGGCAGAGCGGTTGTCCCGGGTGGAAGAAGCTACGGGGCACGTGCAGCATCGCCTGGATGTGATTGAGCAACGGCAGAATGAGTAGGAGGTGATAGAATGGGTTTTTCGGTCATTCGAAACCGGCTCTTTTTGACAAGAGGGGATTCTGCTGAAATCACGCTGATTATTCGGGACCGGGTGACAGGTGCCATTTTTATCCCAGGTCCGGATGATCAGCTTACTTTTACCGTTAAGCGGGAGCTTTCAGATGAAAAGACAGTGATAGAAAAGCATCTGGATAGTGGTATTCTGCGCCGAGAAAATGACTGTGTTCTGATCCTGATACCAGAAGATACAGCACAGCTTCCATTTGGAACCTATTGGTATGATGTGGAATTGGTGCTGGACTCTGGGTATACAGACACAATCATTCCACCCAGTCCGTTTATTATAACGGGAGAGGTAACAACCCATGGATAAGTATAAAGGCACTATAAAGGGAATAAATACTCTGCAAGGGATTCTATCCATGCCGGTGGTACCTTCCAGAAATTATCAAAAGAAAGTGGTCATTCCTAATAAAGAGAAACAAATCATCCGACCAGATGCAGGCTACGATGCCTTGCAGCGGGTTACGGTAGCTGCCATTCCGTCGAACTATGGCAGAATTAGCTTCAATGGATATGAGTTAAAGGTTGAGTAAAGGAGAATAACATCATGGCGAAAAATGTAAAAATCAATTCCGTAGTGTATGCAGAAGTCCCTCAAGTTTCGATTCCACTAGCAGAAGGAGAGGGAACTGCCACTTTTTATGATACAACGGGGGCGACTGCAGTATCTGCGGATATCCTGAATGGGAAAACTGCATTCGTGGGAACCGGTTCAGTGACAGGCTCTATGCCAGATAATGGGGCTGTCAGTGGTAGTATTGGCAAGGTGGACGGTTCGTATACTATCCCGGCAGGCTACCATAATGGCAAAGGCGCAGTTACCATCACGAGCGAGGAACAAGCCAAGTTGGTTGCAGATAACATCAAGGCAGGTGTGACGATTCTGGGAGTAGCCGGCAAGGCTAGTGTGGTGGATACGGCAGATGCTACCGCAGCTGCGAGTACTATTGTGTCGGGTAAAACCGCCTATATTAACGGAGCGAAAGTGACAGGTTCCCTGACCTCTGTAGCAGTATCCCAGGATAGTCTGACCAAAGTGCTGACCATTGAATAGGAGGACTGAGCCATGAAGGTTGATGTTAAGATTGCGGGAGCGAATTACACGGAAGTTCCATCCATATTATTACCCCTTACAGCGGGAGGCAAAGCAAGGTTTTGTGAAGTGTCCGATACGACAGCTGAAATTGGAGATGTTGCTCAGGGGAAAAAGTTCTATACGGCCGATGGAGAACTGGTGGAAGGAACAGCGAACGTATCTGCTGGTGGGGATACCCGAAAGAAAATAACCCTGGTGCAAAAAGACCATCAAAAAATTACGATTACCTGCAATCATCCAGAGTTATCAATGCAATATGATACGGATAGAAATGCCGTGTATGCCACAGAATATCAAAATATGCTCGATATTACCCTAAAAGCAGACAATGATTATTACGTCGGGAAAATCACAGTTAATGGTAAAGAACAGGGCACTGTCAGTTCGAATCATCAATATGCTTCTGCATCTATGCCGATTAGTGATGGCATGATTGTCAGTGCCACGGATGCAGTTTTGATTCCCACCAGTCCCTTTACGACTGTGAACCTTACACTGCAAGGACAAGGCTCACAGTTCCTTTTAGGAAGTCTGCTGATGACCTTAGCGCAGAGTCCGGACAGTCCTAAGATAGAAGGGATTGTTGTTGTCGAGGATGCGGATAATAAAGGGATGATATTCCTGGTAAAAGAAGAACAGCGCTATGCTGCCTGTAAGGCTGAAGTCACAACGGGAACGGGGATCAAGGAAATCATAGACTTGACATATAATATAGACACAGATTTAGGGGTAACAATGTCTGGGAAAATTTCTGATACTTTATACACTTATTTAAAAGAGCGTTCGGAATCGAATGCAAAAGTGACACTACAGATTAAGGTGGCAGCGTAAGTATGTTTGAAAAAGTGAATATCCCTGATTGCATCGTCATCATCGGGCTGGTCATGGCACTGATCTTGGCGATTTTTTATGCCCTCAACGAGCTGGCCATGTCCATCGCTTCTGGCTTGCTCGGTTACATCGGCGGGACCGTGAAAACCGCTGTTCATCAGAAAGGAGAAGAAAAACAATGAAAGTATTCCTGAACCCCGGCCATGCGCCGAACGGGCATCCCGACCCAGGTGCCGTCAATGAAGAAACGGGCCTACGCGAGAGTGATGTAGCATTGGCCGTTGGTAAATCCGCTGCAAGCTATCTAAATGCGGCAGGCGTAGAAACAGAACTGCTTCAATCTGATAGCCTGTATGAAATTTGTGAAACCGCCAATAGCAGTGATGCCGACATCTTCGTGTCCATCCACTGCAATGCCGCTGACGCCGAAGAAGCCAACGGCACAGAAACCTGGGCCTGTGCCGGCAGTTACCGTGGCGGCATGCTGGCCAACTGCATCCAGAGCCAGCTGGTCGATGCTCTCGGTACCACTGACCGGGGCGTGAAAATCGCAACGCCCGGCGTTAACGGCCTGTATGTTCTCACGAACACGGACATGCCAGCTGTCCTGGTCGAGTTGGCCTTCATCACTAATCCCAGCGATGAAGAAATCCTGGCCTCTGCCCAGGATGCCCTGGCCAGAGCAGTAGCCCGGGGTGTTACTGATTATGAACAACTGATCTTGGGAGGTAAATGACTATGAACCGTGAAGAAATCAAGAAAGCCGTCGCCGATACGGTTGTATCTTTTGCCAGGAGCGAAGCCGAAGTGGCCATCAAGTCCATCGACCTGGAGGACATCCAGAAGCTGGTGGAAGCGCAGATGAAGAACCTCACAGACCCACTGGAAGCGGAAATCCAGACCACCACCAGTTGGTGGGTGAAGATTCGGAACAGGCTGTATATTACTTTGCTGAAGCAAGCGGTCAAAGCTATTGTGGCTGATGCAAAGCAGAAGATTGTATGAGAAAAGCCGATACGGAACATCGGGAAGGATGTTCCGTATCGGCTTTTTTGTTTTTATAGTACTTAGTAATAGCCATTCTGTCCTGTTACTCCTGAAGACCAAAATTTCAGGAGGTATCCATCATGACGGACGAACAGAAACAACAGATTATTGCTCTGCGCCGAGCTGGGGCCGGGTATGGCAGGATAGCGATGCAGCTCCAGATTTCTATCAATACGGTGAAGTCGTTCTGCCGGCGGCACAGTCTGGTAACCAGGATAGATGGAGCAGTATGCGAGCAGTGTGGGAAGCCTATTGATCAGAATCCGGGGCGGAAGCGGAAACGGTTCTGCTGTGATGCCTGTCGGAACAAGTGGTGGAACGCACATCTGATGCTGGTGAAGCGGAAGGCAGTCTATACTTTTACTTGCCCGGCCTGCGGAAAAGCATTCACTGTCTATGGCAATAGTCATCGGAAGTTCTGCTCTCATGCTTGCTATATTGCTTACCGGTTCGGAGGTGTCCGCCATGGATAAGAAGTTATTTTTTAATGAAATAACTTTTCAGGTAACGATAAATCTGGCAAGGAAAATGTTGAATGATAAACTTATTACCAAGAAGGAGTACCAGTCCTTCAAGAAGGAAATGCTTCATAAATATCAACCGTTTTTCGGAGGGCTATACACTTGATAATTCTACTGGTTAGAGTGATATATATAGTTGGAAGGAGGGCTCAACTATGGAAAAGAAAATGTGGAAAATAGAACAGAAGGTTACCGAAATTTCCAAACGGAAGAGGGTTGCTGCCTATGCCCGAGTCTCTGTAGAGTCAGAGAGAATGCAGCATTCCCTATCGGCTCAGATTAGCTATTACAGTTCATTGATACAGAAAAATCCTGCGTGGGAATATGCGAGGGTATATGCTGATTATGGTATTACTGGAACAAAGATTATTAAGAGAAAAGAGTTTCAACGTATGCTTGCAGATGCAGAAGCTAGAAAAATTGATATTATTCTTACGAAATCCATCCAGCGGTTTGCACGTAACACGGTTGACCTGCTTAAGACGGTTCGGCACCTAAAAGAGATTGGTGTCGAAGTCTGGTTTGAAAAAGAAAACATTCGTAGCCTAAGTGGTGATGGAGAGCTGATGCTGACAATCCTTGCCTCCTTTGCTCAGGAAGAAAGCCGCTCTATCAGCGACAATATCAAGTGGAGGTTTCAAAAGAAATACGAAAAAGGAATTCCCCATGCAAAGTTCTTCATTTATGGGTACCGATGGGAAGATGGAGAACTAGTTATCCAGAATGAGGAAGCAGCGATTGTTCGGAGAGTCTTTAAGGGGTATTTAGCAGGGAAAACGCGAAGAGATATACAGCGAGAGCTTGCCAATATCGGAGCTCATACGATGTACGGCAACCTATTTCAGGATTCTACTATAAAGCAGATGTTGCAGAATCCTGTATATAAAGGGAACCTGGTCATTCAAAAGACCTTCGTAATAGATCCAATTACCAAACATCAGGTCATAAACCATGGAGAAAAGGATAAGTATGTAGTGGAAAATCATCATGAGGCCATTATTGATGCAGCGACATTCAATCAGGTTCAGGAAGAGATGGCGTGGCGTAAGGAGGCGGGAAAGCAACGTGGCGGATATGCCAGAAATTTCCTAAACACATCCTGCTTTACAGGAATCATCAAGTGCGGTATTTGTGGAAAGAGCTACATCCATAACATAAGAAAGTACAAAGGAAAACCGAGTGAATACTGGTCGTGCCTGTCAAATAAAGGAAAAGCGGAGGAACGGTGCGGGGCCTATGGTGCCATTCCACAGCCTGCTCTTGAACGCGCTTGTATGAGTGCACTTGAAATGGCAATTTTTGATAAGACAGAGTTTTTACAGAGGGTAGAGAAAATAGTGGTGCCGGCTTATCATTCCTTGCTATTTTACTTAAAGGACGGCAAGGTTATTAAGCAGCCATGGAAATCGACAGCGTTAAAGGATATGTGGACGGAGAAACGGAAGGAACAAGTGCAGCAAAGAATGGTCCAATACCGTAAAAGTGGACTGTCCAGCCGTTATAGTGCCTTTTCAGAACGTATCTTTTGCCCGACTTGTGATGTGAAATTTGTCCGTTGTTTGGAAACACGTAAAAATAGAAGAGTAGCGTATTGGCGGAGTCGGAACAAACATAAATGTGTCCACACTAGCGGCATCCAAGAAGATTGGCTGAAAAAAACAGCGGCAGCCCTTCTTGGCGAATCTACATTTGATGAGCAAAAATTTCGGGAACAGGTGGAATGGATTGAGGTTCAGAAGAATCGGACCCTGTTGTTCCGGTTTTATTCTGGAGAAAATAAAGAGGTGCAATTGCCATGAAAAAAGTGCAGGTCATACCAGCTACACTACAGAATTACACAGAAAAACCTATTCATAGCCAGAAAAAGAGAAGGGTCGCCGGGTATGCACGCGTTTCAACCGACCGGGATGAACAGCTTACAAGTTATGAAGCACAGGTTGACTATTATACAAATTATATAAAGGGACGCAGCGACTGGGAATTCGCTGGGATGTACACGGATGAAGGAATTTCAGCGACAAATACCTTGCATAGGGAAGGCTTTAAAAGTATGATTCGTGATGCAATGGATGGCAGAATTGACCTTATCATTACGAAATCGGTCAGCCGTTTTGCGCGGAATACGGTGGATAGCTTGACAATCGTACGTAAGTTGAGAGATAACGGGGTCGAAATCTACTTTGAAAAAGAAAACATCTGGACACTAGACGCCAAAGGTGAACTTCTTATTACTATTATGAGTTCCCTAGCACAGGAGGAAAGTAGGAGTATATCAGAAAATGTCACTTGGGGACATCGGAAACGGTTTGCTGATGGGAAGGTCAGTTTGGCATTCAGTCATTTTCTTGGTTATGACAGGGGAGCGGACGGCAATCTGGTAGTGAATAAAGAGCAGGCAGAAACAGTAAAACTGATTTATCGTTTATATCTTAGCGGGTACACCTTTCATTCTATTGCAAAGAAATTGACAGAGCAAAAGATTCCAACACCTGCGAGGTGCAAAATATGGAGACCCAACACGGTGCGAAGTATTCTCATGAATGAAAAGTACAAAGGTGATGCGTTGCTTCAAAAGAAATTTACGGTGGACTTTCTTACGAAAAAAAGTAAGAGGAACGAAGGGGAAGTACCGCAATATTATGTGCAAAATAACCATGAGGCTATTATCAGTCCACAGGTATTTGACTTGGTACAGGAAGAGATGCGGAAGAGAAAAAATAGTAAAATTCGTCATAGCGGTATCTCCATTTTCTCCAGCAAAATCAAATGTGGACAGTGCGGCAGTTGGTACGGAGCCAAAGTTTGGCACTCGACTGATAAATACCGCCAGACCGTATATCGCTGTAATGATAAGTTCAAGAGACATTGTAAGACGCCACATCTGACTGAAAATGAGATAGAAAATATATTTGTCCGAGCAGTCAATCAACTTATCAAGAATAAAGATGAGATCCTTAGCAATATTATTCTGTTAAAGATTCGCCTAGTTGATACTACAGATTTGGAAAAGAAACGAAACGCATTAGAATTCAATATGAACCTATTAGCAGAACGGGTTCAGCAACTCATCTCCGAAAATGCTTGCTTGACACAGGATCAAGTGCAATATAACCAAGAGTACAGCGAGCTAGTTAACCGCTATGAAAAAATAAAAATAAAGTATGACCAGATTTGCGATACCATGAAACAGCGTACAAGTAGGGGCCAGCAGCTAGAAAGATTTATTGAAAATTTACAGAAACAGGAATTTATTAGCATTTTTGATAAAAGACTGTGGTGCAGTTTGGTAGATTTCATTACTGTAAATGAGAAAGATGATATTTGGGTGACTTTTAAAGATGGCACAGAAATCAAAGCATAAATGGATATTTGGAAATGCAAGAGAGAAACGACATGACTTTCCGGGAAAACGGAGTACAGTATGTTAATGTATAGCATTCATATATTATTAACTTAAGCTTCACAGTTGATACCCCGCTGATTTATCTTTATTAGTAATCCGCGAAATAAAAATAGCATGAACTCATCCCGTTTTGTATAATAAAAGTAACGAAAATCCACAACACAAACGGAAGGCTTATGCCATGAATATTGTACAATATCATCACTCATGTGAAGTATCATCTTCCAAGATTTGTCAATTCTTTGCCGAATTCCATGTCAGCCAGTTCTTGCGAAACTACAATGTCTACAAGATGTGCGGCTTTGCGGTCATGACCGCAAAGCGCGTCCGAGGCAGTGTTTCAGAGGCGGTTCTTCTACCAACGGAAGAAGGATGCGTCAGAGCCTATCCCGTTTGAGAGAGATACGTTCTACCATTTCAATGGACTCCTGGATACGACCAACATCCAGAAGGCCAATCGCACCAATGACGGGCGAAGACCGTAGGAACATCCTCATCATCGACAACGACTCCTTGCTTAAACGCAACAGCCCAAGAAAGTGGAATTGCTGGCCCGCGTCTACGACTATGTCAGTGGCACGTTCCTGAAAGTCTTCCGTATACTCACGTTTGGTTGGAGCGATGGGAATACCTTCCTGCTGCTCCGCCACTGCCTGCTGTCCTCTTTGTCGAAGCAGCAGCAATTGTGAGGCGCGTCAGCTGACATCTACCCGTACAGCAATGGTGGCAAGCATGCAGCGCAAGCTAGCACAGTGCAAAGCTCCAGAGGTTATTCTAACACTGTTGGAAGAGGCTCGTGAGGCAGGTGTCTCTGTCCAGCACGTCCTGTTCGGCTCATGGTTCTGCTCATCGGCATCGCTACACCAGATTCACGAGCTTGGCTACGACGTCATCGCGTATGTCAAGATTACTAAATATTTTTTAATCAATTATAGCTTTATAAAAAATAAATAATCTAGAGGAATGCATTGTTTAGGAAGTAAAATGATGTTAAAATAAGAAAAAATGCACCGTATAAAGTTTAAATCTATTAAAGGTGATGAGTGTTATTTTATGCTATTTTTAATATAAAGGAGGCGATTAGATTGAATAGAATTTACAAGGTTATATTCAATCGCGCAAAAGGGCAGTACCAGGTTGTTTCAGAATTAGCAAAAAATGGTGGAAAAGCGTCGGGTAATTCTTTGCTAAGAATGATTATTAAATCGGGGGGGGGTACTGACTAGTTCTGTATTAACAGCTGTGTTCGTATTTGGAAGTGCACTTTATGGTAACGCTGAAGTTGTTCATGACGGTGATATTTTGAAGGCTGGAACGAACATCTCTGTAATGAAAAACGATACAACAAAGACAATCACAATATCCACTGATGGGGTAGCAACCAGTGCAGAAGTGGATGCAGTAAAAACAGACGTACAAAATAACCAAACAGCTATTGCTGCCAATACGGACAAAATTGCGGATAACAGCACAGAGATCGCTAACAATAAAGTTGGAATCAATCAAAATTCCAATGACATCCAGCAAAATAAGACGGATATTGCGGCGAATAAAGATGCAATTACAGCCAATACAGGAAAAATCAACAATAATACGGCCGATATTACAGAACTAAAAAATGTGAATTCTGCTTTGGGCTTGGATAAAACAAAACCGGGAATGAAGTATTTCCGTGCCAATTCCACAGGAGAGGACGCTGCAGCTGTGGGGAAAGATGCTGTTGCCATCGGTGTCAGTGCAAAAGCAAACGGCAAAGATTCTGTGGCTCTGGGCGATGCTGCTCGTTCTGCTTCATCTGCTGAAAACAGTATTGCCATTGGCCGAAAAGCTGTCAGTGGATCTTTTAACGGTATGACGGCTGATGGCGACAGTTCTACTGTGGTTATAGGCGGAGGCAAAGCAAGCATATCCATCGGTGATGCAGCCAATGCTCGGGGAAACTCTTCGATTGCACTGGGGGATGGAGCGACGGTCTATAATGATGGGACCAATGCTCAGCTCAACGATAACAGCATGGCAATTGGAACTAAGGCTAGTACGGTTGCTTCGAATCATGCAATTGCGATGGGCAACAATGCTGTTGTGACGCAAAACAGTCATAGTGCTGCAGCGATTGGAGACAGCGCAAAGGCTGAGGCGGAAGGCGCACTGGCTCTGGGCAAAAGTACGGCTGCTTCTGGAGCTGACAGCATTGCGGTTGGAACAGAGGCAGCAGCGAGTGGAGCAGATGCCTTGGCTATGGGTAAGAGTGCGCAAGCCAGTGGGGCAGATGCCGTTGCTATTGGGAACGGAGCTGTTGCTGGGAGCAGTGCTTCTGTGGTTTTGGGCAAAGATGCCAGTGCAAATGCTGTCCGGTCTGTCGTACTTGGCCCTAATGCAGGGGTCGGTATGGTAGGGGATGTATTAGGGGCGAAAGGCTCCCATGTAGTCATCGGAGACGGGGCCGGCAACAATATTGACGGACAGCAGAACATTGCAATTGGCTACAAAACGGGAAATGATGTTAAAAGCGATCATAATGTTGCCATTGGTTCTGAAGCCGGGACCAATATCGGATCAGGTGGAAACACATCTGAAGGGAAAAATGTTTCTATTGGATATCATGCCAATAAAAACGATTCAGCTGTATCTCGAATCCAGTCTACCGCTCTGGGCAGTGAGACAAAAGCTGCCGATGACGCTGTAGCCGTAGGGTATCAGGCGCAGGCGAATGGGAATGGATCTACGGCAGTTGGGTTTAACGCCCAGGCTGCAGACGCAGCCAGTGTGGCTTTAGGACAGGGAGCACAGGCTTCTGGTGGGAATGTTGCTATCGGCAATGATTCCGTAGCGAATGCCGCTATGATCAGTGGGAACGGATATCTGACAGGCCAAGCGGCACCTAAGACGGCTGTTTCAGTCGGCAGTGCATCGGCTTTGCGCCGCATCACCAACGTTGCTGACGGGGCACTGGACCAGGATGCCGTCACTGTGGCACAGCTCAAAAAATCAATCGACGCTACGGTAGCTCAGGTCAATGCGAATGTTTCTTCGGCAACGGCAAGTGGGGTATATTATGATACGGTCACTTCTGGAGATGGAGACAGTATTACCCTTCGTAATAATGACAATAAGGGAACGAAAATCCACAATGTTGCGGCAGGGACACTGGGGACTGATGCAGCGAATGTAGCTCAGGTCAATAAGATCGTTGATACGGCAAAAACACATTACTACTCTGTAAAATCTGCCAATCTGAATAATTATGACAACGATTTGGCTACGGGTGAAGACTCTATGGCAGCTGGCGTCAGTGCAAAAGCTTTAGGGGACAGGAGTGTTGCGCTGGGGAATAATACAGAAGCGCAGAGTCTTGGCAGTATCACTGTGGGAGCCGGCTATGAAGATCCGGATAACCCGGGCAGCCTGAAACAGACTCTAGCCATCAGCGGTTATCAATATAACACGGCAATCGGGGCTGGCGCTCAGGCTGCCGGAAATGATTCACTGGCTATAGGGACTTTGGCAACCTCCTCTATAAAAAATGGCGGAAGCAGCGTAGATAAAGCTATTGCCATTGGCTATTCTGCTGGCGTTTCTGATGACAAAGCCATCGCCATCGGCAGCGATGCCAAGAGCAACAGCAAAAGTGCTTCCGCTATTGGTGATACGGCTCAGGCACTGGCAGAAAATGCTCTCGCAGTGGGGACAAATGCACAGGCAGAAGGTGTTTCTTCTGGGGCAATCGGTACCAAAAACAGGGTCACTGGAGCAAATACATATGTTTTGGGCAGCCAGAACAGTACGGCTGCAACAGGTACAACTGCTGATGTAAGTGCTTCGAATTCGGGGATCTTTGGGAATGAAAACCGAATGGAAGGGGACAGCAATCGTATTGTCGGGAATCAAAACGTACTGAAAATGGAATCCCTTTCCAATAATTCTTCCAACCCGAAAGATTTTAAAAATATTTTTGTGACGGGTAACCAGAATACGGTTACGGGCGATCCGGATACAAGCACAGCAGGCGATGCAGGCAGCGTATCTGATATTACTGTTACAGGTTCAAAAAATACCATCCAGGCAAAAAACCAGAAAAACAGGAATCTGACGGATATCCAGATCGTGGGAAACCAGAATACCGTTGATGCCACGGCTCAAAACACGGATTTGTCCAATACCCAGATTCTGGGGAGCCATGTAACGGCAACCTTGGGAAATTCCGTCTATCTTGGCAGCAATTCGGCTTATGTTGTATCGGGAGCTACTACAAAAGGAATGGATGTATATAACAGCAACGGGACATATCAGTACGCCGGGGGAACCCCTGCAGGTATTGTCACGGTGGGCTCTGCAGGGAAGGAACGACGGATCCAGAATGTTGCAGCTGGACTGGTCAGTGCAAAGAGTACTGATGCGGTAAATGGCAGCCAGCTTTACACCATGACCCGACCTCTGCGGTTTGCCGGAGATAATTCGACCATTGGCAATACTTCAGAAGCAGATGTCAATGTGCTCCATCGCGGTTCTGACCAGGCTATGTCCCTTTTGGGCGGTGCTGACAGCAACAATTTAAGCGATAATAATATCGGAGTGGTTGCCAATTCAGCCAATAATACGATGACCGTAAAACTGGCAAAAGATGTAACTGGCCTGAATAGTGTTACATCGAAAACGGTAAACGCTGAGACGGTAAAAGCCGGCGATACGACTATCACCAATCAGGGTATGACCATAGCTGGAGGACCTTCTGTAACGAAAGACGGAATCAATGCGAACGGCACGAAAATAACCAACGTAGCTGCTGGTACCGCAGATACAGACGCTGTCAACGTCAGTCAGTTGACGAAACAGTCTGCTGATTTAACGGAAAAAGGGTTCGGATTAAAGGATCAGGATGGGAATATCGTCCACAAACCTCTGGGAGAGGATATTGAAGTTACCGGGGACGGCAAAAATATTTCTACGAAAGTGGAAAACGGAACGATGAAAGTGGTCCTGAATGATAATCTGAACGTGAATAGTGTGACGACCACAGACGCAGACGGAAATCAGACTGTGACGCAGGGGAGCGGTATGACTGTCACGGATAAAGACGGGAATAAGACGACGATTAATGCCAGCGGTATTACGATTACTCCGAAAAATCCGGCAGCCGGGACTTCTCTAGTTTCTTTGACAGAAAAAGGGCTGGATAACGGTGGCAATCAGATTCACAATGTGGCGGCAGGCACGGCTGGAACGGATGCAGTGAATGTCAGCCAGTTGAAAGATGAAATTGCCAAGAACGCCACTAAATTGGTAGACGGAAAAAATACGACCGTTACAGGCAAAGGCACAACGGAAGATCCGTACAAGGTCAATGTCAATGACAACCTGAATCTGGGTGAAAAAGGTGAACATGGCATAGACGGTTCCATCGGTGTGGCGGGTAAAGATGGTTCATCCGTCATAATCAATGGCAAAGATGGCTCTATCGGTATGAATGGTAAAGACGGCAAAGACGGGCTTACCATGAAATCGGCAAAGGGCCAAGATGGCGTGGCTGGTACTAATGGTGCCAATGGGATGACCCGGATTGTCTACGAAGATGATACACACGTTACTCATGAGGTCGCTACGCTCGATGATGGACTGAAGTTTGCTGGAAATACAGGTTCTGTAGCCAAAAAACTGAACAGTACCATGACCATCAAAGGAAATGGCACCAAAGCAGATACAGAATATGATGCTTCTAACATCAAGACTGTAGTGGATGCAAATGGAGATCTGGTCATCGGACTGGACAAGAATCTGAAGGCAGATACTGTTACCGTGGGCGGCCAGGGCAAAGACGGCGCTGATGGCATCAATGGGGCTATTGGTGTAAAAGGTGCCGATGGCAAAGATGGGGTTACCATTTCTTCTATAGGTAAAGACGGAAACAATGGTACCGATGGTCATATTGGCATCAATGGCAAGGATGGTGCTTCTGCTGACATCCATGTTGTAAAAGGTGTGAATGGAGTAGACGGCACGGATGGCTATAATGGCACGGATGGTATTGATCGGATCGTCTATGAAGATCACAATGGGAATACCCAGACGGTCGCCACTATGAACGACGGAATGAAATATGGCGGCGACGTAGGGAATGTAATCAGTAAAAAACTCAATGGGCAAGTGAATGTAGTTGGGGGCATTACGGATTCTTCTAAACTGTCAACGGAAGACAATATCGGAGTGGTATCTGATGGAAGTGATAACCTGAAAGTGCGGCTTTCAAAAGATTTGAAAGGACTGGATTCGGTTACTACGAAGACTGTTACAGCAGACACTGGGAATATCACGACGGTAAATGCCAGCACTGTCAACGTTGGAGACACCACCATAACGACGGGAGGGATGACAATCCAAAACGGTTCCGCAGGTCAGGATGTTACGCTCAATAAAGATGGGTTGAATAATGGTGGAAATAAGATCACCAACGTAGCTCCTGGAGATATTTCATCGACCAGTACGGATGCTGTAAATGGAAGCCAGTTGTACCGTGCGGAAAACCGGATCAGTCAATTGGGAGATCGAGTGAACCGTGTTGGGGCAGGTGCCGCGGCTCTGGCAGGATTGCACCCATTGGATTTCGATCCAGATGACAAATGGGATTTTGCTGCAGGGTATGGGAATTATAAAGATGCTCATGCAGTCGCTATCGGAGCATATTATCGTCCTAACGAAGATACGATGTTTAGTGTAGGCGGGTCCTTCAGTGGAGGAGAGAATATGGTAAATGTTGGTGTCAGCTGGAAATTTGGGCAGAAGAGCCACATCTCCCGTTCACGTGTTTCCATGGCTAAAGATATGTTGGCTATGAAGAATCAGATTGAAACGCTGACAAAAAAATTGGCAGCCTATGAATCGGGTCAGCCTGCCAAATTGGTTCCTACAGCAACCGGAACTATGATCTTCCCAGATGTACCGGAAAATCATTGGGCTTATGAGTATGTTAAGAACTTAGCGGAACGAGGTTATCTGAAAGGATATCCGGATGGAGAATTTAAAGGCGATAGAGCGATGACACGTTATGAATACGCAGCCATTATTTACAGGGCTTTACAAAATGGAGCGCCTTCGGATGGTAACATGACCCGTTCTGTAGATGACTTTGGTCCTGAATTGGTTAAAGTGCAGAATATCGATCGTTTCCGCGTAGACCGAATTTCCGGTAAAGATAATGATCGGCATAAGGTGGAACGTGTACGGGTAAATGATAAAGATGATAAAGCCCAAAATGTGTACCGTGATGTTTACGGAAACCATATTCAAAAGTAGGGCACAGTAGATAAGAAGTATAAAAGCGCCAGTTGCTCGAAAGGAGTGACTGACGCTTTTATATTAGTGTTGAATATAAAGTTGGGCTTGAAGATGGGTTACCAGTAGAAGTGTATAAGTATATAAAATATAGTTTTTTTATGATAGTGTTGATAGATGATATCTGGGAAAATTTTAAATTCTGATTGCAGTTCGACTTTTTTATTCATCATCACTTGGTTAATTTAATAGTTGGTGCATATTACAATTATAAGCCACCAACACGGTTTAGAATATATTGGTCATTATTTTTGATTAAAATATAGAACTCAGATTTGCTATTTACCCATAGGCCTTCATTTTTTCCATTACCTGCAATCCAAGCCGGAGCTATGGTTTTTACTGAATATGATACATCATAATAGTGATTGTCTGTCTTACTGGTATCGTTTATTGGACCATTAATTCGATTAATTTTATAATCAAAAATTTGATTTTTAGTGAATAATCTCTCAGATTTATAATAGTCAAATTCTTGGATTAGTATTTTGTTAACAATTTCTTTTTCTGATAATCCCTCTACGTCTGATATTGCTATGTGATTATATTGAACCTTTTCGGATGGTATGGATTCATACGAATAGAATAATAAATATACAACTCCTATTAGTGTAATCACTATAGTTTTTATTTCTATTTTCTTAGCCTTAATGCATTTATAGATGGTAATAATTATCACAAGAAAAGTGATGATATATAATAAAAACAAAGAATCACTTATAAATATAATCATTTTTAATATCACCTATTTTCGAAAAGCACAATAGAATTAAAGAGATGGATTTACAATCTAAGTGCAACAGCTCCTAGACAACCAAACTAAAATGACACATAGACTTCTTTGCTATAATGATGTTTGAAAAGAACTACCTATAACAAAAGGAGAGCCTATGTGCCACTACACACATCTTACACCATTTGAGCGAGAAAAGATACTCTTTTTTCTTGCTGAGGGCAAATCCATCACGGAGATCGTCCATCTGCTGAACCGGAGCAAGTCGACCATCTCGCGTGAGCTTCGCCGCAATGCGGCTCCAGCTGGCCAACCTATGTCGTACTGCCCGTTGACTGCACATGCACTCTACAAGCAACGCAGAGAAGCCTGTCGCCCTCATAAGCGCTTGGCGTATGCGCCACTGCACGCTTACATCCAAACTTGTATCTTGGAGTACCACTGGTCGCCAGAGGAGATTGTCGGACAGATCCAGTTGGAGCATGGCTGCCGTCTCGTCAGTGTTCCAACAATCTACCGTGCTATCCACGCAGGCCTGCTGAACCCGCCAGGGGCTTCAGCGAAGTTCGTACTTCGGAAACTACGGCATCACGGGAAACGGCGTCACAAGAAAGGCAACGAAGAACATCGTGGCAAGTTCGTCATATCGCATCTCATCGAAGATCGTCCTGCCAGTGCAGCGAACCGTTCCGTCCGTGGCTACTGGGAAGCGGATACCGTGGTGGGCAAGCAAGGAAGGGCATGCCTCGTCATACTAGTGGACCGGAAGAGCCGGTACTTGCTTGGCGGAAAAGCCATGAGCAAGACCGCTGCTGCAGTCAACAAGGTGATGTGTGAGGCGCTCTCGGGGCAGCCGCATCTGTCGGTTACGCCGGATCGAGGAAAGGAATTCTCGAAACATGCTCAGCTCAGAAAGGAGTTGAAACGTGTGACGTTCTACTTTCCTGCTCCGCACCATCCATGGGAGCGCGGGACCAATGAAAATACCAATGGGCTTCTACGGGAGTTCTTCCCGAAGGGCAAAGACCTCACAGATACGCCAGAGGATTACATCCAACAGAAATACCATGAGCTGAACTTGCGCCCCAGAAAGTGCCTTGGCTACAAAACACCATATGAGGTCTATTTCTCAAAGGTGTTGCACTTAGCTTGACAATTCGCCGATTAAAATAAAAAACGCAAGTTTTTAGAGAACAGTGGAATAGATGAGTTATTTTTTACATCGATAAATATTAACTTAAGTGTAACGAAGATACGCCAATACAATCAAATTATATCATGAATTGTATATAGATGATAGATGTGAGTAAAATTGGGGCCTAAATATGTTTTACGGTGCCAAGGACAAATTTAGGGTTATGTTGTAGGCCTGTTCAGTTGGCAAACTTCCGTCCTTTTCAATTCAGATGGTGTGTCGGGGGTATCATTTTTACGGAGAAGACTGCTTTGTTATTTTCATTCAACTTAATCAATATTTGAGGCTTACCAGTTGCATCAACGATACTTCATTCAGGAATACTCCAATAACACTTGCTCACTATTCAAATTCTCCTTTCGTACCTCAAGGTACGTATAGCATTGTTAAAATCTCTGGGTAGTAGTATAACATAAGTGAAGATTCATTTCACTGCTTTTATGTTATTATTTGCATCAAAGGAGGAATGTTACTATGTCGTTCAATCGTTCAAAAGCTATTGAATATGCGCGTCAGTATTGGAACGATTATAATCCGAATTTTGAAAGCTATGCAAACGATTGTACAAATTTTGTTTCTCAATGTTGGAACTATGCAGGCATTCCTATGACTTTAACATGGCATGGTGGAAAGACTATTTGGGAAGGACATCCGGGAGTAGCTAATACTAATAGCTGGGTTAGTGTACCAGATTTTTATGACTACATGGTTAACAATGAAATTGCTACAGTAAAATGGAGTAGCACAGAAGTTAACATTGGCGATGTTATACAATTTTGGAACCCCGGTGATGAGGCGTGGACTCACGCTGGTATTATAACAAATCTAGACACCCCCTATGGAATTACATATGCCGGACATACTGATGATCATTTTCAAAGGCCACTAAGTGATGTATACCCGGATTCTTATACTGAGGTACGCTTTTTATGCCCAATAGACACTATTGATTAAGTACTCATGCTATGGGAAAATAGGTTAGAAGCGAATGATATAGGGGTGCGATAATTTTAAAATAAGGATTATACGCTGAATATAAGTGTATGATCCTTATTTTTATGAAATTAATAAAGTTAACTGCAATATTTTCAAAATTAAGATTTGTCGTAATTTGAAGAATTATAAATTAATTCTTCAAATCGACTTTTAACTATTGCGGATCTGGGCAACTTCATTGCAATTAATAAAGAAATTCCTAGTGAGAAAGGAGTTAGAAAAAATAAGAGGGGTTAAAATTAGTATCCACCTATTTTTTTTTAAACATGCACACGGGGGTGTTCGAAATTCTGACTATCGTTCTATTGTATCAAATACAAACACCTTTGAGACGACATCTTCACGACCGGTGCGACCTTAGAAGCCTGCGCTCATGCCTTGAAACAAAAAGGCGCCGCCAGCGTGACGGGCCTCGTCATCGCCAGCGGCGCACCATAAAATAAACGCAGTTCGCAGGCTGCAGATGGCAGGCTGCAATGGCTCCCCTGATAGGGGAGCTGTCAGCGAAGCTGACTGAGAGGTTGATTGGTTGTTTCCTCGGACTCAGATGCGGCGTTCCGCCGCGACAGACTCAAGCTGACAACGACGCTTCGGGAAGCCCTCAGCGCGTAGCGGGACGCCTTGCCAGGACGTCCCCTACGATATCGCATACAGGCGATGAATAAAAAAGCGCTGTCTTTATGTGACTGCGCTTTTTATACGATGTTTTTGATGATGGAATCGAACTTTTAAGTAGACGGCAATATCTGCCTATGATATACTAAATCCGAGGTTCTGCCTAAAACGGTAGGCGGTTGGTCCCTTGCTTTTCCAGGAGGGACTTTGTGTGCCCCTCCAATCCCAATGGAAAGGAGGGGAGGACAATGACTTTAACGGTGGATCTGTTTATCAGTATACTATCTTTCGGTATGGCCGCATTTGCAATCGGTTATGCCTTAGGTCGAAGTTCAAGTAAAACACAAAAATAACCGCCCTCGAGTCCAATCTTAAGCGGTTACTTTTGTGACTATTAACTTTGAGACCAACCGTCTATCGGCAGGACCTCTTTTCGTTTCTATTATAACGTCATTTATTAATTTTCGTCAAGCCGTTATTATGCGATAGAGTAAGGTTTTCGTCCACACTGCGATGGAAATGAACGCAGTTCGCAGGTGGCCGGCCGCAGGTCGCAAAAAAAACGGCCAATGGCCGTCCCCTACGGAGGCCCCGGACGGGGCAAATTTACGAGCCAAGGGTCGCTCGAGGCGATGTTGTTATTCTGAATTTGTTGCCGCGCAGCGGCATCTGAATCCGAGGCGGCCTGCGAACTGCGACCTGCGGCCGGCGTTCTTCAATTCGATGAACGTAAAAAGCGCTGTCTTCATGCGACAGCGCTTTTTGATTACAATGTGTTATTAACCTAATGTTTCGATAAAAGCCTTGACCACTTCTGGATCAAAGAGCAGGCCCGACGCGCTGAAGAGTTCGCGGACGGCCTGTTTTTTGGTTTTCGCCCAGAATTCTGCCGACGGGTTGATGATCATGTCGTAGTAATCGGCGACGGCGATGATGCGTGCCCCCAAGGGGATATTGGCACCGCGCAGGTGTTTGGGAAAGCCCGAGCCGTCCCAATGTTCGTGGTGATAGCGGATGTAAGGCACGATGTCCTGGCAGCAGGGGATGTTTTCCAGCATGTTGCCGCCGGCTGCGGCGTGGCGCTTGTACTGCGCCTTTTCCGAGCGGTTGAGGTAGGGCATCTTGGCCAGCAGGGTATTGGACACGAAGAGCAGGCCCACGTCATGGAGGAGTGCTGCGTATTTCACTTGTTCGATTTCACTCTTGGGCAGCGTCAGTTTGGCGGCGACGCTGACGCTGTAGTTAGCAACCTGCAGGGAATGCATATATAAGCGCTGACTCTTCAACTGTATGAAATTGAGCAATTCCGCTGTAATGGCGTCGAGGGACGTCATTTCTTCCCGGGCAATGCCCGCAGCCTGTTTTAACGATACCATATACATGACCAACAAACCCTTTCATCTGCAAACGTGTTACTTGTTCGTCGTCCGATGTGCCCGGCGTACCTTCTGCGGATGGCGGAGGATGTTGAACATCTTCACACTCGTCTTCTTGATGCGTGCGCCGGTATTTTTCATGCGCCGTGCCGTCGTGATCTTCGATTTGCGTTTCGGGCGCATGTCGCGGATAGAGCCGAAATCACCGCGGCGGATACTTGTCGCTTTGATGCGGTCTGAGCGGAGGTTTACCTTCAGGGTGCTCATGATCTGGCTCGTCTTGAGGTCGATATTAAAACTGTAGATGTCCACTGCCACGTAGGACAGGGGAGGATAGGCGTGAATACAAATATGTGCGTTGCCGGAAACGGCAATACACGTCAGTTCGTCGTCGATATGGAAGAATGTAATCCCTTCGACAGGGGCGCCGACGAGGTCGAACGCGCGCTCTACCAAGGGCTGCAAATCTTCGGCCTCCGAAAAGGAAGCCTTGCAGTTATAAAAATCGATGAGTACATGTTTTCCTAATGTGTTATTCATAAATCTCCACCCGTTACTTAGTTACAGCTTATTATATACTGTTTTTGGGCCAATGTAAACAGAAAAAAAGACCCGTTCCCGATGTTTTTTTGCATCAGGAACGGGTCCTTTATGCGCCAGCCGCCAGCCACTCACTGCTGACAGCTGACTGCTAGCCGCTGACCGCCAACTGCCAGGGGTTAGGGCCTAGCAGCTAGGGGTTAGTGTCTGACAGCGTTTTCCACATACTAACAGCTAACATCTAACGGCTAACAGCTCGCCACACTCACGCGGCATGGGCACGCATGGGCGTGAAGGTGAAGCCATTGCCGTCGTAGCCGATGGTGACTGTATCGCCTTCGCGGATGGTACCGGCGATGATGTCGCGGCTCAGGGCCGTTTCGACGGTATGCGTGATCAGGCGGCGCAGCGGACGGGCACCGAACTGCGGGTCGAAGCCTTTGTCGGCCAATTCCTGCAGGGCTTCGTCGGTCCAGGTGAGGTGGATCTTGACCTGTTTTTCCAGACGTTTGCCCAGGCGTTCCAGGAGGATAGCGGCGATATTGCGTACCTGGTCTTTCTGGAGCGCTTTGAAGACGACGATGTCGTCGACACGGTTGAGGAATTCCGGACGGAAGTACTGTTTGAGCAGTTCGCGGACTTTCTTGTTGGCTTCGTCGTGATCCTTCGATTCGAGGATTTCGTGGGAGCCGAGGTTACTGGTCATGATGATGATGGTGTTCTTGAAGTTGACTACACGGCCTTTGCCATCGGTCAGGCGGCCATCATCGAGAATCTGCAAGAGGACGTTGAAGATGTCCGGATGGGCCTTTTCGATTTCGTCGAGGAGGATGACGCTGTACGGACGACGGCGGACGGCTTCAGTGAGCTGGCCCCCTTCATCATAGCCGACATATCCCGGAGGAGCCCCGATCAGGCGGGATACGGTATGTTTTTCCATGTATTCCGACATATCGATACGGATGATGTTGCGTTCATCATCGAAGAGGGCTTCAGCCAGGGTCTTGGCCAGTTCGGTCTTGCCGACACCGGTCGGGCCGAGGAAGATGAAGGAACCAATCGGACGGTTCGGATCCTTGATACCGGCACGGGCGCGGATGATAGCATCGCTCACGACGCGGACGGCATCGTCCTGGCCGACGACCCGTTTATGCAGCGTTTCGTCGAGGTGCAGGAGTTTTTCCCGTTCGCCTGTCATCATCTTGGTGACCGGGATACCCGTCCAGCGGCTGACGACCTGGGCGATATCTTCTTCGCCGACTTCTTCTTTGAGGAGCTGCGAATCCTGGTGTTCAGCCAAGTAGGCTTCCTGTTCCTTCAACTGTTTCTGCAGTTCCGGCAGTTTGCCGTACTTCAATTCCGAAGCCTTGGCCAGATCGTAGTTGCGTTCGGCCTTGGACATTTCGCCTTTGACGGCGTCGATTTCTTTCTTCAGGCCCTGGGTGCGCAGAATGGACTGTTTTTCTTTATCCCACTGGGCTTTGAGCTTGCTTTCTTTTTCTTTCAGTTCGTTCTTCGTTTCCGTGATCTTGGCCAGGCGTTCTTTGGAAGCGTCGTCCGTTTCTTTGTTTAAGGACTGTTCTTCGATTTCCAGCTGCATGATCTTATGGCGCAGTTCGTCAATCGGCGTCGGCATGGATTCGATTTCCGTACGCAGTTTGGCGGCAGCTTCGTCGACGAGGTCGATGGCCTTATCGGGCAGGAAACGGTCGGAAATGTAGCGGTCCGACAAGACGGCGGCAGCGACCAGGGCTTTATCACGGATGCGGACGCCATGATGGACTTCGTAGCGTTCTTTCAGACCACGGAGAATGGTGATCGTGTCTTCAACAGAAGGCTGATCGACCATGACCGGCTGGAAACGACGTTCCAAAGCGGCATCTTTTTCGATGTATTTCTGATATTCATTGAGCGTCGTAGCGCCGATGCAGCGCAGGTCACCACGGGCCAGCATCGGTTTCAGGATGTTGCCGGCATCCATGGAGCCTTCCGATGCGCCGGCACCGACGACAGTGTGGATTTCATCGATGAAGAGGAGAATCTGGCCGTCCGATTTGGCGATTTCATTGAGGACCGATTTGAGTCGTTCTTCAAATTCGCCACGGTATTTGGCACCGGCGATGAGGGAACCCATATCGAGGGAGTAGAGGGTCTTGTTCTTCAGCGATTCCGGGACGTCGCCGCTGACGATACGGCGGGCCAGGCCTTCGACGATAGCCGTCTTGCCGACACCCGGTTCACCGATGAGGACCGGGTTGTTCTTACGGCGGCGCGAGAGAATTTCGATGGTGCGGCGGATTTCGTCGTCACGGCCGATGACCGGGTCCAATTTATTCTGGCGGGCAGCAGCGGTCAAGTCGCGGCCGTATTTTTCCAGGGCCTTGTAGTTTTCTTCCGGGTTATCACTGTTGACGTTGGCCTTGCGGTTGGCTTTAATGGTACTCATGATCTTGTCCTGGGTCAAGCCAAATTCACGGCACAACTGCTGGACTTCGTCGTCGCTTTCGCTGACGATGCCCATGAGGATATGTTCCGTGCTGATATATTCATCGTGCATGGAGTCGGCCAACTGCTGAGCCTTGCCGATGACACGGACCATTTCCGTCGACATGGACAACTGGCTGGAGCCTTTGACAGACGGGATCTTCTTCAACAACTGTTCCAAGCGGGCCTGGAGCATGGGGACGTCAGTGTGACATTCCGAGAAAATCGTATTGAGCAGGCCTTCCGGTTCTTTCGTCAAGCCCATGAGCATATGGACCGACGAGAGTTCCTGGTTATAGTGGAGCGCTGCAATCTGCTGGGCAGACTGGAAGGCTTCGATGACCTTTTGCGTATATTTTTCGTTTCCCATAATTAAGACCTCCTTACTTATGGTGGAAGTAATCATTATTAGGAGCTTTCCTCAAGCTCTAGTATTATTATATCGTTAAAAGTCAAAAAGTCAATAGGACAAAAAGAAAAATAAGAAAAATATTTGACAAAGGAAGGAACCTTTAGCTACACTTATTTTGTCAGAAAGGAGACGGATATATGGACGAAAAAGAACGGAAAGCTTTTGAAGGCGATGCTCAAGCGCAGTGTGACATGGGCGATGACTATTTTTTTGAAGCTTTCGATGCGGATATAGAAGATAAAGATGTTTTATATAGGAAAGCTATCTATTGGTATCACCGGGCCGCCCAGAAGGGCCACGCCGCCAGTCAGTACAACCTGGCCTATCAGTATGAACACGGTCTGGGGATAGAGATTGACTTGGAACAGGCCGTGTACTGGTACCGCCGGGCCGCCAATCAAGGCTACGGCGCAGCCGAGAACAATCTGGGTCATCTTTACGAAACGGGATGCGGCCTGCCCCAGGACTATGCCCAGGCCCTGCACTGGTACGGCCGGGCGGCGCGGCACGATGATGCCGACGGCCAGTGCAATACGGCCATCATGTACCAGTTCGGCTATGCCGGCAAGCGGGATTACGACAAGGCCGCCTATTGGTACGCCCAGGCCGCCGGGAAGGGCCAGACCATTGCCCAGAACAACCTGGGATACCTCTATGAGACAGGGCGCGGCGTCCCGCAGGACTGGGAACTGGCGGCACACTGGTATTACGAAGCGGCCATGGCTGGTGACGGACCGGCCCAGAACAACCTGGGCGTCCTCTATCGCGACGGCCACGGCGTCCGCCAGGACCTGTACCAGGCCGTCTATTGGTTCGCCCAGTCTGCCGCTTCTGGCTATAAAGAGGGCATGAAGAATTATGCCCGTGCCCTGGAAAAGGGGGAAGGCGTGGAGAAGGACACCGTCGAAGCGGCCTATTGGCGGCAGAAGGGAAATGAACAGGACTGACATTTTTACGTAATTTTGACGGAATTCATAAATAAGACTTACATGATGAATCTACTATAATTCCAACAAAGTCACGGCCAAAGGCTTGAAAGCCGAAAAGACCTACTGGTATCAGGTCAAAGTCGACGGGACCTGGCAGGCCGCTCAGCCGGTCAAGACGGGGAATCCGGACGACTTCACCTTCATGTATGTCGGCGACCCGCAGATCGGTGCATCGGCTGGCCAGACACCGGCTGAAGGCAGTGCCAAACAGACTGGCGAAATCGCAACCCGCAACGATGCCTATAACTGGAACAAGACCTTGAACGAAGCCTTGAGCCAGCATCCGGAAATCAACTTCCTCTTTTTCCCCATGGTCCTGCGCGGTATGGGTCCCGTCGCAGCGGCCGTCATCACGTCGGTCATCGTCCTGGCTGCGACGATGTACCTCATCAATGGCTGGACGAAAAAGAGCCTGGCTGCCTTTGGGGCGACCCTGGGCGTCATCCTGACAGCCTGCCTGGCGGCCATCCTCTTCGGCCATGCCGTCAACCTGTCGGGCTATAACGTATCGAATATCGAAAACATGATGTTCGTCGCCCAGAATACCCTCATCGACGTCGGACAGATCCTCTTTGCCGGCATCCTCTTCGCCAGCCTCGGCGCCGTCATGGACATCGCCATGGACGTGACCGCTGCCTGTGCAGAACTGGAACGGCATAAGCCGGACATCAGCCGCAAGGCCCTGTTCACGGCAGGCATGAACGTCGGCCGCGACGTCATGGGCACCATGTCGACGACCCTCATCCTGGCCTTCTTCGGCGGATCCCTCGGCGTATGGCTCCTGGACTACGCCTACGACCTGCCGTACCTGCAGCTCGTCAACTTCAATGCCGTCGGCATTGAAATCATGAAAGGCTTCTCAGCCAGCTTCGGCGTCATCTTCACCGTACCCATCGCCGCGGCCTTGAGTGCAGTGACACATAAAGTGGAACATAAATGATGTAAAGGACGCAGGCCGCCGTTCGCAGTTCGCAGACCGCCGCGGATTCAGATGCGGCGTTCCGTCGCGACAGACTCGCGATTTGATTACGACCGTGTGCCATTCGTCATGAATTCCGGCTATGCACAGGATTCTCGGCGGGCGCGCCACGTGCACGCCCCTACACATCGCATACAGGCGATGAATAAATGAATGAGGCTCACAGGCCGCAGGCGGCTGGCCACAAAAAAATATGGTCTGACCGTATGTGTAGGGGCCTTGCCTCCCATGTTAAGAGGAGGGGGGCACGAAGGGGTGGAGGGGTTCTTTAAGGCGGTCCGCAAGGTCCCTTTTACTTTATAGTTTACAGAGAAAACTTTTAAATTTAAAATCATCCGCTAACATCTAGTTGCTGACTGCGTAAAAAGGCTTGTCGCACGTGCGACAAGCTTTTTTTTGCTATAATATAGCCGTCTCGCTGATGGATTCCATGAGTGTGTGGATTGAAATTGTAATATTGAGTAATAAGCTATTGAGGGCCTGTCGTATGGTATTCATACGACAGTTTTTTTTATGGATAAAATTTACTATTCAATATTACAGAAAATATATATTGACTATTGACGTGAAACGGAGTATACTGAGTGTATCAAAACCGAATTATAGAATTTACAAAATTGTAGAGAAAGGAGAACAGAAATGGGAAATATATTTGGTATACCAAAAACACAGAAATTGGCAGGAAGTGCATCATTCCCTATGCGTTATATCGTGTAGATGGCTATGTATCGGCTAACCTGGCCCGGAAAGTGACCGGTTTCAGCGAAGATGATTTGCAGTATTTATGGAAGGCCATCATTAATATGTTTGAATATGACCATTCCGCTGCCAGAGGGAATATGGCCGTCCGCGAACTCATCGTTTTCAAGCATGATAGTGAACTGGGGAATGCCCCGGCCTATAAACTTTTTGACACTATTCATGTCCAGAAAAAAGATGGCGTCATTGCTCCCAGAAACTATACGGACTACGATATCACTGTAGATGAAAGTAAAATCCCGGAACATGTTACGTGTACCCGGATGATTTAACCAAGAGAAAAAAGCGGTGCGAAGCAAAATCACACATAAAATATATCGGAGCTTCGCACCCGTCTTGATTTCTATAAAAATAAGCAATACCCGGATAATTGGCCCAAAAATTGAACTGCCTTTCAATCAGTTCGCAATATGATTGATGAGAGAGCAGATAGTGACTGGGCCAATTTGAAGGCCGTCGCACCCTTCACGGGTGCGTGGATTGAAATTTGTTGCCGCGAAGAGACATTTGAGTCCGAGGCGGCCGGGTCGCACCCTTCACGGGTGCGTGGATTGAAATGACCTGAAATATGACGAATGTGCCCGGATCGTGGGTCGCACCCTTCACGGGTGCGTGGATTGAAATTTTGATGGTCCGGCCGTAAAAGTAGCGCCGTTTACCGTCGCACCCTTCACGGGTGCGTGGATTGAAATTGGCCAGTGCCAAGAGCAAGACCCTGACCATGGAAAGTCGCACCCTTCACGGGTGCGTGGATTGAAATCCGAAGGTCATCAAGGCTCTTACCGCTTTTCAGGTGTCGCACCCTTCACGGGTGCGTGGATTGAAATTATATAAGAAGAACCGCCTTCCGGCTTATGAACGGGCTGTCGCACCCTTCACGGGTGCGTGGATTGAAATGGCTTCTTCTTCAGCAACACGTTCCATGTAGTTAGGTCGCACCCTTCACGGGTGCGTGGATTGAAATAGAGCATAGACAACACCCTGAAATTCCTGCTTGACTGTCGCACCCTTCACGGGTGCGTGGATTGAAATACGCAGATCGGGGAAGAAGCGGCGGCCGCGGCTGGTCGCACCCTTTACGGGTGCGTGGATTGAAATGTCCCAGGCGTTTTTCTTGCGGACGATTTTCTCGCCCGTCGCACCCTTCACGGGTGCGTGGATTGAAATTGCGTACCTGCGCCGTGGTTGTCTGTGAACATGGCAGTCGCACCCTTCATGGGTGCGTGGATTAAAATATGATATAATTAAATTATAAGGTACTTATGGATGTGAATATTACAGAATACTGAAAGGAGGCGTTTTTCATGGAATATGCTGAAGATGATTTTTTGATGATATCGGGGATACAACATTTTTCTTTTTGTCCGAGACAATGGGCCTTAATTCACATAGACCAAGTTTGGGCTGAAAATGTTAAGACGATGGAAGGTAACATTATTCATGAAAATTGTCATAATCCAGATTTTGTGGAGAAACGCGGAGAGCTTCTTGTTTCCCGGGGGATGAGGATATCTTCGAGAACGTTAGGGGTAACTGGGCAATGTGATGTGGTAGAATTTCGTCAAAATAATGCTGGCTGTTATTTATACGGACAGAAAGGGGTATGGCAGCCTTTTCCCATTGAATATAAACGAGGAAAATCCAAGGATATAGATGCAGATCGGCTTCAGCTTTGCTGTCAAGCTATGTGTCTGACAGAAATGTTAGGAGTGCCTATTTCAGAAGGGGCTGTGTACTATCATGAAACTCATCGAAGAGAAACGGTTTCATTGACAGAAGAGTTATGTCATGAAGTTAGAGAAATGTTGGCACAAATGCATGATTATTTTCGACGCGGCTATATTCCTAAAGTTCGTCCTAGAAAGGGATGCCCCAGTTGTTCCTTGAAAGAACTTTGTCTGCCTGTTATTTGTAAAAAGAAATCAGCTCGTCCCTATTACGATACTATGTTGGGAGAGTGACGAAATATGAGAAAATTGTTGAATACATTATATACAGCACTTTACAACTTTTACGCTGCCTCGGAAGTTGATGAAGCTAGTTTACACAAGGCCTGAACTAAGTCCGTTGGATT
>OODQ01000035.1_pt1 | contig 142415 bp, 150 predicted proteins | sample 1671321 | NCBI WGS metagenome assembly OODQ01 (sample SAMN06348144, study PRJEB24527) | human gut metagenome | biome: human gut; feature: ankylosing spondylitis patient; material: feces | host: Homo sapiens | place: China | collected 2015-10
TGGCTAGTGGCTAGTGGCTAGTGGCTAGTGGCTAGTGGCTAGTGGCTAGTGGCTAACTAATTGATAAAAAAGGGGGATTATATATATGAAATTATTGGAACATGCCGTCATCGCCGGGATGCCCGTGCGCAATCGCATCCTCCGCAGTGCGACGTGGGAAGCCTTGGCCGATGCCAAGGGATATATGTCGGAAAAACAGTATCGCATCTATGACCAGCTGGCCAAGAACGAAGTGGGCCTGATCTGTACGGGCTATGCCCGCGTCGATGGGGAAGACCGGCCCAATGCCGGCATGATGGGCATTTACGACGATGCCTTTATTCCGCAGTATCAGGAGTTAACCCGGCGCGTCCATGCCTATGGGGCGAAGATCATGATGCAGATCGCCTATGGCGGGACCAAGACGACCTTTGAGCGGGAAGGGCGGACTATCTTTTCGCCGTCAGCCGTGCCGGAACGAAAGACCGGGACTGTCGGTGTCGCCATGAGTCCGGCCGATATCCAGCACCTCATCGGTGAATATGCCCAGGCGGCCAAGCGCGTCCGCGACAGCGGCTTCGATGCTGTCGAAATCCACGGCGGCCATTCGTACCTGCTCAATCAGTTCCTCAGTCCCTATTACAACCGGCGCAGCGATGCCTATGGCGGTTCGCCGGCCAATCGCTACCGCATCGTCGGCGATATCATCGCGGCTATCCGTCAGGCAGCGGGCCCGCATTTCCCCATCTGGATCAAGATTACCTGTTCCGATTTCTTTGAAGGCGGCCTGACCTTTGAAGATTCGCTGGATATCTGCCGGCGCCTGCAGCAGTCTGGCATCGACGCCATCGAAGTGAGCGGCAATATCCACGGCAAGGCCCAGCAGGAAATCGGCCTGGAATGGGATGGCCACGTCATCCGCGACGGCGGATATTTCCTCGATTATGCCAAAGACATAGCCGACGCCGTACGCGTCCCTGTCTACGTAACGGGCGGCTTCAAGGACCCGCGGCAGATGGAAACGGCCTTGAAGACATCGAAACTGGCCGGTATCGGCCTGAGCCGGCCCTTATTATCGGAACCGGGTTTGGTCCGCCGCTGGAACCAGGGCGATTTGCGGCCGGCCCGCTGTGTCCACTGCTCGAAATGCCGGACGCCGGAAGGCAACTACTGTACGGTCTTTGCCGCCATCGATGCCAAGAAAGGGGCGAAATAAATGAAATTCTTCATTGCTTCAGATATCCACGGCTCGGCTTATTACTGCCGCCGTATGCTCGACGCCTGGAAGCGGGAAGGGGCCGACCGCCTGGTCCTGCTCGGCGATATCCTCTATCACGGACCGCGCAACGACCTGCCCAAGGACTATGCGCCGAAGGAAGTCTTTGCCATGCTCAACGCAGTCAAAAAGGCCATCCTCTGTGTCCGCGGGAACTGTGATGCCGACGTGGACCAGATGGTCCTGGAATTCCCCATCATGGCCACCTATGCCATCCTGACCCAGGGCAGCCGCCTCGTCTATGCGACTCATGGCGACCGCTACAACCTGGAATCCCTGCCGCCCATGCAGCCTGGCGACATCCTGCTCCACGGCCATACGCACGTCCCGGTCTGGCATCCCTTCGGCCAGGATAACTATTACTTGAATCCCGGTTCGACGTCGCTTCCTAAGGAAAACAGCCCGCACAGCTATCTCCTCTGGGACGGGGACACCTTCACCTGGAAGGACATGGACGGCCAGGTTTTTCACCAGCTCGTCTTATAGAGAGCGGGAAGGGCAGGCTTTTGTCTGCTTCATAACGGCGGAATAAGGCAGCCGTCTGCGTCTCTGGGGATACGGGAAACGCGACGGTGCCAAAGCGGCGGACCGGCATGAGTCCCATGAGGGAGTTCGTCAGGAAACATTCGTCGAAAGTTCGGATATCTTCTGGATACAAGGGCTTTTCGATGACATCATAGCATTGACAGAGATAAGACCGGATGATGCCTGGCAATAATCCGGCTTCGACGGGCGGCGTATAGAGCCGCCCGTTTTTGATGAAAAAGAGATTGCTGACAGCGCCTTCTGTCAATTGGCCCTGCATATTGCAGAAAATCGGTTCGTCAATACCTTCGGCCCGGGCCTGCCGTTTGGCTAAGATCGAGTCGCCATAATTAAAGGTCTTGTGCCGTACCAGTGGGGATGTTTCATTGCGACGAATGGACGACAGGGCGATGACATAACCTGGACGGTCGGCCATAGATGCATAGGGATTGGCACGGGATGTAAAATTTATATTTTTATCGGAAGCGAGTATTTTCAATACCCAATCCTCCTTATCCATACTATACACATACTCCCTTGAACCTCTCCCGCTTATAGAAGCGGGAGATTCTTGAGAAGATTGCTGTTTAAGTTTCCTCCTGAAATCAGGATCGCCTTATTCTCAAAGGGCTGTCCAAAAGCCCTTTACACAGTCCCTCGAAATCGAAGTTCTGCTTACTTTTACGAAGTATATTGGCGGCGCCGTTGATGTCGGCATTGGCCGTCCTGCCGTTGGCGAAGCGGTACAGGCCGCGCCGGATTCGTTTCCCGCTGAACGTTCCTGTATAGGGGGCATCCGGCTGGTATACGGGAATGTCGTCCAAATCCAGGCAGCTGGCCTGAGAAGTATACGATTCTTCCTGTTCCAGATAGGTTATCCCATAGCGTTCACACAGCTGTTTCAAGGTACTACGCAGATAGCTCAGGCTGATTTGAGTGAAATGCTGATTCATCACTTTGCCCAGCTTTAGTCCTCGTTTGAAATCGCAATTATAGCCGCAGACAAGGGTCCCTATCTGATGGTCAATGCAGAAATTAACAATGTAACGGGCTGTCTTGCGAAGGATGTCCTGCATCCGGAAATTGCGTTTCTTCGCTAACTGACAGAGCTGGTTCGTCGTCTTCTGGCCCTGCTTGGCGGCAATGCTTTGGAGTCTGGCTTTGCGTTTGTTCCAATACTGGTTGATAGATTTGAGTTTACGACCGTCCATGAGGAACGACGTCCCCGTATTGGTAACGCAGGCGGCCAGATTGTCCAGGCCCAAGTCGATAGCCAGGACACGGTCTGGCGAGGTTTTCACCGGTTCTGGGTCCTGTAAGTAGCAATACTGAATCTTGAAATACCGTCCGCCATACATGGGACAGATGCGAACTTCCTGAATCGTCTTATCCTTCAGTCTGTCGGGAACAGGAATCCGAATCCGATGCCCGTTATGGCGTTTCGCATATTCCCGGCTCATTGGTACCGTCAGGAAGCTTATTCTTAATGTTGATGGCGTTCGTGGACAAGATGAGACTGAAGAGGCCCTCTTTTTTACGATAGTATGGCAGGCGAACAGCCTTTGAACTATAGTCACCGGACTTGACTTTCTGAAAAAGCCCGAAAAAAGAACGAAAACTGCGATCGGCCATCTTCAATATCTGCTGAGCAACACCGGCCTGCAACAAGCCATAGTTTTCATTTCCCTTGCAAATGGGGTAATTTTCTTCGTACCGCAAGAATTGCTGGGTGTCGAAGTAATGCTGCCGAATCGTATAGACTGTTACATTATACAGATTATTGCTGTATTGGCACATTTCCCGGAGCATCGTATACTCTTGTTTTGACAAGCCGCGGATGACATTCGATTGCGTCAAGTACATCTAGGATTCACCTCCTCTGTTATCTACCATTATACCGTAGACGAAGTGAAAAGGCTAAGATGGAAAAGACATAGGGTGGATTTCGCAGGCATCGAACCTGCGAAATCCATCGCCATTCATCCCCTATCTAAGAGGAAGGAGTCTTCTGGCGAAACTGTGATAAAGCTGGCGCCGGCTGAATTCTAATTCATCGATTTTATCGATGATTTCCATAGCCCGCCGCTTCGGTGCACCCGTAATGGAGCCGCCTGGAAAGAGGGCCATCAAGGCATCGATGGCTGTCTGCCCCGGCCATGATGGTGAATCGCCGTGACTTTCCCGTGCATAGGGCGCTTCCCACGGGTGACGGCAGCCCCGGCGGCATAGGCCAGGACCTGCATGCCCAGACAGACGCCCAGGATAGGCAGGGTACGGCAGAAAGCACGGACGATGGACAGGGAATGGACGGCGTCTTCCGGCCGTTTTGGCCCAGGCGAAATAATCAGTCCCTGCGGTTTCAAAGCGGCAATCTCATTCCGCCCAATCTGGTCGCAGCGGCAGACCTGTACGTCGCGTCCCGTTTCCGCCACTAAATCGGCCAAATTATACGTAAAAGAATCGTAATTATCGATGAGCAAATACATAAGCCCTCCTTTATCATACAAAAAAGGATAACGACGGCAGCCCAAAAACTGCACAGTCGTTATCCTTATCGGTCCGTAAACTGTGGACTGAATCAGTATAGCACATTTTTTAAAATTACGATATACTAAGAAAAAAGAAATGAGGGGGATTTGCTATGCGAAATTTAGAAAAGAAACTACGCGCCGCTATCGTGCAGGCTGCGCCTGTATTCTTCGATAAACAGGCGACGCTGCAGAAAGTCGTCCATCAAATCGAGGAGGCCGGCCGGAATGGGGCACAGCTCATCGTCTTTCCCGAATCGCTGGTTCCATGCTATCCTTATGGCCTGACCTTCGGCGTTACCGTCGGCAGCCGTTCCGAAGCCGAACGGGCCGACTGGAAGCGCTATTATGACCAGGCCGTCGTCGTCCGGGCCTTGTTGACATGCGATTCTTCTTTTCGATAAGCTGCTAAATATGTATTTTTTATAGCAATTATATGTAGTTAGAAGCTGTCATGCAATTTTATTGCCATTGGCTACAAGTTTGAAGCGCAGGCCCAGGACTTCGGCTGCCCGCTTGCACATGAGCATGCGCTGGGAAAAGATTTCAAAATAATCAATCATGGAGCAAATCGACTCATCGAGCTCGATGTTCAAGGTAATGACTTTCTTGTGCGTGTCGACGTGGAGCTTCGACGACAGGGCGGCATAATTGACGCGGTCGTGCTTGTCGAAGGTTTCCGGCACGGTGTTGCGGACGCGGTCCCGGCGGACATCGCTCTTGTCGGCCAGGATAAGGGCGGCAGACAGGGGGTCAAAAGCGATGCCGCTCCGTTCATCGTGCTGGCCGATGGCCGAGATGATGGCGGCAATATCTTCCGGCGGTGCGCCCCAGTCGCGCAGGAAATGGAACGCCATGAGGGCCCCCGTATGGGCATGGTCTACGCGGTTGATACTGTTTCCCAAATCGTGCATATAACCGGCAATGCGCACGAGTTCCACCATGTGGGCGTCATAGCCGAGCTTCTTCAGAATTTTGCCGGCCGTGACGGCCACTTTAGCCGTATGCTTTTGCGAATGGTCCGTATACCCCAGGGCATCGAGGACCCGGTTTCCCTGTTCTAAATAAACATTCAGCTCTTTGGCATGGGCAATATTTTCATAAGTCAGTTTCTTCATGATATCATTCCTTTTCTGTGCTAGTCTTTTCAGTATAACAAAGGAATGTATAAACAGCGTAAATATTCCATAAAAATTGTGCTTTGCTTCTACCGAATACAACAGTTTGCTAATGTTGATTCTATCATCGGCTTGGAAATTTACATCTTGAAGTTCATATAAAAAAATGATAAACTTATTTTTATGAGATAGTTCGATGTATTCGGTTTTCCTCGCGAAAGCGGGGTGATCGGCATGAGTGTATACGAAGCATTATCATTAATGATAGCTTTTGCTACGCTTATTGTGCTGGTTATTTCAGCTAATAAGAAATAAATTTATGAACTGAAAAAAACCGCATACCTTGCGGTACACGGCCTTCTTCAAACACAAACATAGAGGAGAGCCGATGTGTCGCCATCGGACTATCTCTGTTTTTATTGTACCATATCGGCCAAATAAAGCAAATAGAAACTATGTTTGCTGAAGGGATAATCGTTTCGTCGAACATAGTTTCTTTATTTGCAAAAAATCCGCCTGATTTTCATAAATAGCCTTATGAGGCGTTTTTTTATCATCTTATGAGTAATTACATAGGGAACTTGTTTTATTTCCTTTAAATCGGCAAATTCAGCAGGAACGTTTGTTGCATCTTGTCTTTTCTCATAGTACAATAGTAAACAAAGGAGGTACCGCATATGTATTTACGAAAACGAGGCAAGAAATGGTATTATACGATTGAAGTCCCGACAGAAGATGGTCAGGGACGGCAGCGGGTGGAACGCGTCGGCGGTACTTCGTATGCCCAGGCGGCGAAAGCCTATCGCCAGGCCATGAAAGCCCTGGATGAAGACGGGGAACTGCCGGAAAAGCCGGAAGTCAAAGTCATGGCTTTTTTGCGGGACTGGCTGGAAAAGGATGTGCGCATCAATTTAGGCCCTAATACGTATGATTCTTATTCCGGCATCATTAAATGGCATATTGGTGCCCGTTTTGGCAATTATGCCCTGGAAGCGCTGACGACGGCAGAAATTCAGGACTGGATCAACAGCCTGAAAGAGGACGGTTATTCCCGATCAACGGTCAAATCTATTTTCACGGTCTTCAACGACGCCATGCGCTGGGCCGTCTCCAACCGCCAGTATATCGAAATCAATCCCATGGCCAACGTCAAGATGCCGAAGTTCGATATTCCCCGGAAAAAGCCGGTCATCTTTTCACATCAGCAGATACAGATTATTTTCCATGCCTTCCCGGTAGGGCATAAATATTATGCACCGTGCATGATTGCCTATTGTACGGGCCTGCGTGTCGGCGAATGCCTGGCCCTGCAATGGTCCCATATCGACATGGAGAACTGCACGCTTTCCGTGGTCAGTACCTTGTATGACAAAAAAGGTGTGCCCGTCTACAAGGCCACGCCGAAGACGAAGTCGTCGGTCCGGACCATTCCTTTTAATGAAACCTTATACAAGGCCCTGCTCCGCCATAAGGCCCAGCAGGCCAAGAACCATCGTCTTTACGGCGACGACTACGTCGAAAGCGATTTCGTCTGTACCCGTGAAGACGGCCGTCCCATGAACAGCAATGACATGCGGTACTTCAATATGTGGTGCAAAAAGGAATTCGGCGGCGGCAGTTTCCATTCCTTCCGCCACACCCATGCGACGATGATGCTGGAAAACAACATTGAGCTCGACTACGTTTCCAAGCGGCTGGGCCATTCCACCATTGCCACGACGGCGAACATTTACGATACGATTACGGATAAACGCAATCGGGAAGCCATGAAGAAACTCGATTCGATTTTGTGAAATCATGGCGGCAAACACGGCGGCAAGATGCCGTAAATATAGCATGAAACCTTAACTTTCCGATAAGTAACACTTATCGGAATAATATAACAAAATTCAAAAATAAAAAGAAGGAAGAACCCCTTATATCATGTCTCCTCAAATCACTACCTACAGCGGAAAGTTTTTCGATATCACCCATCCCGACCCGGCAAGCATCTTCATCGTAGATATTGCCCATGCCTTGTCCCTCATCTGTCGGGGCAACGGCCATGTGATGACTTTTTATTCCGTCGGCCAGCATTGTCTGCAATGCGCCAAAGAAGCGATGGCCCGCCAGCTGCCGTCCCGGCTGGTCCTGGCCGCCTTACTGCACGATGCGACGGAGTGTTATATGTCCGACGTGCCCCGGCCGATGAAGCAGCTCATGCCGATATACCGGCAGACGGAAGCCAAATTACTGGCTATCATTTATGAGAAATTCTTAGGCCAGCCCTTGACGGAAGGGGAAACACGCCTCCTCAAAGGGATTGACGATGATTTCCTCTGGTATGACCTGACCTATCTCTTGCACGACCAGCCTCAGGGCGAGCCGCCGCAGGTCCATTGTATCCCCGATTACCGGCCGCGTCCCTTTGCCGACGTCGAAGCCGAATACTTGCAGTGCTATCGTTCTTGTCAGGAGGGAGTCTTATGGAAATAGCCATCGTCACCGGCGCTTCGTCCGGGCTGGGCCGGGAATATGCGAAATTGCTGGACCAAGAAGGATTGGATGAAATCTGGCTCGTCGCCCGGCGCCGGCCCCAGTTGGAAACCCTGGCTGGAGAACTGACGACGAAAAGCCGTATCTACGCCCTGGACCTGACGGACAGGGCTTCTTTGCTGACGCTGCAGCAAGCCTTAGCGGCCTGCCAGGTCACGGTCCGTTATTTGATCCACGCCGCCGGCTTTGGCAAGATGGGGCCTGTGGCGGCTGTTCCGGCAGGCGTCCTGGAAAACATGATCGACCTCAACGACCGGGCCGCTGTCAGCCTGGTCCAGGCTGTACTGCCTTATTGTCATGCCGGCAGTCATCTGGTCCAGATTTGTTCCTGCGCAGCCTTCCTGCCCATTCCGGAACTGGCTGTCTACGCGGCGACGAAAGCCTTTCTCCTACGCTACAGCCGGGCACTGGCCGTGGAACTAGCGCCGCAGGGTATCCTCGTATCTGCTGTTTGTCCGTATTGGGTGAAAGATACAGGATTCATCGCGACGGCCCGCCAGACCGATGAAGGCCGGCTGTTCCGCCATTTTCCCCTGGCCGGGACGAAGGAAGCCGTTGCCCGCCGCTCCTTCCAGGCCGTGAAAAAAGGCCGAGTCGTCATCACGCCGGATGTCGTCTCGACCTTGCTCCGTTTTCTGTCGGGGTGGATTCCCCAATCAATTCTCTTGTACGGCAGCCGCTGGTTCCGCTGACTTTATAAGCCGATGGCTTTCAGTGCCTGGTCCAGGTCACCGATGATGTCGTCCGGGTCTTCCAGGCCGATGCTGAAACGGATGAAGCCCTTGCGAAATTTTTCCGGGTAGAGATTGATGCGTTCATCGTAGCTGGGCTGCGGGAAAATCAGGCTTTCGTCATGGCCGAGGGATACGGCGAAGGTGACGACTTTCAAAGCTGCGCAGAAGCGTTCGACGGCCTTGTCGTCGGCTGCGATGCCAAAGGAAATGACGCCGCCAAAGCCGTGCTTCATCTGTTTCTTGGCCAATTCATGACCGGGATGGCTGGCCAGGCCGGGATAGGAAACGAAGGTGACGTTTTGCCGCTGTTCCAGCCATTCGGCGATTTTCTGCGTCGATGCGTTGATGCGTTCCATCCGCAAGGGGAAGGTCACGGCACCGCGGAAAATCTGCCAGGCATTGAAGGGGCTGATAACAGAGCCGACGTTGACCTGGGCTTCATAGCGGATCCGGTCCATCGCTGCCAAATCATTGGAAATGATGGCCCCGCCCTGGGCATCGCCATGGCCGTTGATATATTTCGTCAGCGATTCGACGACGAAATCGGCTCCCAGGTCCAGTGGTCGCTGGTTGAGAGGCGACGCAAAGGTATTGTCGACGGACAAGACAGCCCCGTTTTCATGAGCGATTTTGGCGATGGCTTCGATATCTGAAATACCATCAGTCGGATTGTCCGGCGTTTCAATATGGACCAGGCGCGTCCCCGGCGTAATCGCTTTCTTGACAGCTTCCAGGTCAGTCATATCGACCATGACCGTTTCGACGCCGAATTTCTGGTTGAATAATTCGTGGAACAGGCGATAGACTGCCATATAACTGACTTTCGGATAGACGACGCGGTCGCCCGTCTTGAGCAGGGTCCAGAACAGGGCGTGAAGGGCGGCGACGCCGCTTCCCAGGACGATGGCGTCATCGGCACCATGAAGGGCCGCTACTTTTTCTTCCAGCCAATGTTGATTCGGGTTGCCGTTACGGGCATACATCAGCAAATCCGTCGATGAATAGTTGACCTTCGACAGATCATCGGGCAGCTTGTAGCTGTTGGCCATGTGCAATGGCCGGCGGACAGCGCCCGTTTCTGCGTCATAGCCGACACCAGTGTGTACAGCCTGTGTCGAAATGTCATACCCCTTGAACTTATTTTCTTTCTTAGCCATAAAAAAAAATCCCCCTTTATGGTGTAAATAAATACTATACAAGTATATTATAAAGTATATCATCAAAAAAGTAAAAGCCTTTTGTTCTCCAATTCGTATTGACTTTTTGACTTTTTCTAAAATAAGCGTATAATAGAACTATACAAAGAAATAGAAACAGCGCCGTTTCAATTGTTTAATTCTGTAGGAGATGATTGGTATGAGCAAGTTAACCCATCGTATCGAAAAGAAGGCTGTCGAAATCCTGGTCGACCGCATCATGGCCGAACGGAATCCGGCAGACCGTCAAAAAACATTGAAACGCTTATCTTATGTCATGCAGCATCTGTTTGGCGACCTCTTTGAAAAGGAATCCTTTGACGATGCACGCAGGCTCATCGATGAAGGGGGCAAATGGTTCCGCTTCCTCAATACGGCTCTGGATACCTTGAACCCGCATGTCGTCAAGACGGCCGTCATGGACCTGGGCTTTGAAGCTGGATTTTACGGCCTGCGTACGCGCGACGCCGCCAAGGCGAAATATCACTGCAATATTCCCTGGGCCATCCTCTTCGACCCGACCAGCGCCTGCAACCTGCATTGCATCGGCTGCTGGGCTGCTGAATACGGTCATACGCTGAACTTGTCGTTCGACGTCATGGATAAAATCGTCCGCGAAGGCAAGGCCCTGGGCTGTCATTTCTACCTGCTCACGGGCGGCGAACCGCTCATGCGCAAGAAAGATATCCTGCGTCTGTGCCGGAAACACCCGGACTGTGAATTCCACGCTTTTACCAACGGTACGCTCATTGATGATGCTTTTTGCGACGAAGTCACGGACGTAGGCAATCTCAGCTTCTCCCTCAGTATCGAAGGATTCCGTGAAGTCAATGACAGCCGCCGCGGCGAAGGCGATTTCGACAAGGTCATGCACGCCATGGACCTCCTGCGCAAGCACGGCATCGTTTTTGGGACGTCCATCTGTTATACCCGGAAAAACATCGACACCGTCACGTCTGACGAATTCCTGGACCTGCTCATCAAGAAGGGCGTCTGGTTTACGTGGTACTTCCATTATATGCCCGTCGGCAACGACGCCTCGCTGGACCTGCTGCCGACAGAAGAACAGCGGGCCTATATGGTACGCCGAGTCCGCGAAATCCGCAGCGTAAAGGGTGGCAAGCCGATTTTCGCCATCGATTTCCAGAACGATGGCCAGTTCATCGACGGCTGCGTCGCTGGCGGCCGCAATTACTGCCATATCAACCCCAATGGCGACGTCGAACCGTGCGTCTTCATCCATTATTCCAGCGCCAATATCAACAATCAGAGCCTGCTCTCATGCTTGCAGCAGCCGCTCTTCAAAGAATATGCCAAAGGCCAGCCCTTCAACCACAACCATCTGCGCCCGTGTCCGATGCTGGAAAATCCGCAGTATTTAGCCGCCATGGTCAAACGCAGTGGTGCCAAATCGACGGACCTGCAGTCGCCGGAATCGGCAGAACACTTATGTAATAAATGCAAGGCTTATGCCGCACAGTGGAAACCGACAGCCGACAAGTTGTGGGATGAAATCGAAGCTAATAAAGAAAAAGAAGCCGCGGAAAAGAAGGTCCACAGCCCTCAGTCCGCTGCTCATTAGGAGGAGTCCCATGAATATCCAGATTTTCGGCACGAAAAAGTGCTTTGATACCAAGAAAGCCATCCGCTATTTCAAAGAACGGAACATCAAGGCCCAGTTCATCGACTTGAAAGAAAAAGGCCTGAGTAAAGGCGAATACACCAAGGTCAAGCAAGCCGTCGGCGGCCTCGATGCCATGCTCAATCCGAAATGCAAGGATCAGGATACGCTGGCCCGCATCCAATACGCCGTCGATGACGAAAAAGATGCCAATGTACTGGCGAACCAGCAAGTCTTAAAGACGCCCATCGTCCGCAATGGCGCCAAGGCGACCGTCGGCTACGTGCCAGAAGTCTGGAAAACGTGGGAATAGTTTTTAGTTTGACAGAAATTAAACGTTTGGGTATACTCATAGTTACTTAAACGTTTAATTTTTTTATGGTGAACGAGGTGTAGAAAATGAAATATACTGTAAAAAGAACCGCTGTATTAGCCTGTGCGGCCTTGATGATCGGCAGCGTTTCCCTGGCTGCCAGCACGCCGAAGGTCCAAGCCATGGGGCTGCCCAATCCCATCATAACTTATGATACTTATGAAAGTGTCGTCAAAGATGCCGGCTTTACGCCCTTATATTTGACCCGCGATGCCGGCTTCAGCTGCTACTATCTTTCTTTGATCGGCAAAAACACGGCAGATATCGGCTTCCAGCGCTTAGGCCAGCCGGAAACGACGGTCCGCGTCCGCACGATGCCGCAGAAAGCCGATAAATCCATAAAAGACATTTCTGGCATCTATAGCGTAACCTGGAAAGACCAGGTCATCGACGGCGTCACCGTCAGCATAGCAAAAATCAGTGACACGTCCTATGCGGCTCATTGGAAAGTCGGGGACTATCAGTTCTCCGCTCAGGCAACGGGCATGAGCGCCCCGGAATTCAAGGCTCTCCTGGAAAACAGCCTCGTCGACGACTCGGCTCATTATTTTGTAAAATAAAAAACATAGTTTATAGTTCGAAGTTTGTAGTTTGCAGACGATGGCTTTACATTTAATCATTCACTAAAAACTACAAACTTAATACTCAAAAAGCGGCTGTCTTTATAGGACAGTCGCTTTTTGCGAACCACGAACCACGAGCCACGAATTACTAATCACTACTTACTCCGTGCGGCTGAAGGGACGATGCCGATGGCACAGAGAATCGTAAAGACGATGAAGGCCTGCTGGATGTGCTGGGCCAGCCAATCCGAGGCAGCTGAGGCCCCGCTTTGCGACAGGATCAGGGTGATGATAGCCACGCTGAAGACCTGACCGATGAGGCGGACCGTACTGACGACAGATGAGGCAGCGCCGTAATATTTTGGCGTCACAGCCCCCATGATAGCATTGTTATTCGGTGCCGTGAACAGGGCAAAGCCGATGCCGATGATGACCAGGGCCAGGGCGATGAGCCAGAAAAAAGGGTAAGAGACATCCACCGCTAAGAGACAGAGGCCAAAGGTAATCAAAATCATGCCGGAAGAAGCCAGGACGGCTGGATTGATACGGTCCGACAGGGCCCCGGTGACAGGGGATAAGAGGGCCATCAGTACGGGCTGAATCAGTAAGACCAGCCCCGTATCGCGGGCATTGAGGCCGGTAATGCGCTGCAAGTAAATGGACAAGAGGAAACTGATGCCGAAGGTCGCGCAGTAATTGAGCATGGCCGCCAGACTGGAACAAGAGAAGACGCGGTTGCCTGCAAAAATACGGACTGGCAGGACCGGGCTTTTCCGGTGCCATTCACCGTATAAGAAAGCCAGGAACAAGAGGAGGCCGGCAGCTAAGAGGTATTTGGCGTATGTCAGAGTCATTACTTCCGATAAGCCAACCATAATGGCAATCATGGCCAGGGCATATAACAGACTGCCAGGCAAATCGAGACTGCCTTTCGCGTTGACGATCCATTCTTCCTTCGTCATGCTGCAAGCTGCAATCAGCCAGGCCAGGGCACAGATGAAGGCGATGAAATAAAAAATCGTCTTCCAGCCTAAGTAATAAGAAAAGAAGCCGCCCAGGACAGGCCCAAAGGACAGGCCGCAATATACGGCGGCAATCGTAAAGCCCATGGCCCGGCCGCGGCGCTGTGGCGGCGTGACCAGGGATACGATGGCCATGCTGGTCGCGAAAATACTGGCACTGCCCAGCCCCTGCAGGATGCGCAGCAAGAACAGACCGTACAAGGAGTTCACAAAATAAACGGCCAGCGAAGAGACACAGAACAAGGAGACACCGAATAAAAAGATATGACGCTTGCCAATCCGGTCGGCAATCTTGCTGATTGGCATGATGGTCACGGTCGAAGAAATCAAGAACAACTCAATGACCCAACTGAGCTGAGCATCAGTCGCACCATAAGCCGTGCCGATGCCAGGCAGGGCTGTCGTCAGGGCGCTGCTGGTAAAAGGATTGATGAAAGATACCATCATGACGACGGCTAAAATCGTATTTTCATAAGATAAAAATCGCTGCATCGCGAATAACCCTCCGTAAAAATAAATTGATAGATAAATGTAATTATACTGCCATAGAAAATCATTCGCAAGAAATAATTTTTTGAACTATTTTTACGAGAAAAGGCTGATTTTGCAAAAAAAGTTGATTAGCTCAACGATTAGAACACACTGCATAGAAAAAAGGCCCATATCCATAGATAATATAACACATCAGCCTGATACTAAATCATACGAATCATGCGATAATACGACAATATCGCGGACTATATAGCGATTCGCACAATTCAGGCGTCGACTCCGTTTAGTGTACCCAAAAATACCACGAAGCCTATATCCGATTCCAACCAGCCTGCATAAGCCTAACAATATATATCTGCTATATCTGCAAACAGATACAGATATATATTATAAAACACAGAAAAACTTTTCATCAAAAAAAATAATAGCATATCAGCAGGGAGAATCACAAATAGTCAAGATAAAATAAATGAATTCAATCAATGACTGCGAAGAACTCGATACAGCGTTTTTGCAGTCATTTTGAGCATAGGGTAGAAATAGTCCCTCAATTACTTCCGATAACGTTAAATTATCGTAAGTAATATACAGAATAGTACAAAATTGTTCAAAATGGCCTAAATAAGCGCTTTTTTCGCTTGATATTTATTGATTTGGTGCCAGATTTGGTCACGTTGTATCACATTGTAACATTTATTTTTGACGATTTTTTGACGAGCCGTCATGAACCCCACGGCTGAAGCCGGGGGCTTGTCCAAGCAGTACTTTTCCGAAAGATGCGAAGTTCGAACGGCTGAATGGAATCCAGTCTCCTTCGTGGCTTGGATATCAGGGAACGCATGACATCGCCCCGAGCTGGGCAGGACATGCCTACTCAGCTATGGCTAATACTTTTGATTTTGTGTATTTCGGCTTGCTCTCGCCCTTGAGATAACGGCGGCCAAGCTCCAGCAGCTTCCGCCTTGTATATCAGGAACTGCTCGAAAGGAGTGCCACATTCCTCCCCATGCGTAAACGCAGGGGCTTCCTGTGGCACATTCGGTGAATGGAAAACAGCCTGCCGTCCGTGATGGATAGCAGGCTGTTCCTTTTATTTATCGAACTTTAGGACGACTTTCTTGGCAAGGGCATTTATCTTAGTACGCCGCCGGTCGATTTCCTGGCGTTTCCGGTCCGGGTCCTTTTTCGGATCATTCCGGATAGCCTTGATTTCTTTATTGAGCTTCGATACCGAACTTACAGCGGTGTCTACCTGCTTCAATTCCTTCGGCTTGTTCGATGAATACTTCTTGCCTTTGCGCTGTTTGCCAGCGTCGGAACGTTCGTAATCGTCGTTCATGTCCTTCTGGATTTCATACATACGGTTGACGTATTCGCTGTTCTGGCCGTTCTGGCGAACGAACGCACCAATGACAGGCATTTCATACCAATACTTAGCCGGTTCCGACGGACGGCTGTTCCCGCGTACGTAGCTAATCGGGTCATTGAGCATATTGGCAACAAACCGCCCGGCGCTGCCGAACCATCCACTAATCCAGTTGTCGATAGCGACAGGCGATATGCCATGTCGTTCACCCATGCGGATGTTCTTAGCAATCCATGTATCCCCCAGGGCCTTAGCTAATTCGCTGGTATAGCTGGTAAACTGCATTTCAGATGGCGCGTTCTTCAATCCAGCAGGGATGAGGTGGCGTCCTGACCAGAACGAATAGTCAGTCAGCCATTCAATGAGTGGACGGACAATGGCCGGAAATACCCCTGGTGTCATTGCGTCAAAATACTGACGCGCCCATTCTTTCATCCCGTGCGGGTCCGTGCCGGTCATCTGGTTCAAGACGGCTTCGATACCGGAGCCGAACAAGATACCGACTTCCTGCGGCTTCGGGATGAGCAGATGCGTTCCGCCCGGCAGTGGGATGGCCCAGTTGGTATACTTCGTGTTTTCATCGAGTTCCTTATACCAATCGTCATCATGGTTGATAGCCCACAATCCCAGCGACGGCAGGATGATCCAGATAACGGCATTCAGAATAGCCCGCATGGGGTTATCCTTGAACGTCCGAATAAACTTGTCTGTACCTTGAATCGTCGCATTGAAGAATGGGATGTATTTATTGGCTATCTGGCCTTTCTTGCCATGGCGCGAGAAGTCGAGCGTGATTTCACGGGCCAACTGGCCTGCCTGGTCGATGGACAAGCCTTGTTTGCGGGCGCGTCTGAATTCTCCAGCGCGGGTACTGTCTTCGATGAGATTGCCAAACTTTTCGTATTTGAGCCATGCCCAGCTGATGAGCCGGCGGACCTGTTTCACGACAACCGGGTACGAGTCGTACTTATGGCCCAGTAGTTCTTTAGTGAGGTCACGGCTACTGTCTGCGTCCGCCCGCATATACGTCGACATGCTGGCCCCGCTGGCGTGGTATTCGGCGGAGAATTCCTTATCAAAGTGCAGTTTCCAGGCACCGCGTACATTATCGACGAACGGCAGATAGAACCCGGTCTTGGAGTTTACCGTAGCCGACATGGTATCACGCAAGAGGTTACGGACAATGAAAGACGGGCTGATAGTGGCCCCGGTCCGCAAGGTCTGCGCGATACTGCTTGCCATCTTAATCGTGAATCGGTTCGTTTGCGCGTCGTTATTCGTGAGTGCATCGTAGATTTCCGGCGTCGTGCGGTATACGACTTGTTCCCCATTCTGCCATACCGTGAAGGCAAAGGCCGTCGGGTCGGCGTGTTTCAACGTCGGGTCGCGGACGACGACGTCACCCAGCCCGGAGAAGTCCTGGCCCAGCTTGACGAATGTCTTGGCGACGTCGTTCCGTTCGCATTTGCTAATCATAGATACCGCCATCTGCGACAACGAGGTTATTGGGTCTAGGATAGGCCGCTTGCCGCCGCCTTCAATGCGTTTGATACCGTTGCTAACGTTTGCATAGCCGCCACCTTTATTAAATACGCCGATAGTACCTATCATCTCATCCATATCCGTGATACCGTCCGACATATCGCGATACATGGGGCAATAATGCTTGTACTTGCGGAGCTTCCCAGCAAGGTCCTTGGAGATAAGGCCCTGCTGTTGGATAATGTTGACGATATTCGTATTAATGTCCCAATACATCTGCGCTATTTTCTTGATGCTTTCGGGCGTGTTCTGGATGATTTCACGCGTGCCTTCTTCATCAAAGCCAGCGGAGCGTGCATAAGCGTCGTGGTAGTGCTTTTCAAGCTCTTCCGTACGCATGGCAATCAGATAGTTGCCCAGCGCGTCATAGGCGTTCTCAGCGCCCGTTTTCGACACGTCTTCCTTAGATACCTTATTAAGGGCGTCCATAATATCTTTCATGGTGACGTTCTTCGTGATGGCGTGGCCGTAAACCTTATTCAATACTTTATACGTCTCTTCGACGCTTTTGCCGCCTGTAAGGAATAACAGCGCACGGCTGGAGGCTACGTTAATAGCCATTTGTGCCTGCTTATGGACGTCATAGTCATAGGCCAGTTTTCTACCCAGTTCAGCTTCTGCCCTGGCGACGACTTTAGCAAAGGCATGCTTGTCATCTACCCAGTTCGTGTAGAACTTATCAAAGTGCGTGCTCAGCCATTCTTTGGGATGCTTACGGAGCTGTACTTTTTCCTTTTCGCGGGCGATACTGCCGGCGGCCCGTTCCGCGGCGGTCTGTCCCTGGTAGGTTTCATTCAGCTGAATGACTTTGTCGAGCTTTTCTTTTAAATCGGGATGCTGTTCCAGGCCTTCGTCGAAAATCTTGGAATAAGCCGGATAGGTTTCGCGGGCCAGTTCCGGGTTGCGAATCATCATGGCCCCAAAGTCCATGACGGCGTTCTGCCGTGCCTGCGCCGGGGTGAGACGTTCGTTGACGCCGTTCATCTTGTTTTCGGCGGCGTTCTTATCCTGCCGGTCCAGGACCTTATTTGCCAATTCCAGGTTGCCTTTCAGCTGCATGACGTTGTCGAGATGCAGGGCAAGGATACAGCCGTAGTTACTCAGATTGAAGTACCCCATACGGTTAAAGCCTGCGTGGGCGTGGCGATCATACAGGTCGGTAGCCTGCGGACGGACGGCCTGCTTCTGGTCCGGGTCGAATTTACTGGACTCTCTCAGTTCCTTCCGTTCCTTGTCTGTAAGGCGGCTCCCTTCGTAGATATGGACAATATCGTTGATAGCGTCGATAATGTCTTGCGGTTTGACAGGTGCTTCTTCCTGGTCATCCTGGCGGACAGCGTAGCGCCGTTCGTTATTGTCGCGGGCGCCTCGTTCCCAGACTTTACCGGACTCAATCTGCCGGAATATGTCGTTCACGGTTTCAACCCCGGTGAAGATTTTCCTCATCTTTGCGGCAAAGTCCTTGATTTTCTGGAACAGTTTGCCCCATGCCGTGCCGCGGCCGTGCTTGCGGGCTTCTACCCATTCGGCATACTTATCGGCGCGTTTTTCGGCGTCGGGGATAGCCTTCTTGATAGCTGCCTTTTCACGGTCCGTCAAGACGGCTCCTTCTGCGAGGTGGTAGGCTTCATGGAATCCCGTGTTTTCACGGCTACCCTGCGAGAGGGCCATATAAGCGTCTTTACCATGGAGCTGTGCGTAGCCTTCGACGACGACGTTGCCATTATCGTCGATATGGTGGTCTTTCTTCGCCGGCGCCAGTTCTTCGTCCGTCAAGAGGATTTCATTCTTTACGTCGACGACGATATGGGAACCGTTCGGCATAGTGAAGGTCATGCGGTCGCCTTCGTCCTTGATTTCCTTGGCGTTCGGGAACGCTTCTTTGATTTCCGCCTTCAAGTCTTCCTTGGAGCGGGTCAACTGCTGGCCTGCCTTGCGGATAGAGGCTTGCTTCTTTTCGTCCGACATGTCGAGCCGTTCCGGCATATTCATGTCTTCGATTCTGTCGAACAGTTCGTTTGCATCGTCAGCGGCAATGTCGATACGGCCTCTTGCTTCGGCTTCTGCAATCTGCCTTGTCCCTTCGTCGGCGTACTTATCAATCACTACCATACGGGTATTGACGTTTGTGCCCTCGCGCTCAAAGGTGACAGACTGCAGATGAATGTCAGCCATCAGCACGCCGTCGGCAATGCCTCTATCTTCTTTCCGTTTGGCTTCTGGGTCGCCATAGAACCATTTGTCGAAACGCTTCTGGCCGGCCGGACCATCGGGGATGATTGCGATGAGGCGGCCGCCGTCTTTCAAGTGTTTGTATGCCTTGGCAACGTGTTCCATGGCCAACTTTCCGCCCCTGTCTTTACCTTTACCGAACGGCGGGTTCATGGCAATACCGTCGAATTTGTTATGCAGGTCAAAGTTTTCAAAGGTGCTTTCGACGACTTTTGCCCCGGCAACGTTACGCATGAGTTTAGGCGTCAAATCTCGGGACGGTTCGACAACGGTATTATACGTATTGTCGGGCATCCAACGGGCAATAGCCCCGTCGCCGGCGGACGGTTCAAGCAGGCTCTGGCCGGGTTTTGACTGTAGCCACTGGACCATCTTATAGCCGATAGGTTCGGGCGTGGCGAAATAATCGTGACCCTCCTGCGACTTGGTACGGCTGTTCTTTTTCTGTTTCCCGAAATAGACAGCCTTGGCACGGTCAAAGTCGGTGGCCTGTTCCTGTCGGTAGTCATTGGCCTTGCCGCCTGTGCCTTCTGTCTTGCTTCCTGGCAGGTACTTCTTCCAGCCGTCGCCTTCCTGCGATTCCTCAAAGGCTTCGACATAGGCCTGTTTCAACGAGCGGGCCATTTCACCTAACGCGATGTTTTCAACGGTCCCGGCACGTTCCGCAAGCTTCGTAGCAAAGGCCGTCTGTTCCATATACGTGCCTGTATTGAGATAGCGGAAAATGGCATTGGATTTATTGCCTACCCGGTAGATACGGCCTTCTTGCTGAATGGCTTCGCTTGGCTTTGTCGGCAATCCCAAATTGATAAGAGCGCGCGGATACTTACCCGTCGTATCATGGAGAGATAGCCCCGCCTGGCCGGAATCAGACTGCACAAGGATGACTTTTACCTTGCTGTTATCATCGTTAAACTCGTCTTTGTTCTTCGCACGGTCGTTCTTATGAACCTTGCCATTATACAATACCAATTCATCGCCGAACGCTTTAGGTAATGTCTTAATAGGGGATTCAAGGCCGTTTAAATCAAGATCCGCGAGGTCCGGCCGTTCTGCCTGGAATTCGTCGTATTGTTTAAGAATCCGGTCAGCCATTTCCCTATCCATGCGTGCCAGGCGGTCAGCATCTTCCGGCTTGATAACAAACGGATTGTCCGCACCGCCTTTGTTGTAATTGTGGAATACAACGACTTTCTTGCCTTCCTTGAGATACTCTTTGATAAGCGGAATGGCCTGTTTAGCTTTAATGGCTTCCAACAAATAATATTTCTGTTGGCCTGTGAACCGCCCGCTAAGAAATTCGCTCAAATCTCTATATTTAGGCTGGTTCCACAACCATGTAAAGCCGTCGTCGATTTTTTTGCCCACGCCGGCGTCGATACGGATAAACCCACGGTCATAGTCATAGGCAGACGACAACATGCGCCCATGCATAGCCCCGGATTCTGCCATCTTGCGGTTGAATTCCCGTTCCATCAAATCGGTATCCACGTCGGCGCCTGGTCTTTCCAGGTGATTCTGCCGCATCTTGTAACCAAAATTTTCCATATAGAAGGTATCCCGCCCGTCGGCCTGGTTATATCCTTGATAATCCATGGGGCCATAATCGGAGTAGTTGAACAGATACCCGTTCGCATAGTCCAGGTCGGCCACATACTGGAACGGCGTTGCCGACAGAAACAGGACCTTAGACGGTTGTTTTTCAGCAAAGGCCTTTTCATCAGCCGCCTGGAACGACTCTAATTTCTGGCGCCATTTACTAGCTTCTTCATCAAGCTTCTGAATTTGAGCCTTGATTTTCCGTGCTTCATTAGCCAGGGCAGGCGTACCACTTCCCTTCTGCATTTTGTCAATTTCATCAACTCTCTTGGTGAGCTTGCCGGTTTCAGCCTCTATCTTATCAAGTTTGCTTGAAATTTCCGGGTGCTTATCGTGGTGATACCGCTGGAATCCGTCTTCATGCCCTGTAACGGCGCGGACGAGTTGCAAGGCGTCCGTCGGCGTGGCTGATTCACTTCCCATGAGTTTATGCGACTCGTCGGTAATAACGAGGTCAAAGTCACGGTTGACAAGTGCCTGGTTAGCACCCACGTTGGCATAGGTAGCTGTAACGGCGCCCTTACCTGCATCCTTGGTGCTGTTGAGGCGCGTTAAGGTGATACCAAAGTCCTTGGCCGCCGCTTCTTCCCACTGTTTGAGGATACCGTCAGACGGTGCAATGATGAGGATATTCTTCTTGTTGGCGTCGACAAAACGCTTGACGATACCTAACCCGGTATAGGTCTTACCTGTACCGGTGCCGTTAGTGAACATCATGCCGCTATGTTCCTTGAAACGGTCTTCGGCGATACATACGTCTTCGGCCTGCTGAGGAAGGAGCATAGGCAATGCCTTCTTGATTTCATTGAGGTGCTTGTCCTTCTGCTCTTCCTGGACCTTCTCTACAGGGTCTTCATGCTGGGGTCTGTTTTCAACAGCTCTAACAAGTTCAGCAGGTCGTCTTTGGTCATCATCGGGAACTCGCTCAAGGCCAGCTCTAACGCTTCCTGGTAATTCAGTACTTCCGGTGCTTCCGGTGCTATCCTTGGATTCTTGAGTTTGTACTCTGCGATTGCCAGCCGTTCGGCCAGTAGCGGCGCTACTACCTGGAACGCTATCATGGCCCATTCCCGGTTTTTCGGATTCTTTTCCTGCCGGTGCAGTATCTTGTCGGCTTCCGCGCATGGCTCTTCCGCCTTGAATACTACTTTCCCCCACTGTGTTTTCACGGGTCCCTTCGCCAGAGCGTGCAACCAATTCGGGAACGTTGCGATTAACATTTTCATTCGCTCCTTTCAACTCTTCAATGCTGGGATATTCCATAACAGCATGATACACTGCGTCGAAATACGTTGCATTTTTTACGCCTAGCGTAGCGATAAACGATTTGCGTAAATCGACTTTGTCCGTCATGCCATGGTCGTATAAGGAACCGACATAACGGATAGCGGCCGTCAACTGCTTTTCATCGAGATTCGCATGGTTCGGCATGGACTGCAAGGAAGCCCATACGGAGTGTAAGAACGGTTCACTTTGTGGCAGGGTATCTTTCATGGCCTTCGCCCAACGAGCAAATTCATTCAATCCGCGCTGTACGTGGATGGCCCCAAATTTGAGCAGGTGATACATAAGTACCGGATTGAAGGCCGGGTTGGCACTCAAATGGGATAATTCTTCGAGGATAGCTTTCTTTTCGGCTTCCAGGGCTTCGTCGCTATCGTCGAGCAGGTGGAACGTCTTTTCAATCTTAGAGTCATCCTTGATAACTGCCTTTTTGACGGCCTTTTTTGGCGTGGCCTTGGTGCTGGCCTTGCGTGGTACAGCAGGCGTGTCAGCGGGCTTCTTGTGCGGCTTTACGCCGAATGCTTCCATGACGGCCTTTTCAGCGTCTTCCACCGTGCCAAAACGAACATCCGCGTCATTCTGCGTTTCTTTTGTGGCCGATTCAAGCTCTTTCGCCGTCTTCCGGGCCTTGCGGTTCCGGCTGGCTTCTAGGCGCATGTCATTGGCTTTTTTCATGGCGTCGTTAGCTAAATCGAGTGCCATTTTATAATCATCGAACGATAACTTTTCTTTCGACTCGATGGCCTCCATGGCTTTAAATTCGCCCCAACGAGCGGCATTAGCATCCTTCATAATGGTTTTTAGCTTATTGATAGCCTGCGCCGGGGTAAGCTTTTTATGGTCCAGCTTATCCATAATGTCATCGACAGCCTGCTTATAAGGCGTAACACCGGACGTTTTTCCTTTCGTCCCCGCCTTCGTTTCTTCTTTCCCGGCAGATTCCATGATAGCACGCAATTTCTTATGCGCATTGGCATTAATAGTAGCGACTTCGTGCCAGTTCCGTCCGCCGTCTTCGTTCATGAATGCGTTCCAATGCTTGGAATTAGTCAAAGACTGGTATTCATCGGTTACGATTTTATCGCCTATTTTGGCGTTTTTACGGCTTCCGTTGGCATTTGCGATGGCTTTATCAACGACACTTTTATAAGCGTCTATAACCTGTTTAGGCGTTGATTTTTCATCATCCAGTACATTATGGAATTTACTTACTTCTTCTTGTACGTCACCTTGGGAACCTTCTTCGGCATGGGTACTTTCCTTGTCTTTACTTTCAGTTTGCTGAGGTTCGGTGTCGACAGGGTCACTTTGCTTGCTCTTTTCATCTACTTCATTCCCTTCTTTTTCTTGGCTCTGTACTCTGCCAGCTTCTTGTTGATGTACGCGTCCACTTCCGGCGGGTTCGGCCTGTCGATTATCTGGTACTTCGGATACCGCTTTTTCGGCTGGCTTTTCTTCTGTGGTGTCGAATAACGATTGTCCATGTTCTACCTCCTGGATGGCGTTCGAGATGATGTTTTCAAGACGGATACGCGGCGCTTCCTTGCTGTCGAACAGCTTGGATTGTTTGGGACTGCCGCCGGCAAAGATACGTTCGCAAGCCCCTTTGTACATATTGGCAATGGCCCGGCTCTTGAATTTATTGCATTCGATGAATTCAAGTACGAGTCGTTCGGCTCCTGATTCCCCTTGCGAGAACAGGTCCGTTTCCTGCAGGTGGAAGGACAGCGGTTTGCCTTCATTACGGAGCGACATGATAGTCTTGGCCGTCTTCGTGATGACGTCGGAAATATCATAATCGGGATACAAGGTACCGTTCTTGATACCTTCGTTGACCTTGGCGACTTCCGGCGCGACAGCAATCATGGCGTTCATAATGTTCTTGCTGTTATTATCCGTCGCTTCGCTGAGCTGAGTCAAGAGGTAGTTGTCGTTATAGGCCTTGGCAAAGATAGCGTTGCGGATTCTAAACGCCCCCGTCGGCGACAAATCGCCCTTATCATTGAATACGGAGTTGCCTTCTGCATCGCTGAATACATCACTTGCGGCGGCCCTTCTGAATTCACGGTTCGAGGGGTTCATAAATTCGCCCGTGCCGTTATCGACGAATTGTTCTAATGTGGACAGTTTCAGTCTATCCGCATCAGCCTTCGCCTGTTCTGCGCCGCCCAACTTCGCGCCGCCTTCGGTGCTGTTGATGATAGCGCTGGTATCGGCGTCGTCGGCCGCCTGCCGTACCAATACAGGATGGTCCATGCTCTGTACCTTTTCCGGGGCAATACCTAACGACGGAGCGATGGAAACGAGATAGTCCTTATAGGCCTTGGCACTCTTCTTGTGTGCGTCCGTAAGTCCTTTATAGGCCTTCTGGACAGCCATGACACGGCCGTTGCCGTTAAGGACGACGCCGCTGTTGTTGACAACAGGTGCGCCTTCGTTGACGAACTGGCTTTCTGCCAGCCATTCCGGCTTCATACCCTTCGTCATCTTTTCCACCTGTCCGCGCATCTGCGGGCGGTTGCGGTCGCGCGGCTGATATTCTGCCGGGTAGAGGTCGTTCACGGCGTAATTCGTATTATGGCTGGCAGTGATATCGCCGGCCGGGACAATCTTATACGTCGCATCGAATCCGGCATCATTCGTACTGGCATGTACCTTGACCGTTTTGCCAGCCGGGACCCGTTCCATAAGCTTCTGTTTCTTCGCAAGGTAGATTTTGCGCTTCTTTTGCGTTTCAAGGCTTTCTTTTACCTGTACAGGTGTATTTATCTGTTCGGGCTGTTTTATGGCTTCTACGGCCTGCTGAGGTGTGTTTTGAGGTGCGTTCTGGTCTTGCTGGGTCGTAAGCGGATTGCCCTTCAAGGAATTAGCTCGTTCCAGTTCCTGCGTCGTCTGTAAATCGTCGGCCAGCTTCTTCTGTTCCTGCTCCGTGCCGTTACGGAAGGTATTCATGTATTCCTTGAACTTCGGGTCCTTGCGGTCATAGGTGGATAAAATACGGCCTAAACTGGCGTGTGACGTCTGTTGCTGGGCCTTGGGTACGGGCGTAGCGGACGGCGCTTTTTTCTTGCTCATAGCATCGTTTACAGCCTTCGTGATTTCATCCTTGTAGTTCGCCTTGATGAAGTCGCGGTTTTCGGGTGTATCCATGAACTTATCGTTGCCGTTACTATCCTTTGCGAACATGCCATCGAGGGTATTGATTTCATCAATGTTATTCGAGGTATCACGGATAGTCTGGGCAACGTCCGGAACGACGTCGTCCTGCGCGCTCTGCTGGGATTCTTCGGCCTGCTTCTGGGCGTTCTCTGTGTCCTGTTGGGCGTCCTGCGCCGTCTTTTCGGCGGAGTCGTCGTTCATGATTTCATTCATGGCCTGGTCGCTTTGGGCTTGAATCTTGTCCATGTCGCTTTTGGCTTCCTGCGCGGCCTGGGCTAATTCACGTTCAAACTGCCCATTATCGCCGGCAGCTTTACTCGATACGCCACTAGATGCACCACCTTTCAAGATGCTTTGAATGGAAGGAGCTGCATGTTCTTCACTCCAATGGCCTTCTGCGTTCCGGGTCTGTCCATAAATACCTGGTTCTACGTTGGAAAAATGGACATTGTCGCCGTGGGCGAATTCTGCACCGGCTTCTCCCTGGTATTCCGGGATGACGAACAGTCCGACAGCCGGGCCAGCCTGTTCCAGCCATTGACGTGCGTCCGGAGCATCAACGATACCGCCGGAAACATCAAAGGCAACGCCCGCCCCGTGGTTATTGGGGTCGCCTTCCCGGTAGGATGAAGAAACAATGAGGTGCTGGCCGAATTTCTGATAACAAAGGTTGTCCAGGACACGCAACTTCATACGTGTATCTTCCGTAAGGCCGCTTACATTCCCACTCTGGTCGGTGAATTCATCGCTATCCGGAAGTGTCAGCTGTAAACCGTCGTAAGTGGCACTGCCACCACCGCCAATGTCGCCCATATTGTCATAGTTGTTCTTGACTAACTGGCGATACTGTTCCGCTTCTTCTCCAGCCCCGTTGTAATCGCGGACGCCAGCCCATACGTCGCCGTTTTCACCATCTATTTTAGCCTTTAGGATTGCCATACCTACCATGGCGTTCTGATAGGGGTCCGTCTTCCAGTCGGGGTACTGGGAATCGAGGCCCATATTGGAAACGGTTTCCTCCTGGGCCTGCATGACCCCATAAACGCCGTCGTGCGGTGGTGGCATGGAAATGGCATTGACGTCATCCCCGCCGCTTTCACGGGCGGCAATAGCCAGGCCTAAACGTGGGTCTACCCCAGAATCATTAGCTGCCTGGATAACAATATTAACCATGGCGTTGCCGGTGTTCGGCGCCATACTTCCGCCACCACTTGCCGGGCGGTTCTTGGCTTCCTGTTCGGCCGTGGCTTTTTCGGCTGCAATAACGGTATCATACGCATGCTGTACCTCTTCCGGCGTGCCGTTACGCAATACCCCCATGAGCCAGTTGAAATTCTTTTCGCCGCCGATTTGCTCAACCGTATTGTTGTCGAGGAAGTTCTCGATTTCCTGCTTCTGGTCATAGGTTTCATAATCCTTATAAGCTTCCGTAGCGGTGTCATCCGTGCTTTCCTGGGAGCCTTCTTGCGATTGCTGGAACGATTCAAGCGACAACGCGGCCTGCTTGATGAGGTCTGGGTTCCCGCTATTGGCTAATTCGATATAGGCATTATACGCGGCGTTGCTCATGCCTGCTGGTTTGCCGTGGCTGAGTGTATCCTTGATACTCTGCGCCTGTTCCTGGGATTCTGCACTAAGCGGGGCTTGTCTGGCTTCGGGATGGAATCCGGCCGCTACGTTGCCAGGGACGCCCATCAAGGCGCCGCCGACAAAACCGCCGCGGGCCGCTTCCCAGTCCTCGTTGGTCCAGGTGAAGGGGTTATACCATCCACCATCGCGATTGCCTTCTACGTCGTTTTCCAGGGCGTTCTGCGCGCCTTCTTGGTAGCCTTCTGTAAGGCCGCTGGCCCCTGCCAACATACCGGTGCGGGCCGCACCTTTTGCGATGCTTTTTGCCATACCTTCCCCGGCACTCCGGCCTAACAGGCTGGTGGCAATCCCCTTACCGCCTTTCATGACGCCTAATTCAAGCGGTACCGTGAAGGTATCGAGGGCCATGTTCTTGAAGAACATAGGGATAGCCCGGCGCCGTGCTTCGTCTTCGCTCATGCCGTTCTGCATCATATCGTTGACGACGGTCCCGTATTCAGACAGGGAGTCCGCCAGGGACGAAATAGGCGAACGGACAGTATCGGCAATGAGGGCCTGTCCGGCTTTCGACATAGCAAGGCGCCCCAACCCGGCACGGGACAAGGCAGACGTCAAGGCGCGCGTACCACCTGCAACGGCGGCGCCCGGCATGAGGGCCGACAATGCCATAATGGGTACAGATGAGCCGATGACAGAACCGGCGTCAGCAGCAAACTTATTCGGGTTTAAGAAATAGCTGTCGCCGTATTCGTTGTTCCACTGGTCGCGATAGTTCTGCATCCCTTCTTCGGCACGCTGTACATTCGTCAAGATGCCATTACCACCGCCGACGGCGTTCTGGATACCACCGACGACGTTAGCCAGGCCTTCGTCCGCCGCAACGACTCCGCCGTACAGACGCGGCCAGTTAGCCGCCATGTAGTCGGCAGAATCTTTCATGCGTTCATCGCGGACGCTTTCGTCTTCGAGTTCCCCGAACTGCCCACTGGCAACGGGTGTACCCGGAATATCCGAGTACACGCTGTCGTCGAGGGGACGAGGGGTATAGTTAGGTGCAATGACAGTACCCGTGCCCTGGAAGGGGTGTTCGAGAAAATTCTTGGCAGCGCTTAATATGCCAGACGCCGAATAGCCGGAATCCTCAGAAGAAGTATCCTGTTGCGTATCGTCGTCATTACCTTTGTCTTTATATACGCCAGCGTCCCAAGCTGCCTTATCAAGATAGTTGAGTGCCATATTTACCTCCTATTCATAATCTGGGTGCAAACCATAGGTAGCAAAGGAAATATCTCCTCCACCGTCTGCTAATATCTGGTTGATTTGGTCGGCCCAATCCCCACATTTTTGTTTAATGATATCTTCCATTTCAAACATGCTATACTTATTGCCCATCTTCGCATTTTGTTCAAGAAGGGCCGTGGCATTATGCCAAGCATTTTCTTCTGAATCCGGTTCTTTTAGCCCTTCACCGAATTTGTTATTAATGACTTGAATAGCATCTTGATATGCATTGTAATACGGGCTATTTGATTCCTGGTAATCGTCATCGCCTTTATGGTCTTTTACCCATTTATTATGTAATTCAATGACGCTCTTAGCATCGGAAAGTTTAACATCCCCAGAACCACCTCCGGAGCCGCTTTTACCGGAGCCGTTAGGCCTGTATTTACTGGTTATAATCTTCGTTCGGTTATTATTGTCATTTTCGCGGGCTTTTTCAGCGATAGTTACATTAGTTTTCCAGGTGTCGTGTTTTAGCCGTTCCTTTAGCTGTCTATCGGCAATCTTGCCACGCGTTACGATTTGTCCAAGAGTGTATTTATTCTGCAAGCCCATGTTATATACTTTATTCTGTTGGGCCGTGGCCGCACGTTCTTTTGCGTCGGCCGTTGCGTAGTAGTTCAACCCGTTCGGCAGGGTGGCCAGCATCTGCGCCGACAGTTGCGGGTTGTACTGGGCCATGCTCTGGGCAATCGTGGCGGCGGTATCATACTGGCCGTTCATGGCGGCCCGGTAATACAGCGGATACAGTGCGCTGGTCTGATAGTCGTTATACTGCTGTTCTTCGGCCTGCCATACCGGTCTATACCGTTCGAGGGTCGAGTTCACTACGTCAATCGGCATATCGTGCTGGATGGCCCAATGGACAAAGTCAGACTCGTTCTTTTGCGCGTCAATGTGTTTCGGGTGGCCGCCGCTCATATCCGTTTCGAGGCTCTGCTCTACCTGGTCGAATGGGCGGACGTTGTACCGTGGCAGGTTATCCAGGGCGGCCTGCCATTCCTTCTTCTTATTTGCATCCTTTTCATTGTCATACAAGGTCTTAGCCGCCATGTAATCGGGGTTGTCGCTGCGGAGCATGTAGGCCGGCGTATTGTTGAGCTTATCCATTAAGGACTGTTTCTTCGCCGGGTCGGTTTCCTTATTGTACTGGTCGAGCAGGTCTTTGTAGTACGGGTTATCGATCTGCGTTTCGCCAGGGAAGAGGCGGTCCATCAATTTCTGCGGGTCGCTAGGGAATATGCCGGTATCGGTCTGTGCGGCTGTGGTCTGGGGAGCGCTTGCCTGCTGGCCCGGTGTGATTGTGACATTGGCCTGCGGGGTCTGCGTAGCCGCCTGTGTGTTGGCCTGCGCGGCCGGCTGTGCATTGGCCTGCGCCGTTGTATCCACGGGCTGAATCGGTCCTTCTACGGGCTGTATCGGCGCCGATTCTACCTTGATAGGCTGATTATCTACAGGCTTAATCGGCTGGTTGTCCACGGGCTGGATAGGCTGCACATCCTTAATCGGCGGTTCATTAATGGGCTGTGCTTCCATGGCATGGACGGCCGGTACAGGCTTATCGCCCGCATCCTTATTGATTTGGTCGGCGTATTTCTTAGCGTCCTTCTTATTATCGAATACACCTAATGTATTCCCAGTTTCATAGAAGTTATACGCCGTCTGGTTTTCGTCGAGTGTCTTCCCGTCTGCCCCTGTGGCTGGCAGGATATAGTGCTTGCCGCCGATTTCTACGGCGCGTACTTTCGGAAGGCCGTTACTGGTATCCACGTTACCCGGCGCGATCATGCCGGGTACTGTGGTCTGTGCCGACGTAGCTGTAACGGGCGACGCGTCGGCGACGTCACCACCGCTTTTTAAATTCAGACTGTAGAACTTGCTGTACGGGTCGTTACTGTTGAAATTGAACCCGCTCATAGACAGACTGCCGTTAATCGGATTGCCCAGCCTGCCTGTAATGGCCGGGATGTAGCTATCGGATTTAGACGGGACGTCTACATTGGCTGTCGGCAGGACACCCATGCTCTGCGCTACGGTTGCCTGCGGATTCTTCGCGGCGGCCTTTGCGGCGTCGTCAGCGGCCATTTTCTGCAAGGCATTAAAGTCAAAGAGGCCCTGCCCCTGGCCCGCCTTGCTCTGGTTGTTGAGGTAGTCCGCGAACGAGATATTGCCAATCATGTTGCCGTCGGCGTCGGTCGCCGTGGGGTAATAGTTCCCAAGGTTATTGGCCGCGTACATCGACGGCAGGAAGGTCGGCGTCTGGTAATTGATGGCGCCGGTATCGGTATTGTAATTCAAGCGGCCGTTTACGCCTTGCAGGTTCGCCAGGAAGTTGTCAGATACCTGCGAGGGGTTCGCGCCAAAACCGCTATACGCATTACCGACGGCGGCTGTCTTGCCGTCTGTCAAGGTGGGGGTCGAGCTGGTATCATACAGCGGTACGTTATCTGGCATAGATACCGGGTTGTCCTGCCGCCAAAGCTGCTGGTCGGCTTCCTTCTGCTTGCGGTTCAAGATGTTCGCGCCGACAGCATTGCCAATGAGCATCCCCAGGGCAAAGCGCGGGTCCTGGAACGCGTACTGCGCAAAGTTCAGCTGCGGCAACGCCTGCGTAGTAAACGGAGCAGAATACTGCCGTGGTGCATAGTTCTGGCTGATATTATCTTCGATATAGTTGTATTTCGATTTGGCTGCCATTAGTTATCCTCCTTTACCCAGTTGTCGGTACTACCGCCTTTGGCAATGAAGCCGTCTGCATAGTAGTTGTTGTCCCCGGAAACGTGCAGATCATATACTTTACGTTCCCCGGCGTAAACCATGTTGACGATTTTCCCGCGTCCTTTGAGGTTCGCCCCTAACGTCATGTCACTGATTTCAACGAATCCTTTATCTTCCGTGAGTAGCGGCTGTGTCAAGGTGGCCATGACATAGTGGGTATCTACGCCGTCCTTACATACAAGGTTCCATACGTCGCTATAGTGTGGTTCCATGGTATGCAGGACCGTTTCTTCGGATTCCGTGCCGTCTTCATGCGGGCAAAGTACCTTGTCGCCGACTTTGACGTCAGTAATCGGCACTTCGGACCCGTCTGCCAGGCGCACTTTCGTTTCTGGTGCAAAACAGAAGATAGCCCCGGCATTGCTGGCAAGGCCGGTGAGGATACCCCCGAACAGGCCGCCGCCACTGGTCTTCTGCGTCGTGGTCGTCGTGCCTTTGCCTGCCAGTGCGCCCAATGCGCCTGTTGTCGAGCCATTGAGGCCCAAAGAGGCGTTCCAAAGGTTGATGGCCGGTTGCTGTGCGCCTTCCTGTGCGGCCGCCGCTGTGGCAATCGGCTGGCCTGCGGCGTCGATGTTCTGGCCGTAGATATTCGCCAACTGCGATACCGTATTCTGCCAATTCTGTGCCATGGCGTCACTAGCGCTGTCACTGATACCTCTAAGGCCGGTATCCATGACGGAGCTATTGACCACGCCACGGGCGCCCATGTCCTGCAAGAGGTTTCCCATAGAGCCTTGCACGCCTTTCTGGATACTGGCTTCCATGGCGTCCTGGTAGGCCGTCGGTATCTGCCCTTGTGCCAGCCCTCTGAGGCCCTGCTGGCCCCATTTGATTTGGTCCAGGGCGTTGTTCATGAGGTCATTGTAATCTACCTGCGTGCTACCCAAAGAGCCGTACAGCATGTTCGCGGCGGTGTCGTTCAGCTTTTTCGCGTTCGGCATGACGTATTTCGAGTATTCCAGGGCCTGCTGTTGCAGGGCCTTTTCTTCGGCTGACGGGGTGTAGGTCTGAGACGAGCTGCTGGACTTACTTTTCTTCCCCATTCAATCACTCCCTTTCATTCGCGTTTTTCCACGGCTTGTACGGCCGTCTGAGTTCATTGGTAACGTAATAATCAATCGTACCGTCGTCGTTTTCCTTCGGGGTACAGACGACTTCACGCCCCTGCTTATCCTTGCAGATATAGCGATGTACGCCATTTGTATCAAAGTCCTGCATGATTTTCCATCCCCACAAACGGATATACGGCTTAATGGGCAGGATGCAGATAGTAATGATACGGTCGTAGCCAAATTGAAGGCCCATACATTCCAGGGCGTCCCGCCAGAAATGAGCGTCGTTGCAAAGGTTCCAGCAAAGGATAGCCTTGCTTTCCGGCATGGGCTTCCACTGGCAAAATCCCCGGTCTGGCAGATACCACGTAGTGAATCCCGCTAGGGCCTGGAATTTATCGCCTGTCTTTTCTTCGTATATCCTTATCCATTCACTTAATTCCTTGCTTTCCATTCTATCACTCCTAAAGGTCTGCAATTTCTAGAATAATATGGTCTACCGTGAATCGGTCGTTCGACTTTACTGTAATGTCCAGGCAATCCGTCGAGTGGTTGCACCGGAACTTATTACGATCTGCCGTGGGAACTGTCACATCCAGAGTGCCGTCGATGAATTCCGCCTTGCCTGCATAATCGGCCGTGAACTTCGTATCTACGCTCTTTAGGAGCATCTGTTCACTGCCGATAGTGGCCTTCGGCTTGAGGATGTACTCGATAGGCTTGCCGTCGTCGTCGAGGTACTGCGAATCCCATGCGTACAGCTTGCCGCCGCTGGCTACGATGATAGTGGACGTCGTCTCGACGATACTGTCTATCGGCATGTTGAATTCAAGGGTCGTCGCACTGCCCAGGAGATAGTTATAGGCCACAAAGTACTTATAATCACTCGTCGGGCGGATGAGTATCATGCAGTGCCGTTGCAGATGATAGAACCGCGGTTCATACATGTTCGTCGTCAATAAGGCGTTGAATTTATCGCCGATATCGGACGACTGGATGTTCCCATATTCCATGACAGCTGATAAAGTCTTTAGGCCACGTATGGACTGGAATATAACGGAACTGCCGATATTGACGGCGCATCTCGTGCCCGCAATGTCGGTATTATTGGCAATTTCCGTCACCTGCCAATTAGAAGCTTCTGCATCCCCCGACAGCTGATATATTTTCCCGTTGGTCTTGATGAAAATGATATCGGTCGCAAGGGGTACGATAGCCGCTATATCGCCGCTGTCGCCGTAGCCGACGTCTAACCACTGTTTCTTATCGGCCCGGTTCGTATCTTCGGCCCAGTCTGTACCGTCGCCGACGCCGGACAGATAAAAGCCGTCCGTGCCGTCCATGGATACCGCAATCCGGGAGAACCGCTGGAATACGATATTACACGTCGGGCTGTCCTGGACTACAGTCAACTGGCCGTTCTGCGTATAGTCGTAATACTGGAGTTTCCCGCCGCTGGCAATCCATACCTTATCCATGAATTTCGCGCAAACGGGGTCGTAGCTCCCTTCCAGGTCGCCGATATATTCCGGGGTCTGGCCGATGATGTACTTATAGGCTTTATTATGGTTCGTGAAAACCAGTAATAAGTTGGTGTCTACGTCATACCACATATCGCGTACGCTCTCGTTCCCGTCCATGGTATAAAGCAGGCCCAGCCCATCACGTCCCGTCAAGCGTTTACTGTCGCGCGAATAGATGTAATTCTGCGCTATCTGTAAATCCGACGCGTCGATTTGTTCCGGGGCCTGCGATACATTTACACCACCGACGAGGGAGGAGAAGACGACGGACTGTGTCTGATGTTTGTTCAGTCTTCTCATGTTCTCTCCCTACTTCGCGATACAGCCAACCAGAAGGACGCCGGCCGCCACGGCCCACGTATCCCGTTGCCGGGTCAGCCTGGCTTCCTTCTTAGTCATTGAGTTGATTTGCTCTGTCAATGTCGCTAAGGATTGACTCTGTCTGTTCAAGGCTTCGCTGGCTTGACTCAATGAGCTGTCGGCTGTCGTCAATGACTGCCTTGTTGTCGTCAACTGTTCTTTCGCTTGCGTCAATTGATTCTGCAAGGTTGTCGAGTTGCTGTCCAGCTTGTCTAATCTGCTCTGTAGCTGTGCTAACGTTCTCTCTTGCTCTCTGATTGTCGTCTTTAACTGATTGTACTGTTCGAGTGACATCTGCACTCTCTTCATGGGCGCGGCTGTCGTAGTATCGGCACAAAAGCCAACCAAAGGCGAACACAAGGACAAAGACAACGCAAGATACAATAAGGGTCTTTTTATTTTCGGCAATCTTATCAACCTCCTCTTTCAGCTGCGGAAGATACAAAATGGATCACCTCCTATAAACGCGACAATGCATCATGCATTTCACTGTCGAAACGGTTGTTCAAGCTGTCCCGGAGCGACGAGCTGTTCCATTCCGGGGTCTTGCATACGCTGTATACAGCCACGATGAAATCGTAGTCGTATTCCGGGGAGTCGATGTAGCTCAAATTCGGATAGCCGTCATAGTTTCCCGTCTGTACATTGAACATGCTGTGAACGGCTTCGGTCCACATGTCGAGGATATTCCCGACGCCATACTGTACAGCACGGCTCCATACGACGTCTTGGAGAACGTCATGATGGTTCTCAATGTGCCAGTAGTTGTCTGCCAGAATCCGCACGGCCGGGTCGTAGTACGCCGCCTTGACGTATTCATGCTGTGCCTGTGCAAAGCCGTCACTGTCACTGGCCGCAATGTTGCGCCATGCTTCATCAAAGCTGTCACTGCACAACGGATATGCGTTGAGCTGTTCCCCGTACTGCGGATAGTGGCTGTTCAGCCAGCTGACGAACTGGCCCAGACTGCCAGCATGGGAGCTGAACTGATACGTCCCGTATGATTTTCCGCCGGGGTCGCCGTAGCCGTCACTGATGCAGGCCGGGTCGCCGTTGCTTTCGTACTGTGCGCTTAATTCTCCTAACATAGTCATCATCCTTTCGCTTTTTCCGTGTTATTTGCCGCTGTGGGCGCGTTTTGCTGTTGTACCGGCATTGCGTATCGCGCGGAGTTGAAACGGCTGTCATAGCCGTATTTTGTCCAGCACGCTTTGCCAAGACCTACAACGGTCGCGATACCACCGATAACGGCTGTAACGCCGCTCCAGCAGCTCATCAATTCAAAGTGCGTCCCTCTCAGTGCATTGCTCCAGTAGCCAAAAAGCCAACTGAACAGCACGAGGAACAAAAATATCATCATCAAAATACTCATGATGATGATTAATGGGAGCCAGTGTTTCTGACCCCACTGGCCGAGGGCCACGATTTTATTTTTCATTTAACCACCTGTGATTTTCTCGATACTTTCTTCAATATCTTCGATACGGCGCGTGTTCTCCTGCGTGGTGTCCTTGATGCATTGCACATCCTTCTCCAGCTCGTGCCGGTGTTCCCGCTCCCCCTGGATAGTCTTGTCTAATTCAGCCAAGGTATCGTTCACTTTGAGGAGCGTTTCCTTGAGTGGGGCCGTGAAGGCCTTGCAAAGCCATATCATCCCGCCGGCCAGCGCACTGCCAACGACAATGAATTCTCCAACTTCTACTGTCAAAATATCACCACCTTGTTATAATCATTCAAAAAAAATGGAGTGATACACATGAGATTACCGAATGGATATGGAACCTGTTATAGACTGCCGGGGAATCGGCGGAGGCCGTTTGTCGTGAAAAAGACCGTGGATGGAAGACAAAAGATATTGGGGTACTTCGATACATTTGAGCATGGAATCGCCTACCTTTCGTCTATCAATGAGTCGCCACTATTGGACGACGATATTACTTTCAGTGAGCTGTTTGCCCGTTGGAGGGCTACTAAGTACGGCCGGCTGTCCCTGTCCAGCCGCAAGAGCTACGATAACGCATACCGCCATTGCCATAGGTTGCATGACATGCCGTTCCGCCGTATCCGTTACGGCCATTTGCAGGATGTCGTAGATGACATCCAAGCCGGGTACTGTACCCAGAAGAAATGCCGTGGACTCATGGGCCAGCTGTACAAATACGCCATCAAATACGATATTGTCACCACGGACTACGCGAGGTATGTAGAGCTAAAGCCGCATATACGCAAGTATAAGAAAAAGCCGTTCACCGTCCGCCGGCGCAATAAATGATGGCGCGCCGTGGATGCTATGCCGGCCGTACTTATCCTCATCTATACCGGGCTTCGTATCGGTGAATATCTACGATTGACGCCGCAAGACGTGAAGTGGCGGAGCCATTATTTCATCGTCCGGCAGTCAAAGACCGCCGCCGGGCAGGGCCGTGCTGTCCCGATTCATAAAGATGTTTACCCATGGTTCGTACAACGGAAAAATCAAGCCTATATCTGCGACGGCACACCATATACTTACGACGCCTTTCGACGCCGCTTTAATAGAATCATGGCCGCTTTCAACAGGTGAGATATTATTGTGGCGTTGATTATTACCGAAAGATATGCTAATCTTCGCCCCATAAGCGTTTTCCGTGGCGGCTGACGGGAACCTCGTACTACCAACCGAACGGTGTAATACACCGCTTTCTGCTTTGTTGTTACCCCATATTAAGTACGTCCCGACAGTCCCAGACACTTCCGGCAACTCCCCGACAGCTAAGCGGTACGCTTCCAGAGATAACAAGCAACGTATGGAGGAATATTGTTATGGTATTGATTGTTGCCTGTGGCCTCAATGAACTCGCTGTCAACATAGTACCCGTTTTGCTTGTCTTCATACATTCCCGTTACTCTTCTATCAGAAAATGTGCCGTTAATGCCTTGGTTGGTATTACCTGGCAAGAAAAGAATGGATTGAGGCTCAGTATTCGGATAACCTGCTTTTGCTAAAGCAATTCTATGTGTATGCTTCGACGATTCCCCGACAGTGAGTTGGTGCTTGAACTCGCCCGATTTTTGCCCTGCCGTGAAGGTCAGCGTACTTCCATCCTCCGCCGTGGCCGTGCCTTGTGCTACGAGGCCGTAGCCGGCCGGGAGGGCTTCCCACGTGCCGAAGCTGAGGATATCTGCCGGGTTGCTACTGTCCGTGATACTGACATAGACGGAGCCGACGGGGTACACGGCCTCCAGAATCTGGGTTTTGAGATTGTCGATAGCCGTCTTATTGGTCGCCACGTCGGAGTTGAGATTGTCGATAGCCGTCTTCATCGTCGTGATGATTTCTTTCACGGTTTTAGTCAAATCTATTGCAACATTACTCATTCGTTACAATCACCTTCTGTTCTTAACGTGTTCTTTTATGTCAATAGAAAAGAGCAGGATAACGGCTAAACTACGCGGTTTATCACTGCTCTTTATGTGTTCTTTATCGTAAATAGTGCAAGAATGGCTTAACCATGCCGTTCATTAGGTCATGTACGGCGCAAGTTCTTCCTCGTTCTTGCAATTATTGATGGCGTCGCGGATACCCATGAACCACTCGTAAGCCGCAAGCTGTTGAGCTCTGGCGGCTTCTCCAGCTTTCATGAGTTGTTCCCTCGTTACATTGGCCAATACGAGGCTGTTGGACGAATCATGGACTTTATACGGCCCTTTATCGTTAATCAAGGTAAGGGCAATCTGCCATTCACGCTGACTCTTTTCGTCGGTACTGAATTGCAGGTCATCCACGGTAACGGGGGCTTCCTTCTTGGCAAGGTACTTGCTGTACTGCACATTAAGCGCCTGCGCCTTCAATTCACTGAGCGTGGGCGGTACATATTCCCGTTTGGCTTTCGCCTCGATATAGGCCGTCACGTTGTCGATATAGCCGTCATATTCGGCGTTGGGATAGTCTTTAAAATCGTCATCCACAAGGCACTGTTTCTGGGTGTCATCGTAAATGACTTTGGTAGGCAGGCTGGAAAGGCCGCTGTCTGCCTTGAAATTATCGGCAGTATCGGTGTACTGCTCATTATCCTTGATGATAAGGACGTCGTTATCTAAAATCTGAAAAACTCTCATAAAATCTCCTTTCTCTACCGAGGAATTGGCGGAACATAGCCATGGAATTAGTGTGGCCAATAGTGGCAACCATACCCATAAAGTAAGGCGGCGTTTAGGTTATACCAATTCATCAAGTCAAGTAAGCCCATGGGGTGTTGGCGTAGCTTATTACCATCTGGATGAAGTGGCACAAGCGTCGACAGAAGAAAACGGCACTCATAGCCATTCAGCTAGTGCCGCCAATACGGGCGGGAACGTTCGCCATGAGAACCGTATGCCTTATACGGTAATCAATCGTTGGAAGCGTACCGCTTAGGCCGTTCTTTTCCAGCGATTGATTACGATGTACGGCATGCGGTTTTCGTGTTTAGCGTTGCCACCCGTCGAGGTTATCGAGTGGGTATGGCTGCCACTATTGCTGGTCAAGCCAATCCATGCGCCCGCATTTGAACCGTATAATTCAAAGTTTTCGTAACTATTGTGTACGTATTTGCGAATCATATACAAAATGTTAGTTAATACACTGCCGGTATTTTCGTTGTCATTGGCTATGTAATGTTGATGACCGCCAGCGTTCGAGGTGGAGTGACTATGGTTCGCCAGTTCCTCGGTAGAGAGTTGGTGTTTCGCTTCCCCACCTTTGTCACCGAGGTTATAAGTATACGTCGTACCGCTTTCGGTATAACTGCCAGCGGCTACCAGCACGCGGCCTGCATCCATCTTGACCCATGTCGTACCAGCCCATAAGATGTTGGGGTCGTCGGTCGTCGTGGTTTCCCAGATACTGCCGACAGGATGGACAATGTCGATGACTTCTTTAATGGAGCGTTGCTGTACCTTCTTCCATGTACCATCTGCCGACAGGTAGTATTCGGTCTGCATCCCTTTGGCCGGAGCCGGGACAAGGCCAGCCGCGCCGGCGGCGGTAGAGGTGGCCCCCTTGAAATTCGTAATACTCTTCACGCCGGTAGTGACGGCGTTATCGACGTAAGATTTAGACGGTACTAATTCCCACGTTACCGGGCTTGTAGACGTCAATTTATAGATATTGTTGCTGTCGTCGGTACGCATGCACTGCATCCCGACAGCAAGGTTCGTCGTCGGGAACGCCGTGCCGGAGAACGTACTGGCTACGGACTGAATGTTCTTGTCCGCTTTCTCCAGGTACGTATTACAGGCGTCCGTCGTGACCAGTTCGTTGTATTCCTGCATATTACCATCCTTTCGCAACCCACGAGACGATGCCCGTTGTACGGTTGCCGGAACTATTCAGTAATTCGATTTCAAAGTAGCGCCCTTTGTCGTCCTGCCCGTCGGTCGTGAGGATATTCGGTACGGGCGTCGTCGTGCCTGTACCGCCCTTGACCATGGCATTGACTTCCGGGGCGTTATAGTAATGCTTGTTGTAATAGACTTTCGTGGCCGCTGTCGTATCCTTGATTTCAAGCTGGCCCTTATCGTCGGTATCGTCGATATCGACATGCGGCGATACATCGTACAACAAAGGCTGTGCCTGCGTGGCCTTACTGACCACACGGAGCCGCAAGAGGGCTTTTTCGTATTCGTAGTCCCCTACATTGAAGTCCGTGAACTGTTCGTACAGTGGTGGCGTATCCGACATGGCCGTAAAGTCATTCATTTCTTTGAACGACGAGAGTACCTGTACCGACTCGATATAGCCGTTGCTGGCCCTTACGAACGCGTCGTACAGGGCAATGTCTTCGGCCGGATTCTTGCCTATATCCCTTGTAAGGCCATCCCCGATACGGGCTAGGTCCTCGAATCCACGGACAAAATCGACATTCCGATTGAAGGACTCGTCGGTCTCGATGGATTCCCGTAAGGTGCGTTCGAGTTTTACAAGCAGTTTGTCGGCGATGGCGATACGATCATCACGGACGGCGTAGATATTCCGGTGTGCCTTATCCAATGTTTTCAACTCCTCCCGGAAAGTCTGCACGGTCTGCCATATCTTTTTATAGCCGTCCCGTACATGGAACTCATCGAACTGCGCCGACGTGGCATGTTTGGCGATGTGTTCCATAGCCTTTACCTGTTCACGCGCCAATGTACGCATATCATTCCGCCATTCGTCCATGACATGCAGTCCGTCATACAGCTCATGTTCTATATCCTGCCGTTCCCCCTCGATAACAGCCAGGTCTTCCCCTTTATTTAATCGGGAGGCTCTACGCAATGAATCCATGAAGCTAAAGGCGTCGTCCAGCTGTTTGACGGCCGTCTTCTTCACGGCTTCTGTGGTCCGGATATCCTCTGAAATATGGATGAGGAATAATACATTGTCCCAGTATATTTCCGTCGTATGAATCATTTCGCTACGGACAACCTCAAGGGCTTTGTTTTCGCCGTCCGTGAATGTCACTGCCATTTCATCGTATTTCGGTTGTGCGTGGCTCATATATCGTTCTATAGCGGTTATGGTTTCCTGGAAGGCCCGTGACAATTTTCTTGGTAGTGCCAGGGTTATCCGTAATGATTCCGGCCTCGTAGCGTGTATGAGCTTGTTATGATACTCCGCAATGGACAAGGTTTCTTGTACCGTACGGAACCAGTTAAAAAAGGCCGTCGCATCGTCGACAATGATTACCGCTTCCCACGGATTGATGAAAACAGCCTTGATAGGCCGTTCCTTTACGGCGATATCTTCGGCTGTTTCCTTCCGTGTCTGCGATTTTTCCTTATCCGCGACGAGAGCTACCTCTTTCGCCGTCCGCTTCCATATGTTCGCCCTTCTGTATGCCTCTGTGAGCTTCGTTAGCTCATGTTTAGATACAGTTAGCCGTTTAGAATTTTCATCGCCTATATGGAGCGAATAGCGCTGTTTTTGGGCGAATTGGTTTTTCTCGTTGTCTTTCAGTGAAAAAGACTCCCTTTTCGTCCCCAATGCCATACCGCTCTTCTTGATTTCCAGTATTTTCAGACTTTCGAGGCAGTGCATATTGAATAACACGTTATCCCAATACGTTTCCCGAACGGCCCATGCGTCCTTTAATCTGATGGTACTGGCACTCTTCCGTTTGTCTGCCGTATGCAGGCTTTCCAGCGGCCGGGTATTGAAGATGTAATGGTACAGCTCATCAACGGGCGTCGTGATGGTGGATACCTTGTCGTTGATTTCGGACGCTCTGTAGTATCTGAGTGCGGTGTCGAATATGATTCTGGGCTTTCCATGCCTTCTATCGTATTCTTCCAGCAGCCAGACGGTTTCCTTGTTCGTCGCGCTGTACGCCGTTTTGCCAAAAGCATCAAGCGTCCTGCTGGCACGGCTGTCAGATAAGGTGAACGTGGTATCTGCCAGCTTGTACAGCGTGAACGTTTTGGCAATATCCATAGGCGTTACGACAAGGTGAACTGGAAGGTCGTCGTCATGGTATCGTCAGCGGCCTTGTTGATGACGTCGAATACGACGCGGTCGAGGAACGTACCACCGCTGGCGGCGTTGCAGATACCGGCTTCCGTGATGGCGCCGGTAGCTTCCCCGGCGGCAAAGGTCGTCGTCAGTGTAAAGACTTTCGTGCCGGAACTATGAGCGTAGCTGGCCGCTTTCCGCTTGAGTTCTGTAACCAATGCCGTCTGTGTAGCGGCAACGGCGGTCGTGCCTGTGCCAACTGCCGTATAGCCCATGACGGCCGGGCGCGTCGGGTCGGCCATAGCGGCGCAAATATAGTCAAAACCGCCGTTCAAGATAAGGTTGTCTTTGTGGCGGGTTTCTACGTCGCCGTTGGCGTGATGGATGACAACGTTCAAAGAGCCTTTGATTTTCATTTCGTCTTTATTCATGTGCTTTTACTCCTTTGGGTTAAAGAAAATACGATCAAACGCACTACACGGCGGAATGAATGCCTTTATGTATTTGGTCGTATCGAGGTCGAATTCGCGGATGAAGAAAAGCCGCTTGTCGGCACTCTGTGAAAGTCCGAAAAACAGCCAGTCCCTATCTGCGGTATCAATTTGTAAGCTGAGTATCCGTTCATTGACAGTATCCCGTACGTAGAACGAGTCCGTCCGCTTGTCATACCCGATGTACAGCGTAATATCGCGCCATATGCCGTCAGCGCCTAAATGCTGCGCTTCGTAGCTGTCGACAGTAAAGGTCATATCCTTGACGGCGATATAGTCCGTTTGGTTCGGCTTGTTCCCGCGCATCTCTGCAATGAAGCAGTCCGTGAGCGGGGCCGTCTTCTTGAACCAGAATCCGATAGAGAACGTTTCGGGGATACTGCACGAGTATTCCAGCTGGCCCACATCGGTGATGAGTGCGCCGTCGTTCCAGCGTACCGGGGCATAGCTTGTGTTCTTCTCTGTCAGCAGTGTACCGCCCGTGGCCTTACTCGTGCCGTCGATGACAGCGTCAAAGGTATCATCGGTCTTGCCGGTATACCGGGCTATCTGCTTTTTAAGCTCTACGCCGTCCAGGTCGCCCAGGATGCCACATACCAGGATATGCGACGCCTCGTAGCTGTCGACGGTAAAGGTCATGTCGCATACCCTTAACGTCTGTTCCGTAACAGCGTTGATTTTGCAGTCAATCCAGTTGCGGGCCTTTATCTTCTGCGGCAACGATACTTTCATGAGGTATTCGCCGTTGAAGGATTCCTTTTCCAGCCTCAAGCCTTCCATGGCCGCGTTGTAGTACATGTTCGTCTTTATCCCGCTATAGCCCAGCTTGTATTGGTTATAGTCGAGGATGACATTCTTATTGATTTCCGGGTCGCTGGAGAGGTAATACCAGGTCGCATCCACGGAATAGTTGCCGTGGTCGTCGACGGCCTTTATCATGAAGTAATAGTTCCCTTCGTTCGGCCGGATATAGCGGTATTTGTTGACCTTCGAGCGGAAGATTTCCGTACCTTGTTCCCATTCCTGCGTCTGCCCGACTTTCACGACGTACTTGATATTGTAGATAGATAAAGCATCCCAATAGAAATACAGGTTGGCCCCGTTCTTTTCTACCCAGAAGCCTGTGACGTTCGGGACAAAACAGGATAGGTAAGCACGTTCACCTTCTCCGAATTGGTCATAATAGGCTATATACAGCTCTTTGATATCCGGGTTCGGATACAGGAAGACGTTATCCACGGTCTGATACTTCACGCCGTCTATGTACAGGTTGGCACCGATACAGTTAGACGGTATCTCCAAGAAGGTAATGAGTGTCCCTTCATTGTTTTTGGTAAAGGATATGTCAGACGGTGCGGACGGCCTCCGTTTGTTATACGTGATGGTCCGGCCGTTGGATATCTTGCCGTGCTTGCTGATGGCAAACAGGTATATCTTGCCGCTGGCCGTCGTCGGTATGGCCAAGCTGGACGTGGCTATGGTCTTTTCCAGCAGGCCATAGCTGTTGCCGACGTCGGCATTGGTGCGGACTTCGTAGTAAGCCAGGTCGGCGTCGTCGACGGCGTCCCAGTTGAGTACCCCGCCCAGCCGGTCGAACGTCAACGTGAAGTTTCGCGGCATGGGGAAGTCGCCTTTATTCGAGGCGTCTACATCGTCTGCCGTGAATCCATTGGCTACGTTGACCTGCTCATTGACGGATTTCAGATACTTCCTCAAGAGGGATATGAGCTGTCTGCCGTCGCCCTGGATAGCGGTCGGAAGGTCCGGGAATGTCAGTACTTGTTTCTTGTATTCTGCCATAGCATCAACTCATTCCTGTGCTGATTGCCTGCTGTAAGGCATTGACGATATTCGTATCCTGGCTTATGTCGTACTCGTTTTCATTGAGCGCCAGGAGGACTGCCGACTTGACGATAATATCGTTGATGGCGTCGTGATTGAATGGCAGCTCTTTCGTCGCGCTGTCGATGAGGGCAGGCGTCGCAAAATATCTGAATTTCACGGAGGTAATGTCCGGGTCGGTGATATGCACGGTCCCGGCTGTCATAGCCAGGGGATACGTCCCACAAGCGCTCATATAGTTCTTGGGGATGGAATCCCCTTCCCTCATAGTCGTTTCTTCTACGAGTACCGGCCACTTAGCACCAATGAGCAGGCTTGCCACCTGTTGCGTGGCGGTGTTGAGGAATTGCAGGCAACGTTCGTCGCTGTATTCCTTGCTGATATCGTGCGTCTCCTGCCGGATACGGGTAATGGCATCTTCTACTTTCATTCAGTCACCCCCTAGCAGATGAACGGCATGCGCTTTTCCGTATTGGCGTATTTCCGCATGGGTACGACATTGGCCAGGGCCGCTTCCACGGCCTGTTGCATGGTATCGCCGTCCGGTGTCTGTGTAAGGACCATGCGGGCCAGCTTGCACAAGGAATCAAGGAAGACGGCTGGCAGGTCGATTTTCCCGGTATCGAGGTCAGTGATACTAAGGAACGCGGCGTTATAGAGCATATCCACGTCTTTCACCCCAGCATAGAGCTTGTTCTGGAATATCTTGTATTCATCCCAGCGCGGCGGCCGGATAGCGTCTCCTGGATGAAGGTCGCGCCCGTGGCCGTCAACGATACGGACGAGAGTAAGGAAGTCGTCGGGTAGATCCACACCGGTAATCGGCATGTCGATATGCTCTTTCGGCGTCGGTTTCTCTGCCGTTTCGTCGGACGGGTCCGTCGATAAGCTGGCGTTGTACTCGTCGATTTCCCGGTTCATATCGTCCTGCCGGTAGTGCTGGACCTTTTCGAGAAAGTCGCTGTTGATGTAATACTGATTGACATAGCGCAGGGTTTCGTTGATGGCCTGGAGGATATCATAGTCGCTGTATTGGACTTCGTTGTTGTCCCCCAGCTTGTAGCGGATGAGCTGTTTGAGCGATTTGGCGGTAATCATCCCAGCAACACCGCCCCACGCCACGTACGTTTCTTGTGGTTGACGGCGAACTGCTTCCATACACTAAAGAATTTCTGGATGTAGTACTGATATTTCGCCTGGTTTCCTTCGAGTTCAGCTCGTTTTGCGCAGATGAGCCATGGGTCGAATCCCCAGAATTCCGGCGGGATGAAGCCCATGAGCTGAATCCGTTCGTTCTTATCGCCGGCCCAGCCGCCGTTGTCAATCTCATTGACGCGCCGGGCCGCATCCACGGCACTCGATACGTCGACAGTGTTCCGCAAGCAGATTTCGTCGCCGTTCTGGTAAATCTTCTGTTTCGTTATCATGCAGAGTCACCACCTTTTATATAAAAAGAAGGGGCGTGAACCCCTTCTCTTATGGAATTGACTATCGCTTAATGTCAACGATGGAGCAAGACGCCTTCGGCTGTGTGCCTTTGAGGCCCAGGCTGGCTTCGATGACGAATTTTTCGTACGTGCCGTCTTTACTGAGTTTTTCGGGCGGTACTTCGTGCGGTTTGACGAGGTACTTCATGTCCCAGTACGACAGGTCGAGGATGTCGATACGGTTGTCCGGATAGATAGGATGGACGTTCGCGTTGACGAGGCCAAAGGCACCCTGGTAAGACGTAGCGAACTCCGTGGCATTGGCTTTTTCATTGCCTTTGCGGGTAGCCGTCATGGTAGCCAGGACGAGCTTGATGAATTCACGGTACTTAGACGAGGACATATACGCCTGCGTAGGATGGCCGCCGCGTTTGGACGTCATTTCCATAGCGTTGTTGATGTCGTCGAGGGTGTACGTGCGTTTCTTGCCCAAAGAGAGGACGTTGTTCGTTACGATTTTGACATTCGTGCCAGCGGCCGACAGCGTGACCTGGTCGTCTTTGATGTTTTCGATAGCGCCTTTCTGCGTGTCAAAGATGGTCAGTTTCTTGCTGTTGGTGCTGTCTACGCGTACGTAGTAGTAGAGGCCGTCTTTGAGGCCCGTCGGCATAGTGTCAGCGACAAAGTAGCAGATATCGCCGGTAGCCAGGTGGGTTTCCGTGGACGACGTGACAGTGTTATCCGTGGTGGATACGGTGACGTCGATAAGGTTCTGCTGCATGAAGAACGGTACGCCGCCGGAACGGGGCTGTACAGTAGCCGAGCCGTCGACTTTCTGTGTGGAGTTGACGAGCATGTATTCAATATCCTGTGCCAGGCCCGTGTAAGCGTCATAACGGAGGTCCGCGAGTTCGGAGCCGTGTTCGTTCTGATAAGCTTTCTGGACTTTGTTCTGCGCATCGGATACCATACCGGTCTTCTGGAAGAACTGGACGTTATTCGACAAGCCTTCGATGGAACCGCCCGGCTGGAATTTGTAGTCTTCCATTTCGAGGTGGGCGTTATCCTGCGGCGGGAACAAGCCTTTCGTCATCCAAGAGAAGTTCATGGCTTTTGCCGGTTCGGAATCGCCGAATTTGGAGTAGAACAAGGTAAGTTCCGGGGTAATGTTGGTAAGGATAGGGCTGATATCCTCTGCATGGCCGATAGCATCGTATGTGTACGACTGGTTGGCCGATTTATTCAAGTTTCTCTGTACATCATATGCCATATGTTTTCATCTCTCCTTTATCTGCCGCTGAGGCCTGCGATGAACGCGCGGCGTTCGCGGACTGTCATATTTCGCATCTGCGTAAAATCAATGGGTTTGGGTGGGGTTTTCGCTCCCGTGCCCGGTTGTTCGACTTTCGGGACCGGCACTTTCTTCGGCTGCTTCGTTAGATCATTCGCTTTGGCGTAGTATGCTGTGCGGCATTTGTCGTAGTAGCCTTCGAGTACCTTGCACTGCGCGGGGTTGATATTCCCGCCCTGGAGGGCTTTGATAGCATCCCCGATAACAGCGGCGTCTTTATATGGCATTGTCTGATAATAACTGCCCATTAACTGATTAATGTCGGCAAAATGAGGTTCTTCGGCCTGCTTCTGCTGCGTAAAATCGACAATGCTCTGATAAATGGCCCGCTGTTCATTCTGTGCGGCCTGCGTCCGCATCTGCTGTTGCTGGATAGCGCCAATAAGCTGTTCCTTATAGTAGGATTTGGCAGTATTGAAATGCGCTACTTTCTGTTTTACGGCGTCGTCGTCGGAGTATTCGGCGGTATCAATATCGTCCTGCGTAATGCCAAGGGCCTTCATGGCCTGGTCGGTCGCGGCCTTATCAATATCGGCAAACATCCTTTTCTGCTGTTCCAATTGCTGTTGCTGGGCCTGCATCTGCAAGGCCTGCTGCTGTTGCTGGTACCGCTGTTGACGGCGTGCCTGTTCCTGCTGATACTGCGCGTATTGCAGTTGATACTGCTGGGGGATACGGCTTTCGTTGACGTTCCCCCGTGCAATAGCGGTATTCAGTTCATCCAGCGTGTACGGTTCGGTATGGATGAGCGGTTCGGGCTGTTTTTCGGTAGCTGGTTCGGTTGCCGCCGGTTCGGCGGGTTTCGTTTCCGTCGGTTCGGTCGGTTCCGTGGGCTGGGATTCTGGCTCATCCTGTGCAGGCGGTTCTTCTGCCTTTGTTTCTGCTGGTTCCGTCGGTTCGGGTTTGGCGGCGGAAATGCTCTTCCTGCCGGTGCGCGGGTCTGTCACGAGATACAAAGACTCCGGCTGTGATTCCTGGGCGGCGCCCGCGACGTTTTCGTTGGTAGTCGTTGCCGTGGATACATCTGTCGTTTCTCCTTCTGCAAACAACTGTAAATTAAAGTCAAACACGTCTATTCTCCTTTCTGGTTGCGCTTTTGCTTTGCAATATCAATGATTCCTGTCATGTAGTGGTACAGCCTCATAGCGGCCCGGTAGTCGCGTTTTACGTCGTCAGCGGGCTTCGTGGGGCTGTCCAGGTCTTTGAGTGCTGTCTGCTCTTCGATTTTCAGCCAGTCGTCAAGGAAGGCCTTGAGGTCTTCCGCCTGCTGGCCCTTCATGATGAGGTCCGCTAAATATCGCTTCTTGGCCGCTTCATCGCCGCTCCGCATGGTATCGAGTAAGGTTTTTAGTTTACTGTCCATTCATTGGGCCTCCTTGCTGGGGTACTTGCGGGGCTTGCGGTTCCGGTGGGGCTTGCGGCGTCATCTGTGCCAGCTGGTCCCGTGCAATCTTCTCGATCATGGCCTGTGGGCTGGTGTTGCCTGCTGTCCGGGTATTGATGATATTCACCTGCGCGTCAAGCGGCAAATCGTTCATGTTCGCCCGGATAGAAGGGATAGACGCCACGGCGGCCTTGCCTTCGTAGTCGGCCTGCTTCAAAGTCAACTGTTTCTGCAGGTCCATGGCTTCCTGCGCCTGTGCGGCCTGTACAGCCTGCTGGGCTTGCTGTGCCTGCATCTGCTGGGCTTCCTGCGAATCCGGGTCCAGCAAAATGCCCTGCGTATTCTTGAGGCCCATTTCTTCGAGAAGCGCTGTTCCGGCGGCATAATAGCTCTTGGGAGTCGCTACGCCTGCCTGTGACAATACAGGGTATACGTTGCTGAGGAGCATCATATAGCTCTGTATCCGTGCTTCTTTCGTTCCCGCGCCGTTGCCGACATTGATAATGAGGTCGTAGTCGATATCAAGGTCTTCACTCTTGACGGAAACTTCTTCATCTTTAAAGCGGAACGTCTGCACTGGTTCGCCGTACTTCTTGTTGAGCAGGATAAGGAAGCGAACCATAGGTACTATCCAGTTTTCCGCGAACAGCCTGGCAACAAGCCGGATACGCTTATCTGCCTGTCCAAGAATAGCCGTAATGCCCGTGGCTGTGCTATTGAGGGAGTTGGCGTCTAGCCCCTGGTTGTACTTCGTACTGCCGGTGCGGTTTTCCAGCTCGCTTTCGGCGTAATTGACCAAATCCATCGTGAGCGGTGAGATATTCGCCGGCGGCGGGTTCGCTATAGCCGCGTTCGGGTCGCCCTTAATCGGGACGTACTCGTCACCATTGAGGAGTGCATCCATGTCCATTACAGACGTATAGTCGATGAACTTCTGCTGGTCGTTGTTTTTCGCAACATTGATGACAATCTGCTTAATAAGCGCCGTCTTTAAGTCCTGCAAGCCTTCTACTTGTTCTGCCAGGGCCATATCGGCGAATATCTTGCGGCTTTCGCGTACGCTTCCCATTGCAAAGAAGGGGGCAATATCGAACTCGTTGGTTTGGATAGATAATGGCGTATCGCCGACACAATGAACAATCAAATGCTCGTAGATGCCGTCGTCGTTATAGTCCACGTCTACATAGCACTCGTACAACTCGACGTCTTTAGACGCGTTATCGCCGTCATTTGGCCGCATATGGTCGTCTGACAGCTCTTTGTTGATGTACTCGTCGGCGGAGGTATACTTCGTATCGCCGGCCGCTTCCAGTGCTTCATCGACGTTCTGATAGGTGCCGTCCTGCTCTTTACGTTTGAGATAGTCGCCTTTCACGATTTTCCGGTGTGCTACGAACTTGCACTTTTGGAGTGTGCTGGCTTCCGGCGTGAAGCGTAATTCTGTGGGCGGTACATACTCGACGACAGGATAATTGGCCGTGACTTTGACGTGGTCGAACTGCACTTCATATAGATCCGGCGCGTCTTTCAGCTGCTTGACTTTCTGTATCTCGATTTCGCCCGACAGTGACGCTTGCGTGAGCATCATCGCTTGTTGCATGTCGTTCACATCGAACATGAGCTTGTAACGCGTACGGTCTTCATCCCGCTTCCACCATACCTTAGCAACGCCTAAATTCGTTCCTAAAGCGTCGTCGATGACGTCATTCACAAGGGACGTATAGTTGTTCTTGCGGGTAAGCTGGTATTCGACAAGGTGCTGTATATTCGTAGCTGTATCGTCGTTTTGGATGGTACTGCCGGCGATAGTAACGGGCGATTCGTTGCCGATAAAGACTTCTACAAGGCTGGGCTTCATCCACTCAATGATATTGTTGAAGTCCATGCTGACGAATTTACTCTTTTTAGACAAGTTCGGCAGCTTCTTTTCGTACAAGTCTTGGTCGCCGTTGCGGAGCTTGCGGCGGTGTATCAGTTTTGGCTCTACGGTACCTTCGTAGTATTTCTTTGCGACGTCAATGCCGTCTTTGACGCTCATCATGATCTTCTTGATTTCATCGTCTTTGAGCGTGTCCAGGGATACTGGTTGTTCTTCCGGCTCTGCTTGCTGTAACAGCCAGTCTGTAACGCTCATCTGTTGCGGAGCATCCCGTCCGAACAATCCGCCTGTGTCTTGTGCGGCGGACAAGCTCTGGTTTAAATCCTCCATCTCATCACCTCGATTGATAGCTAAATAAGGCCCTCAATAGGGCTATGGGGCAATGCGCGGGCTTGAACCGCGATAGCTTTGTAGCTGGTTTTCTTTAACCTACATTGCCATGGGTGGCGGGGCTGACCACCCCGCCGATGATAGAAAGGAGCATGTCGTGGAGTCGCCCTTGTCCGGTGCGGCGTCGCTCCACGTGTTTACATGTATCCGGCCCGGTGCATCTTGCCACGGGTCATCTGCTTCCATTTGTCTGCCATGCTCGTATTGTCCCGGTAGAGCTTGGCACAAAGATATGCCAGACAGTCCATTAGATGGCTGTACTCGTTCTTTTCCGGCTCATCCAGCGTCCGCCCGGCTACGACTTTACGATGATAGCCACCTGTAAATGCTTCGATGAGCATCTGACAGCGCGGGTCCAGCTGTAAGAGTGGTTTGCCGTCCGGTGTAAGCGTCGTTAGATAGTACCGTACGGCTTCACTGCGGCCTGTCTGCGTGAGTTCGCCAGGCTCGACGATAATGCCGTATCGGTCGCGGAGTATTTCGTTTGCGGTCTTTTCGTCGCTTTGTGCGCGCTGGTTGCCTGCCGGGTCGCCGACTGCAGTGTACTCGTATCCGCTGTAAAACGTCTGCAATTCGGATTGTACGGCACGGCCATGGGCCAGCATCCCACAATCCCAGGACTGCAATTCCGACAAGATGAGTAACTGCCCTTTAGCCGTCGTCTGTGCAATGATGGTCGCCGGGGTAAGCCCATAGTCAAACGACAAGAGTAGCGGCCGCCCTTCAATCGGGTGCAACTCTTCGTTGGCAACGTGGCGATTGTAGTCAAATTCCGGGTAGTACTTCGGCTCAGCGCTGACTGTCCAGTTGATTTCGTATTCTCGTTCCCAGCCCTCAGTGGTAGTCCCTTTTCGTTCGTTGGTCTTCCACTCTTCTGAGCGTTTAGAAGGGTCGGCCGTATAGTGTATCCTGGCAATGTACACACCGTTACGCCGGTACTCATGTACGCCCTCTATGACGTCGTGTGCCTCCTGCTCTTCTTCCGGCTCGTCCTCGTTGAGCTGGCCAGTCACTAACTGGCAGAAAAAGCCCGGATTCGCTGACGAGTCGATGAAGATGCGGCCGCCGCCTTCGATGGTTGGTCTAAGGCTGTTCCAGGTGGCTTGTGCAAAGTCCCAGAAGGCCATTTCTGTGCAGTACACGACAGATGCGGTGTACTGACGGAGCTGGTCGGCGCCTTCTGCGACGGCTCTCAATTCTACGCCGTTGCTAAACTTGATGTAGTCATAGCCCATCTTTGAGCGCGTCTTTCTCTCGACGGCTGGCCACTCGTGGCTCTCCGGCAGGTGTTCATACAAAAACATGAAGCGGCTGTCCCCCAGCAAGTAAGCGCTATCGTCGTACTTTTTAGATTGCACGAATATCGACAGGTTTTTGCCGAACATGGCATAGTGCAGAAGATTAGCCAGGCACCGCCACGTCATCATCATGCGTCGACTCTTCGGAAATGCCGCTACCTGCTCGCCATGGATAATCTGATCTACGCGCGCCAGGTAGTCAAGCTTTGGGAAATGCTCGACAGCCCCGTTCTTCGCTTCGTTGACGGTGAAGCAGCAGTCATTGATGAAGGCCGTCGGGTCATTCTTCCAGACCTTCCATTCCATCAGTCGCATCAGCTCGACTTTCTCTTTCAAGCTCTTTTTGCTAGTTTTATTCGTTGTTTTTGTTGACTTCATTCTATCATCCCCGGGTTAAGCCAGCCAAATGTGCATAATTATTACTTATCAAGGCCCTTTAGCTTGCTTTCAAGCTCTTTGATGCGGGCGTCTACGTCGGCGTCTGTGAGCGTTTCGACTTTGACTGCCCCGCCATCAGCGCCAGTGATAGCGTTTTCCACGCGGTCACGCCATTCAAGCCGCTTCCGGTTTTTCAGCCAGAATATCTGCGCTGTCGTGTTCGGCTGTACTTCTTTATGTACGACTTTCGTCACTACCAGCATGTCGTCGCGCCGTTCTTCCGTGACTTCGTCGTATTTGTACCCCAGCGCAGATTTAAGCAGCGCGTTCTCTACCTGCCGGTCTACAGCGTCCTTCCCTTCTTTTAGGGCCTTAAAAATCTCAAGATGGTCACGTTTCCAGTTATACAGTGTAGTAGCTGTAATACCCATGTTGGCCGCTATCTGCTCGTCAGTTAAACCGTCCCTAGCCCATCCTTGCAGTCTAAGCAATCCTTCTTTTGTTAACCACTCTTGATACTTACCTTTCGCCACGGTATCACCACCTTTTAACCGTATACTTAAAAAATTAAGGCCCTGTATGCCGTTCTAAGCGACTTTTACAAGGCCTTGTATGTATCTGTATGTCTGATTACTGTTTCTTACTGTTCATCACGTCATCCCACCTCCAGGAGATTTCCAGGCAGTCCGTTCCGTGATACCACTTGACGTAGTACTGCCATGTGCGCAGGTAGCATATCAAGTCTTCGACGGCTTCGTCATCATACCCCGTAGGTAATATGATCTGCACACTGGCCGCCCCTCTACGGGTGGCTTCGTCTATTTTGCGCTGTGCGATAGCAAAGAGATTCATCGCGCTCAGTCGTTGCTGTTCAAATGCCGGCTTGATTTCTTCCATAGTCTTCTCCCGTGATACGACAAGAGCCGCCAAAGCAGGAAGGCGGCCCATGTCTATGTGTTTGTGTAAACCTTTTACAGAGGTGTAACAGGATTTGCGTGTGGACAGTGTGTGCGGCGGAGTGTCATAGCGCCATCTACTAACCCTCTCGCCGCCTTGTCCGATAGGAGATTCTAGCTTTACGCTAAAACCTTACACTATTATTATACGTGTTTTTCATGCCGGTTATTCTTAGAATAAGCAAAAATGGCAAAAAAAATAAGGGCGGCTCATTTCGAGCTGCCCTTTTTGAGTTTCTCCTTAATTTCGTTGGCTTTTTCTTGCCGGCCAGAAAAGTAGCGCTGTTCCGCTGCTTTCCGGGCCGCTTTAGCGTCATCAAGCTTGTCAAAGAATCCCAAATGAATCTGCTTTCGGCCAACACTTATATAAGCCCGGTATTGGCCATTTCTAAAGATAGACACTCCGGGAACTCCAGTACTGTTATTCCCGTTAATTTTCCGCCCGAATCCGGCGTATTTAGGAGCTACGTGTTCCCGGTGTACTTTGGCCGTCAATTTACGTCCGTCTTCAAGCGCCAGGCTGTCCCCTTCTTTTCTTTTGCATCCACATGAAAGAGATTTCCCCTGGAGCAAATTATAAACGTAAATCATTTTTTCTTTACCGCAAATGCAACGGCATCGTACATAATCATGCCAGGTAGCATCTGGTGGCTCGATAACGGTCCAGTAGCCAAATTTAGTCCCAATTCTTATGTCGCTCTTTCTCATAAGCCAAGGCTTTCCACGAGTACCAGGCGCTGACCAGCTGTCAGTGCTTCGATTTTTCCCGACAGCTGCTTCCGGTCGTCGTCAGATCCGACGGTTGCATCCAGCACGTCGAGATGTAGTCCGCGGATTTTTCGACGGTCAATGACCGCACCTGATAATACTTCGCCCATGATCGACAGCTCAGTGTCTGTCAGAGCCGGAAGGCTATCCCTGTCCAGGTCTAATATAATCTGGTAACGCTCTACAATCTCGCCTAATCGGCGGGAAAAACCGCTAGTTCTCCGGCTGTCTCCTCGTGTTTCATCGGCGAGCCGTTCAAGCGGTTCGCTCATATAAATAGTACGTTTCATAACTTCAACCTCCTGTTTAAAAAGGCGGCCATTTCTGACCGCCTACTTAATTTTTTACCATTCCCGGATTTCATCTTTGTATTCTTCTACCCAGGTTCCTGCAAATATTTCACCCAAGTTGCCGAAATCCAATTCGTCCCAATAGATATCGTGTTCTTCACAGTAGCTGTTGATTATATCAGTTACGTCTTCGGCGATGTCTTCAAAGAGGACATCATCATCTTCTCCGGTTTCTTCGATTTCCTGGAGAGCCGCTAAACGGTGGCTTCCAGTTACGAGGCCCATATTCGTGTACAGAATCGGGGCGCCTTTCCAGCCGTTCTTTAAAATAGATTTTTTGATTTCGGAAACTTTCTTTTCATCTACGTCGTTTACCAACGGTAAGCATTTAATATCTTCGTATGTAGCCATGTTCTTTTCCTCCTTGGCGACTTCCTTACGGTGCGCTCTCAAGATTTATTTGGGAAGGTCTTGTTTTCCCCTTCCTTGATTATATTATAGCATATATACGTAGAAAGTCAATAGTTTTATACGTATAAAATAGAAAAAATAGCCCAGCAGGAAGAAGCCGCAACAGCAGCTAAGCAGGCCGTTACAGACGGACTTCCGGCGTTAACCGGTAGCGAAAAGCAAGTCCGGTGGGCTGAAAGTATCCGCAAGGAAAAGATGGCGGCCGCTCGTGAATGGCTGTCCCGTTATCCCGGCGAACAGGCAGATAAATGCCTGGCCTGGTACGGCAGTCATGCCAGCGCGTCCTGGTGGATTGACCACCGGGACGAACGTCCCCAGCGGACGGCCAAGTTAGGCGTTGCAGAATGGAATAAATAGAAAAAGGACGGCTCGCAATGAGCCGTCCTTTTTTTATCTATTCTCGAACCGTATATCAAAATATTTTGCAATATCCGGATACCTTTTTTCAAACTTTCTCATTGCGTCCATAGACGAACACAACGTATCCTTGTTTTTATGTACTTCTTGATTTAATTCGCAGAAATCGCGAAAACTCATTTTTTTTACTATACTCGGTTGATTACACCATCGAGCTAATGTAATGTATAAGCTTCTGAATTCAGACATTTTCCATGGCATGTCATTTTTATTTTGGAAGCGCATGATATAAGGCAAACATCCGTAACGGAATAGTAATGCAATCCGCTTAAATGCATTTAAAATGTCTTGTGCATCTGTGCTTTCAAATCCAACCAGTACATAGAATTTAACATTCTTTTTGCCTTTATATTTTCTGATTATTTTCAATTTTTTGTGAATCAAGTCATAGTCTGTAATGTTGTCAAAAGCAAAAATTACATCTCCGTCATACTTAGCACTGAACAGCATTTCACATTTTTCTTCTGTGAGAAGTCTCTCGTCAAGTCCTTGTTTGAACACAAACGGCTTATTCGTGTCGATTACTTTTTGCAGTAGCATTTTCCATTGCGGATGTCCAAAAAAGTTATCGTCAAGTAAACATAACTTCTTTCTATCATGATCTAAAAATTCGTCAAGCTGGCTGTGCATAAATACATGGTTGTACTTTTGATTTACGCAAAAACCGCATTTTCTGAAACATCCTCTTGTGAGAAAGCCAATTGAATAATCTGTGTAAAACCTGAATCGTTGTCGTGATGGCTTTTTAGTTACCTTAATATATTTTTTAATAAATTCATCATACAAATGATAATCTGGCATATTGTGTTCTATACATTCCGGCAATGCAGGTGCTTTGTCAAAATAAAAACCGGTTCCGCCAATTTCAACGTTATCAGCTTGTATAATATGCGGCGCAATTTGCGTGTCTGTGAACACCTTCGATATAAAAACTTTATCGTATTTATTCATGTCGTTGTAATCTAATACCAACTCTACGCTGTGTCCATGGTCTTTATAGTACCCAGATATTTTTTCACAAGCCAGGTTAGGAAACCGATGTTTCTTTCTTCCCAATAAATCCGCATCAATGATACCAATGCGCATATTCTCACCACCTAAAATAATAAGGGCGACTTGTTTCGAGCTGCCCTTTATTTTTTTATTCTATCACTTTGATTAATCCCAGTTGGCACGCGGCCATTTTAGCCAGTGTCCGCACGTCGTTGACTATCGTATAGTACGTGTTGCGGTCAATCCCCAGCTCTACTGTCGTCGCTTTCCAGCTTTCCCGGCGATGGTATTTGCAGGTAGCCACGCGCCTTGAAATGTCGTCTAGGGCTTCGTATACCCCAGATACGAGTCTAAGCCAGCGTTCGGGCCGCTTGATGACGACGCCGTCTGACAGTGTCACTTGCTTTAGCTCCGTGGCCAGCCGTATGCCTTCTAAGGCCGTCGGGTCCGATACGAAGGCATGGCCGTTACTGCCGCCGCTATGGCCGCCCGTGACATTCTCCCTGGCCAGCCGCACGGCCCGCTTGATTTCTCGTTCCCGGTAAAACATAAGCTCTATATGTCGCGTCGTGGAGTCAATCGCGGCGCGCTGATTGTGGTGCATGTGCATCCCCTCCCATCGTTACGACTCTCACTATTCCGGCGTTATGGATACGCCGCCAGCATTGTAAGCATGGTTCCGGGTTCGACAACTCTTTCCCGGTTTCTACGTCCATCCCCCATAAGTACAGGGTAGCTCCCTGCATTTCCCGGCGGCTGGCTGATATGATCGCATTTTCTTCTGCGTGTACCGCTACGCATTTTTCCACCATTTGACCGTGCGGTACTTGATGCAGACGGCGGTAACATTTGCCGGTATCGCAGCAGTTCCGTTCGCCGCGTGGTGCGCCGTTGTAGCCGGTACTGACAATCTCGTCGTTATTGACGATGACTGCCCCGTAGATGCGCCGTAAGCACGTTGCACGTTGTGCTACAGCCTTCGCTATACCCAGATAGTACGTATCCTTAGATGGACGTACATGGCTACTGACCACCTCCGTCGAGGTGTGGTGAATCACTTCCATTTTTCTTCACTTCCTTTTCCACATGAAGAGCGGTGAACGGTGCGCGCCGATGTGATGCACGTCCAGGTCGCGTTTACTTTCTTTTGTTTCCCACGGGTAGCGCTTCCGTTTCTTTTCCGCGTACATTTGCCTTTCTTCATCGCTCATTTGATGAGTTATTACTTCTCCCGGTGCATACCAATTTTTCATGTATATCACCTATCCTTTTGTGCTCAATTTCAGCGAATTGCTTATGTAAGCTTGATTCGTATGCCTTTATGGCTTCTTTTCTCGTTGTCGCGTCTGGAATGTTCCAGATACTGGCGGCAATAGCCATTCTGTCGTTGTCATCGAGTGGCCGTAAGTGTAAGGTTCCTTGCGTCATGATGCTCATGATTTGTCACCATTTTCCGTCTGTTTGACTTTAATGGCTGCGTCTGCTATTTTGTCGATGATTTGCCCTATTTGGTCTTGCGTAAATTCGGCGCCGCCTTTGATGTTTTCCGTTGTCAAAACGTTGGCGATTATCATTTTATTTACTGTATCTTGAGTCGGTACGGCAATAAAGAGTAATGCACAGGTCAGCAGTACGGCCATAACCAGTTTGCTTTTTCCTTTTACGATTGATGCGAACTGGTCATAGTCGGCATCACACAGGAGTAAAAGTAGCATCCCGATACACACAAATATTGGTAATGCAGCTATGATAACTAACCATAGTATTTCTAATTTGCCAAACAATCCCGCCAAATAGAACCACCATGGGTTTATGATATAGTTCATGTCATTCTCCTTTGTTACATCTCTCAAAATAAAATTCAATGTCATTGTCTTTTTCTTCTATCAGTCCGTATGCAAGGGACAGTCGATAGATATAGACTTTATGCAAGCGTTCGCGGACCAATTTCAGCTGGTCACGAAAATGGTCAATATCCATCGTGCCCTTGTAAAAATTGCACATGCGGCAGGCAGGGTTGTAGTTGTTCAGCTCATCAGCACCGCCTGCGTATTTGGCTTTGATATGGTCTACTTGCATGTCTTTATAATCAATCGGGCGCCCGCAGTACGCGCAGTGGCCGTTGTACTTTTCGTATACCTGCTTGCGGACGGCTTTGGGTATCGGCTTGTGCCGCCGTTCCCGCTCCCGGTCCTGCATCTTTTGTTGTATCGCTTGCGCTTCATGCCATTTTTGCTCTATATCCATACACCTCTCCTTTCCAGGAAGGCGCCGGGCCAGCCATGTTCCGGCGCCGCCTGTCATCAATACACTATGTACCAATCATTGCTTAACATGTCTGCTTGACTGGCCAGCCATCCAATTTGGGTCCCTGACGTACCGATTTTTTGCTTTTTCCTTAGCAGCTCTACTCGCTTTGCGTTTTCTTCGTCGGTTATCATGTACACCTCTTCCTCTAAAATCCCCAGCTTACCATGATATTGTCGTCGTTAAGCGCCACTTTATAGCCGTCTTCGTCGAGCTTTCGGGTCAACGCCTTATCTACGTTGCTATCGCCCGTTAGAGCTAGTGTGACGTAGCTTTTTCCGCTAAGGTAGGCGCGTTCAATGACTTCATCTATATGTTTCGTGCTAATGTCCGTTTTTCTCACCTCTTTTTCCCAAATAGGATTTCTCGTTTATCCAACATACATGACATGGTTTTGTCATCCCATGCCGGGCATACGTGAATATGTTCCGGCAAACCGATAGAACTTCGATTTGTCCAGCAATGCCCATATGCAGGGTTGTTTTCATCATATTGTGCACAAAGTTCTGCTTTCAGCGGGCCGGCCATTTCAAGGGCCAGTTTCGCTAATTTTTTCTCCTCATCTTCGTTGGAAAAGATTCGCCGGCTGGCTTTGCTCATCGCTTCTTCATATACGCCATAGAAGAATTCTTTCATTTTCTTCTTATCGTCCTGGCAGTATCCCGGGATATGTTCCAGCACCGTAATAGCCATTGTCTTTGCGCCGACATATGCACCATAGTCCATGGCTGTGTAGTCGTCCTTATGGCCGTTCCGGGCAGCTTGATTGCTCCGCAAATCGGTGATGCAGTAGTCCAGCAGGACCTTCCTCATGTCGCTTATCATCTTTTCTTCATCCATGGTTACACTTCTTTCGTTTCTAGTAATTCCGGGTTTTCGTAGGCATTGCCAATGACTTTGATGCGCCCGTCGTCGTCAATAAGCATTTCCAAGTCGAACGTAACGAACGGGTACAGGTCATCTGCTATGCAACGTGCCAGTAGTACTCCCATTTCGTCGTCTATGACGAACCGTTTTTTCATATCTTTGCGGGTGACTTCGACGATATCGGCTTCGTAGATCATTACGTCATCATAGCTATCATCGTAGTAAGTCGTCCACGGCAGGAGAGCTACATCTAAAAAGCTTGCGTCGATAGTAATTCCATCTTTAGTCATTCCCTTGACTCTGTTCTTGCGGAAGTCGATTTCGGACACATGCATCATCACTTTCTTATCGTGATGCCACGCCCGGTAGTCAATCCATTTAGGTTCCATATCATTCGCCTACCTTTCTTGCGTTGGCAGTTCTTACTAGATCCTTAATAAATCGTTCGCCTTCCTCTTGGGTGTTAAAGTGTAAGCTTACTTTTATTTTGCTTTCGAGGACAATGGTCAGCCAATATTGGGCGTATTCTGGATTCGACGGCAAGTTAATACATACGATTTGTTCCGGATTAATATAGTTCTCTTCATCTATCTTTATTAGCTTCATGCTCTTCTTCCCTTTCTGTTTGCCCGTCTTTCCCCAGGTATATCTCCATCCTGGCTATAACTTTTTCGCTGGTTTTAAGTATCCCGACAAGATATAAGGTCACAAGCCCCATTGTCCCGATTCCCACGGCAACGAGACTATGTGTTAAGCAGGTTGCCGTCAGCAGTAGTGCGATGGCAAATGCATCCAGCAAGACAACATAGACGGTCAGTATATTACTTAGCTTCATGTTGTTCCTTTCTAGCCTTGGTTAATCGTTTTAGATTCCCCTCTATGAGCTTTTTCTTTAACTTCGGGTGAGTTTCATAGAGCGGAAATTTCAAGTCCGTTATTTCGCTTACAGTGATTTCTACGCGCGGGTCTTCGGCGTCGATACCGGCTATCATCGAGCCGTCGATTTGAGCTATGTAGCCGTCGTCCTCGATGATTCCCGCGCTTTCGAGGATATCTGCCGTCGCCTGGACCAGCCCGAAAAGGTCGGGCCAGCCCTTGCGGTTCGGCATATAATACCTAGCGGTCATCGTAACGGCACATTCAATCGGCTTAATGGGCCTTATTTGGGCTTTTAACTGCCATGAAGCACCCTTTGCATATTCTCTATAGGCTTTACCCTGTACAAGGCCGTAGCGCGTCTTCTGGAGCGAATTTTTCTTAGTCATGGGCCGTCCATGGACGACGAATCGGTATGTCATTCTTTTTCCCTGAAAGTGCGGAGCCATAAGTCGGCGAGGTCGTCTGCTAAGCCTTCGATAGTTTCATCATCTTCGATGATTTCATCGTCTTCATCGTCCATGTCATCCGGATCTTCTTCCGGGCCGAGGTCGATAATGTGTTCCGTTGTTACTTTGAACGGTTCGTTGTCGAGTACGGACTTCGCTACGATGAGCATTACGCCGGCCAAATGGGTCCGCATCGTAATGTCTTTGTAGTTAAAGCCTTCTATCGTGATGGAGAATTTCTGGTCCGGGCTGCTGATACCCAGGATAGTTGCCAATGTGGCTTCGAGTTCGATTCTTTCTGCTTTAGTCATGGTTTTCATGCTCCTTTTCTTTGACTTCTTCGTTGGTAATTAAAAAATCTAAATACTGCCGGGCCTTCATGAGATCTTTCAGCGGTGTCCCTTTTGCCGGGTAGCGGTACAGGTACTTGACGATATTGCCGATGTACATTGCATCAGCTCCCGTCGCTCCGCTGGTCATGATTTCAATGGCCTTCGTACATTCCGTACCGCGCCAGATGTAGTGGTTCGGGTGCTGTATGTCATTCATCTGCATCACTCCTTTCTATAGCATTTCGCTGAATATGCTTTCAAAAATCGGTACAGGGATGGAGTTCCCGGCTTGCTTATACAGCGCTCGTCGAGAATTAACACCGGCGGCCGCTTCAAAATCTTCGTCGTTGTATCCTTGTAGCCGCCAACATTCTCTTTCCGTCAAGTATCTGTATTTGCCATTACCTATGGGAAGGCAGCCACTCCCCGGCGCTCTGTCTGGTCGCTCCGTGATTGTGTAGCCGTAATCTTTGATAATCGGCCGGCGGCGCACAGTTCCCGATTGCCCGTAACATACTGGGTGCTTTGACGGTATTGTTGGCCGTGCAGGTGCTGGATGACTTGTCCCGCCTTTAGCGAACGTGCCGCACGTCGTGGTCAGAAACAGCACCGTGGCAACCGCTAAAACTTTTCCATGTCTCATCCGTTAGCCCCCTTTGTTCTTATTCCTGTTCAACACTTTGTTCCTTGCCTGGTGTGCGACGCCGGGTCGCGGCCCGTGGCACTTTATCGCCCGTGGCCGACATTCTCGATCATCTGCACATACCGGCATGAGTTTCCCGTCTACCGTCACCACATAGTGCCGGTAGCCTGTGAGTTTCTTATGACAGTAATAGCAGCGTGTCACATCGCATCACCGCTTACTGGTTGAGCCGTTCTTTCAGAATCGAACCGGCCTTGAATTTCATGCTGTTATGGCCGGTCGTTTCCTTCATTTCTCCGGTCTGGGGGTTGCGTGTTGTGCGGGGCGCTACGTATTTCTTTTCAAATGAGCCGAACCCGACAAAGGTAATCTTGCAGTCCTGCGCTACGAGGTCGGCGATAGTACCCAACATTTCATCCACGATACGGGCGCAAGTGCCTTTTGTCTTGCCGCTCCGCTGTGCTACCGTGTCGATGAACGCTTTTTTCGTGATGTTTTTCATTTTGATTGCTCCTCTCTAGAATGGGATTTCTTCGTCGGCGACTTCACTACCCATGTTGTTAAAACCGCCGTTATTGGCCCTCATTGGCCGTACAACCTTCGCAATGCGATTGACAAGCAAGTTATATGCTACTTTCTGTGTACCGTCCTTAGCGGGGTATTCATGCATATCTATCTTGCCTGTTACCTCTACGCGATCGCCGCGCTTGACGTCCTGGACGATGGCTTCTGCCAGCTCTTTAAAAGCGGTGCAGTACCACCATTGACTTGTCCAGTCTTCCTTGCTCTTGCCGCTCGTCCCCGGCAGTTTCTTGTTATCTGCTACCGAAAACGTCACGACGGGCGTCCCTTTGGCAGTGACCCGGCTTTCCGGGTCCTTGCCAATGTTGCCGATTACTGTGATTGTGTTCATTGTCTATCACTCCTTTTTTCTAGTGTCGGCCGTTACCAGGCCACACACTGCCTCGCCTTGCCTTTACGAAACAAAACCGTGCCATGGCTATAATCAGCCCTGCCTAACAATGCCATTACTTAGCCATACTTTGCCTTCGCATCTCACCACTCCGCTTTGCCCCTGCAAAGCAGCACTATACATTGCCATTCCATTGCAGCACGTTCATGACAAATCCTTGCCATGCAATGCCCTGGCTTTGCTACGCCATACGTTACAATGCTATGCCTCCGCCTCGCCAAACTTTACTTAACTTTACTTTACCTTCGCGTGACTATACCCTGCCTTTCCATTACGTGGTGTTGCCTTTCGTCGCCCTCACAGCGCTATGTATTGCCATACCACCGCGTAACCTTACTTTGCCCTTGCTCAATGCTACGATGCTATGCCGCTGCTGTACTCAACCAGGCCTTGCTCTGCCGTCACATTTCTTGGCTATACACGGCCTTTGCTTAACGTTATTACACAATACAAAACCTAGCCATTACTGCACTGGACCGAACATGCGCGGCGTTGCCATAACGTCGCTAAACTTCGCTAAACTTAGCCTTTACTTGGCACAACCAAGCAAAACGCAACTACGCCTTTACCTCACACCACTGTACGACTCCGTGCCGTAGCTAAACATTACCGAACCATTCTATGCCGTTACGCCACGTCACACCGCGGAACAGTACCGTGCCTTTGCATGACACAACCATACGAAACTATGCCTTTGCTTCTCTTCGCTTGCTGTCGGCCTTAGCCTTTCAGCATTTTCTTGATACGGTCTACTTCGCTTTCCGCATCCTTGATTTCCTTGATGTCAACAATCTTGAATCGTCCCTTGCCGGAATTTCGCCACTGTCCCAGTCCGTTTTTACTGCCATGGGCCAGCCATTCCAGGACGGCGTCCGTATAGGCTTCGTTGTCGATTTCGATTGTAAATGTCATTCGGCTGCCTTCCGGCACGCTTTCACTGTTTGCCAGCGCCACGCGTTCGCCCTGTGCGGTCTGCGCTCTCAACGGCCGCTGGCAGTCGCCGATTTCAGCGCCTTCCGGCATTTCAATCATGATTTTCCGCGGTTCGACAAAGATACAGCCGTCGATGACTTTCTTGTAAGCTTTGATTTTATTTGTGTGGACGGCGAATTTTTCGCCCTTGCAACGCTGCAAGAATCCGGCGGCCGCTTTGAAGAACCCGCGGATTTGATACGAGTAGACGAACGGTTTGCCGTCTTCCTTCGGGAAAATCGTCTTGCCCTTTTCGACGACGGCTTCCACGCCCAGCGCTTCGACTTCTTCTTCCCGGCTGGCGGCGTCCGGCGCTTTCGACGCGATGAATTCTTCATGAATCTTTGGGTCGCTGTTTGCTGTCCCCAACATTTCTTCGATGAGTTCGATAGTTACCTGTAATTTCTTCATTTTTATTTCCTCCTGTTATCCCTGTAAAAGTTATCTGGCCCCACGGTTGCCGTGGTATATATCGACTGGCCCGTTCTGTTTCTCATACGCTTCCAGTGCCGGGTAATCTATGTTGCACTCTACATTGAGGCATTTCATGAACTCCCATATAGGCACTTCGTTATGAGTCAGTACGTAAACTTTGTCTTTGTAGTAGTTCTGCAAATCCTTGAGGCGTTTGTCACGCCATTTATATTTCGTGTACAGCGTCCAGAATATGACAATGGCTACCCCGGCTATCATGTCGCGTGTCTTCGCCATGAGTTTCAGATCGCGCGTCCGGCCGGTTATCATTTTCTGCATCCGTTCGGCGATACGCTCATTGAGGAATCGGTCGAATCCGTGTTCACACAATTCATCGCGCCAGTCGTAGATGAAGCCCTCCTGGAATTCGTCGAGATGCTCCCACATGTCATTCATCGCGGCGAACCGGTTGCGCCCGAACCCGTACTTATCGTGTAGGCAGTTGAACAACAATGTCGTTGCCCAGTCCGTACCGCTTTCGGCCCCGGCTTCACGCCGTACTTCCATGCGCTGCCTGTCCCGTTTCGCCAGGGCGCGGCTGATAGCGTTCATCGTATCAGCCCTTTCTTGCGGACCATGTAAGCGCCGTATGACAATCCCGCTTTACGGGCGGCCGCAATGTCATCATCGAGGGCCGTCCGGAGTTGGCTTTCAAAGGCTTTATCCCTCGTCCTTTTCATGCGATTACGCGCCTGGATAAGCGTTCGTGGCCGCGTGATCTGGTAATAAATCTTTTTCCAGATGGAACGGCAGTCCGGGCATACGCTGAATCCGCTCATCATGGGCTTATCGCATACGATGCAGGTAGGCCGGCGTGTATAGCCCTGCTTTCGGCAGGCGTTCCAGTCCCAGTATCTTTTTGTAAATTTATCGAGGCAGGACTGGCACAACCGCTGTGCTTTATATTGCGGGTCGAATTCATCCCCGCACACCATGCATTTAGTCATCTCGCTGCTCCTCTCTTCATGACGATGGTCATGCTCACAAGCCCCGTATTCGGGTCCAGCCAGAAACGCATGTATTCGTTACCCATGCGCATGTTGCAGGCCAGCCCTTCTTTGAAGGCGGGGGCGTTCTTGATAATCAGTTCGTCCGGGATACCCGGCACGGCACGCCGGGCGAATTCGATAATGTCTTTCGGCACGTCATCCAGCGACGGCGGTTTCTTTTCCTTGTCCGGCCGCTTCGTCCACTGGTTTCTGAGGCCGCTTATCATGTCGTGGATACGCTTGCGCCCAGCTTCATTGACCGGTGCTTCCGGCAGTGCCTGGTAGTCCGGTACGGCGTTGATTTTCCGCTTAACTTCTTTCTTGATCATCGTCACGCTCGGCATGGTGTCGGCGCTGTCAATCACACGGCCAACGGCCCGCAGGACGTCACCGTCGCTGTATCGTTCAAGCTGGAGCATCATTGCACCGATGAATTCATCGCCATTCTGACCACTCAATTTCCAGCTGTCATTTGGATAAGAGCCTCTTAATATCTTCAAAACTTGATTGGCTGTGTTGCTCGTCATATTCTTTGCACATCCTTTCTCTCCGTGCGTCATCTTCCCGTAGCCGTTCGTCGCGGGTCTTATACCGCCCTTTATATGGTGTCGAAGGGCTTTCCCGTTTTTCCCAGGTGCGTACCGTGGCTTTCCAGTCCTTCATGGGCGTTTTGCCAACTACCCAGCCCCGCGCTTCGTAGTAATCAACAAAGTATTCCGGGTCAATGCCGTTCTGACGTTCTTCGCAATAAGCGCGAACTTCATCCACGGTAGGTTTGACGAAGCGTTTGCTCTTTTTAGGTACCTGGGGGAGCGCTGGGGGGTATCCCCCTTATTATCTAAAGAAGATTTGTTATAAAAAGATTTATTACTCTCTGGGTAGTTTTCTACCCTAGGGGTAGGGGAATCTTCTCCCCTAGGGGTAGGGGAATTTTCTCCCCTACTAGGGTAATAATTGTTTTCATTCAGTGATGCTTCAAATATCTTTCGCTTGAAATTATTGGATACTGCAATCACCCTTTTAATGATTTGCTTGGTTTCTGCATCCCTGAATGTTTCAACTTCAATAATTCCGCTGTCTTTCATCTTTGCGATGATTTGTTTTGCGCGGTCTTTGGATACCCCTAGAAATTCTCCGATGGCTTTATTGCTCATCCAAAATTCCTGAAAGCTGTCAATTTCTGCTATCAAGCATTTCTCTTGGATGTTTAATTCCTTGCAATTCCAAAGTTCGGCTGGAATCCATATTCCCTTAAACTTTCTTTCCATTTCTTTTGCCTCTTAATGAAAATTGTCCGACATATTACTTGTTTTCGTTCCGTTAGATCAATCATTGTTTTGGCAAATCCTTTAGCAATGAGTCTCGACACAACACCTTGAACTCTTCTTTGTGATACTCCCAGAAAGTCGCCTAATTCCCGGTTTGTCGCCTGGGTTTCTCCACCGTCGTTAAGGATGTACGCATAAAGCAGCTTTTCCTGTAACGTCAAATTCTTGTACGTGGGTCCTATGAAAAGTTCCTTAGGAATCAGAAAGTATTCTTTGGTATCTACGTACTTATTCATGGTCTTTCGCCATCCTTATCTTTAAAAACCTTTCTCTCATCGCCTTTGCGTCGGGGCCGTGCGCCCGTTCGTGGCAGTCCCGACAAAGTACGATGAGGTTATCTAAATCGCTCGTCCCGCAGTGGGAACGGAACACGATATGATGGATTTCCGCAGCAGGTGCGCCGCAGTTCTCGCATACGCCGCCAGCCCGTTCATAGGCCGGCCGGCGGTTCTTTTTATACAGCGCGTCGTCGCGGCGTTTCCGTTTATTCATCGCCAGCCCTCCTTTTTCATGTCCAGCAAATGGCGATAAGCAACCCGCATTTCCGGAACAGTCATCCACCCGAAGTGACATTCTTCTACGGGAATCCCTAGCCGCCTGGCCAGTTCAGCGTAAGCCCGTGCCCGTTTGCGGTGGGCGTGTCGTCGCCCCTGCCAGAACGAGTCGAATAAATCATGACAGTACATCCTGGCCCGTCGCATTTTCCGGCTTGCCAGAATCCCCAACGCTCTGTGCGAGTGAGGATGCAGTCCGACGTACGCTCCACATCGCTGACACATATATACCTTTCCGGGATGAAGGCTGGCGTATTCCGGGGAGTATACCCGGCTGTTGTCTACGAGTCGGACAGGACCGCCGCATATATTGCATTTACGAGGGTATAAGTCAATCATCGCATTCAGGCCTCCAATCATCTATGAGCGCCTGGACCCATTCGCGGTCCTCGACGTTCGCGCCGATCTGGCTGGCCTCATCGACAAGGCAGTCAATCAATCGGCTCATGTCGTGCGTGTCATACACGCTGGAGCCGGCGTATAAGTGCAGGACCGTACAGCCCTTGACTTTACTGGTCCCGGTGTCAATGGCAATCCATCCGATACCGTTGTGACGCCAGTCCCGGCACACGCTGGCCGCCAGCTTCTGTTGGACACATATCGGCGTGAATCCTTGTGAATCCTGGATTGCACTGCGATATACTTCCTCTTTGCTGACATATGGGCCGTCGCTGGACAGCTTTTCCGCTATCCGCTGGCACAACAGCCAGCAGTAGGAGTTGGCATTTAATGAGCGCTTTTCTGAATAGCGCTTAATCTCAATGGAGTAATCTCCGTCGACTTTGATATTATTCAAATCTTCGGTGAGCGGTGCGGGAATCAGCAGCATATAGCCGCTGTTCCCTTTGAGCACCTGCACACCCTTCACATGGAATTTCATGCTATACGCCTTCCATCAATGCGGCGTCGTCTTTGGCTTTCGCCGCATCGACTAATTTACCGACGTTTTCGTAGAAGGCCTTGGCCTCTGCAAGAGACAATTCTTTGAAATGCCCCTTGTTGAATTTTTCTTTGAGCAACGGCCCGATAAACAGGACCGCCTCGTTCGCTCTGGCCCAGTCAATGACGAGCTGGTAATAGTCGTCAACAGATGTAGGCTTTTTTTGCATCTGAGACGCGCTAGACGCGTTTTTTTCGGCCTGTCGTCCCGTCTTGGTGTAATTACCCTTGGGGCTATCATTCCGCACGTTAGAACGGCTCTGAGGTGCATTATTCCATGTATCGGCGTCCTTATTGTCGTCGATACAGAACAGGCCGTTCAAGGCGTACTTGCGGGCGTAGCTGGATGCGCTACCCGTTACCTGGCTGTCGTCCATGCCCTTGCGGGCCAGTGCTTCGCGGGCATAAGCACTGGTCTTTATTGAGTCGCCGCTGTCGACGTCAATCAGCAGGGCTTCCGCCTGTACATAAAAGCGGTCGCCAACGGTTTTGATTCCATCCGTGATGGTCAATACCAGCCCATGCTGGCTTAGCAAAGGCTTGACCGCTTCCAAAATATCTTCACACGAGCGGTAACTGTAACCGCCGAATTTGTTGTACTGGCCTTTTGGCGCTTTTAATTCCGTCTGCACGGCCATTAATTTTTTATAAATATTGGTTTTTTCTTCCATGCTCCACACCTCACTTGATCTGAATGTTTACCCGCTCTTCGAGTTCAGCACCCGGAACGTCTTCCCCGCATTTCAAGGCCTTCCCGATGGCCGTCTTGTCGACTTTCGGCGGTTGTGCAATCAAGAAGGCTTCCGGTAATTTCTTTTCATCCGTAATCGTGACAGCCTTGCTCTTCCGCCAGCCAATGGAGAATTCCGTTTCCTTGACCTTTTCACCGTCGAGGACGTTGGCAAGGTAGCTTTCCAGCTGTGCGGCCTTGTTTTCAGCCGCCTTCTGCCGTTTATAGAAGGCTTCTTTTTCTTCTTTCAGTGCCTTTGCGTCGGCTTTCAGATTCTTGACCCACAAGGCAATGTTGCGAATTTTTTCAGACCGTTCCATTTTCAGCAGGGAAAGTTTTTCCAGGTCAATGACTTCCCCGGTTTCCATGTTGACCGTCGTACCAGGTTCGACTTCTACGCAATTAAGGATAGCGGCATTGATTTCATATAAGCTTGCCATGGTTATGCTCCTTTCTTCGTGTCGTTGAACCAACGACTACGGTCAAACAGAACAGCGTCTTTGCCGTCCTGCAATACTTCCGTCAAATCATCAATGAAGCCGGATAAATCAACTTCATTGATTTGTTTCAAGTTCCCGATATGGGTATCAAGGAACTTGAGGTCGTCGGACATTTCGTCCGTCAGTTCCGGGAAACAACAGTTTCCTTCAAACGTTTCCGCGGCTGAAATGAGCGCGTCGGCTTCATAGACAATGTCGTCGTTGTCGGAAAACCGTTCTTTTAACAGCGTCCCAATCTTCATACAGGTATCCGCCAGTTCATGGGAAACGCTGCGCGACAGGGGACTTAGCAATTCGTAATGTGTTTCAAACGGCCACGGTTTACGGCCCCAATCTTCTATATCTCTCGCTCTCATTGACACCCTCAACTTTCTGCCTTATAATTAAGGCAATCAACTAAATATCCAAGCATCTAGCCTCTGTAGCTCTCTCGTAACCGTCGGGAGAGCTACTTTGCTATTACAATCTTCTGGCCGACTTTGAGGTCAGCGTCCGGCGCGATGTTGTTCAGTTTCGCAAGGTCATAAATGACTTCGCGAATATCCTGTTCATCACTGGACAGCCCGGCGGCTATGTCCCAAAGGGTTTCCCCTTCTTCGACATAATGGATTTTGGAGATTTCCGTCGCCTTCTGTTCATAGGCCAGCTTCGCGCCTGTGTACCAGCCAATGACACAAGCCGTGGCAAGGGCCAGCGTAAAGGCAATCGCGCCGGCAATCCGCTTGAAGAACTTGCGATCGTGCCGTTTTTCCGGCCTGTGGTCGCGTATTTCAATGGCTTTCATAATTTCACCGCCTCTCTCAAAAACTCATAAATTCGACTCAATTTTTCTTTCAAGGCTCTGTTCTCTTCGGACAGGGCCTTATTTTCTTTTTCAATATGTTCCCATTCCAGCGGCCCGTGCGCTGGCTCTTCGTATTCACAAAGGGCCAGCACGTCCGCCGCCCGGTAGAACGTGCCAGGAAGGCCGTACAGGCGTTTCAACCTGCCGTCGTTCTCCATGCGGCAGATGGTCTGCCGGGAACAATGGAATAGCTGTTGTAGTTCTTCGGAGCTGTAGCATAGTTTCATGGCTATCAGCTCCTTAGTGGCCTGCTTCCTGGTCGTCACGTTCAATCATGGGGAGAATGTCGTGACTCTTGAGGAATTCATACAGGAACAAGCGCCCTTTCTGCGTCCATTCCGTCTGCATGTTGCAATCCGGTTTGCCGTCTGTATGGACAAAATCGAATGTTTTGCTATGCGTGTAGCCTTTAGCCTGGTACTTCGCATACAGGAACCACTGTTTCCCGATTTTGTAAATGACATGCAGTTCACGAAGCAGTTTGTTGAACCCCGTGGCACTCATGCCGTAGTCTTTAGCAATGGCCGTCGTCGTGACGGTCCCCTTACTGGATAAGATGCGGTCGGTATAATCGGCTTTCGGTTTTAATTCTCCAATTACCTGTTTTGCACTGGCCGCTTCCAGTTCGGCGTGTTTTCTTGCTTCTCGTTCGGCTTTCAGTTCCGTAGCCAGCTTGATCAGCGTATCCGGATTCAGCAACACTTCTTCCACCTTTTCCGGTGTCAGATACGCGCCGTGCTTTCTGATTTCCGGGAGTACTTCATCGGCCAGGACTGCCTGGAACTTCTGGGCTACTTCGTTGCTGGCTTTGAATCCCAGCCGATAAACCATGTTTTCTGGGATAAAATCCGTTTTCCCAACATGTTGGGAAAATCCAAATCCGTGAAGGTATCCATTTACGGTTTCCCATCTGACGTATTCAACGCCATTCTTTTCTTGTGTGAATCCAAATCCTCGTGCCACGTCTTCGGCGTTCAGATAGGCCGTCCCCGTTTCCTTGTCCAGGTATCCGTGAACGTTGTTGATATTTAGAATTTCGTTCATGCTTCTGCTCCTTTCAAATCAAATCTATGACCTTGCATTGGAGTGCTTCTGCAATCCGGTACAAGGTGGAAAGTTTTACGTCTGCACCGTGCTCTACATCCCACAAGTTGCGGTATGCCAGTCCGGTGTTTTTTGCCAGCCAGTACAGCGACTTTCCTTTCTGCTGTCTGATCTGCTTGATGTTGTTATCCATTTAAAAATCGCCCCGCGTTTGATATAATGTTGTAGAGGGAACATATTTAGAAAGTGAGGTGAAATTCATGGAAGAACTGCAAATCACTAAAGAAATTGTGATTGCCTTGATTGAAAAAGGGAAAATCACAACCGTTAATGACGCCTGCAAGGCCTGTGAAGACGTTTATAAAGTTATTCGCAATCTGTCGAACATGCCTTATCAGCATTAATTGCAGTAGTTATTTTAAGAGTGCAGAGTAATCTGTGCTCTTTTTTTAATTCATCTGCTAATTCGGCCATTTCGCGTATTTCCCGTTTCACGTTTTCAGAGTTTCCTGCAATATCCACGTCAATAATGACTTGATGTACTGTGCAATCCACGTTGTCACCACCTTTTAACAGTTCTTTTTTCATGGGTCATACCTCCCCGGCTAGGAATTTATTAATGAAATACTGCTGACCCTTTCCAGTAACCTTTGTCGTTTTTGTAATGATGTTGTTCCCTTTACCATCAACATAAGAGCCTTCCTTGACCCGGAACAATCCCAATTCCATTGCTCTCTGTGTCGGCATGTTGTAACTCGTGCCTTTCTGCTTAATGAGGAATCCGTGTTCACGCATCCATGCGAATAAGCGTCCGCGGCCAATCTTTATACCGTTGCCGTGCAAGATTTTTGCTAAGTCCCCAATCAAGATAGAAGAGTTGGAAGCACTGACGGCGTCGGCGAATATTTCTTTCGGCTTCATGCGTTCCGTTTCCGCCTCTAATGAATGGATACGTTGTTCGCGATTTTCTATTGTCTGCTTAGCTATCAGCAATGCCTTGGACATAATTTCCGCATCCGTCATTGTTTCGGCATTAGCGATGTACCCGCCGGTCTTTCTGATTGATGGAAGAATTTCTGCTGTAACCCAGCGTTTGAATTGCTTAGTTGTAGGCAATTTGCTAGATAAGATTAAGCTGTAGAGGCCGGATTCGTTGATTAGAATTGTTTCTTTCAATTGTTTTCCATCTGTAATCATTTATTTCCGTTTGTCGTCAGCATCAACATGGCGGTTTATATCTCGACTACCATTTTGGTACCCGAGAATATCAGCCACATCCTTACCAACGAACCACGGTTCGCCGTCTATCGTGAGCGTTCTTATTTGCCCAAATTCTGGGCTTTTAAAAATCTGTAATTCGTTCACACTTTTGCTCCTTTCAAATTAAATCTGTAACTCACTGCTTTTTAATTATCTTTGCGTTTCGCAAAGTTTAGGGATAAAAAAATAGTATTGGGACTTACTCGCAATTTTTTTGCTATTTTTACGCCGATTTCTAGGCTCATTCTTCTTCTACCCGTAACTAACAAGCTTACTTGAGATTCCGAAAGGTTTAAAAGGGAACATAGGTCCCTCTGTTTTACCCCTCTTTCTTCTAGTAAATCTTGCAAAGTTTGTTCTTTTCCCATTTGCGTCACCTCCTAACTTTGCATTTCGCAAGATTTGTCTATAGCATATCATCAACATTGCGTATTGTCAAGTATTTTTACAAATATTTTTGACATTTCGCAAAGTTTTATTGTTTCGCTTGAACTTTACGGATGGTAAAGTTATACTCAAAATATAATTTACTTATCGTAAAGGAGGCTAAGGCTATGAGTTTTGGTGAAAAATTAAAATCATGCAGAAAAAACATGCGGTTAAATCAAAAAGAATTTGGTCAAAAAATAGGAGTAGCCGAATCGACAGTCTCCCTATATGAATCAAATAAGCGGTTCCCAGATGCAGATACATTGAAGAAAATAGCAAACCTATTTGATGTTTCTCTAGATTATTTACTGGGAAACGTTAAAAGCAATCACGCCGCAGAAGGCAAAATGCCGAAAGACCTTAACAAATTTTTACAGCAGTCAGAAATTATATTTGATGGCGATACCTACAATCTTACAGACGAAGACCGTGATTTAGTTATGAAGTCTCTTGAGGTTGCCTTTTTAGCGGCAAAACGAGCGAACAAACGCAAAAAGGGCGACACTCCTGCTAAATAGAGGTGTCGCCTTATGGTCAGAAAAAATATAAGATTACGCGTCAAGAACCTGGTACGGAAAATGGGGACAGCCAGCCCCTTACAAATAGCTGATATGATGAGGATACCCATTGTATACGCCGAACTGCCTAAAGGTATCCGTGGGTATCTTACAAGGCCGTTGCGCCGGAAGGTAATCGTGCTCAACGACAAACTGGACGAACGGGAAATACCGATTGTCGTTGCTCATGAGTTAGGCCACGCACTGATGCACGGGGCGGCCGGGACATTCCATGCCGATACCGTGAACTATTGCAACGCACGGAGCGAATACGAGGCTAACATGTTCGCGCTGTATCTTCTATCCTACTGCTACGATATAGACGAACGGCTCTTGCAGGCCGCACCCAGGAACCGGGACGTGATGACATACAAAGAAGCCCATTCATTATTGTGCAGATGCATTGCTTTATAAAGTAAAGAAGGTGTGATGATGGCTTTCTTAATATGGATAATAAGTTTAGCCGCTCTTGGTTTGACATATCATTTGATCAAGAAACATAAAGGAGAATCTACTTTTACAGGTATTTTAGCTTTTGTAGTAATGGTATGGTTATTTTGCGGTAAGGGCGTGTTAGACTATGCTTTACAGCCAGCCGCTACTCCTGCCCCAGCATCCCAAACCCAAGAATTACCAATGTACCCGGCTAATGCTCACACCATGATATTCCACAAAGAAAATTGTAAATACGTTGAGAAAATAAGCGATAAAAATTATGAAGTATTTTTCGATAGAAAAGAAGCAGTGCAAGCCGGGTACAGACCTTGCAAAGTATGCAATCCTTGATAGATAAAAGGTCATATGTCCCGCAATCTAACGTATTAGTTATCATGAACAGAAAGGCGGTAATATTATGAAAAAGTTATTATTAACGCTGATTGCTTTATTGGCATTTAGTTGCCCTGTATTCGCTTCGCATTGGATGCCTCTTGGAACCGGGGAGGATGGTACAGAGTATTCAATAGACATTTCCAGAGTGTCGACGCACACGTTAACCCCGCTAGAAGAAGGCCAAAATCGTGCCGTAGAACGAATGGGGTATAAAGGTATTAATGTCCCATATAAAAGTATATGGCTACAAGTAGAGTACACGGATGGTACTTCGTCGATTCAACACATAAACGTATATCAGAATCGGACAATAGCTCTGTTGGGATTTGTGGACTATGACAGCGATGGAAGAATAACCGATTCTGCGCCCGATAGATACCCAGTACCAGACACGATCTACCCAGATACAGTCGGTGAAAAACTATATATGTTTGCATACCCCATGAACTCATAGGCACGCAACAAAAATAAGCCCATACAACGTTAGTTGTACAGGCAGAAAGGATACGCATGAAAAGAAATTTAGATTTGATAAAAGAAATCCTTTTGTGGATTCAAAATAATAGTGACGGAAGACGAGATATTACTGCATCGAGAATTCAGATAGAGGGAAGCGACACTCAAGAAATAGAGATGCATTTACATTGGATACAAGACGAAGGTTTAATCGCTTATGAGGGGAGAAAACTAAAGCAAGGTGCAAGGTTGGTTCATTGTACAAGGCTCACGTCAAAGGGATGCGATGTTCTTGCCGCTATGAATAACCATTCCGTATGGAATAAATTATTAGAGCTGGCGGAAAACAAAACATTCAACGAATTATGCAACATTGCTGTTTCCTTGGCTAAAACAGGAATTACAACCGTCTGGAATCATTATCAGGCATAATCCTTATCAGGGGAACCCAAATAATCCATAGATTTTTGATGGAGTTCCTGCAATTCATCTGGTGTGTATGCCTTTTTGCTCCCCAATAGTATTTCAAACATTTCGCTATTATGGGGACTTCGCATCCCCAACAGTACCCAACCATTCTGTAAAAAATAATTAGCAGGTCCGGCGAATGTTTCCGTAATGGTCCTTATTTCGGAGTATTGGCTTTTACATTCTGTTTTTATCATAAACACACCACCTTCACAATTGTTATAACAAAATAAGCCTGTATGTCGTGATACAGGCTTACAAGGAGGGATTTTATCATGGATTCTAAAACGTTGAAAGCATTGCAGTTCTTTTATGATAGAGGCCCCACGCCTTTTCTCAAATTGAATAGCTACTTAGGTGAATTTTCCGCCGAATACCGTTATCTCCTCACTACAGGCATGATTGAACGTACTCACTGCGGACAGATGGTTGAAGTCACAATCGCCGGAAGGGATGCTTATGAACGGAACAAACCTTTCAGTAAAGTGAACGTCATCTCTTGGATAGCCATCGTTCTGCAATTCTTGAATATGATATTGTCACCTCATGATTACAGTATACCACAAATGATAAAAGATTGTATAGGAAAAATTTTCAATCAAATATCATAAACGGGGTTACCAGCTGGAACTAAAAAAATCATCGGGAGGCAATTCTATGAAAAATGTAAAAAGAGTCATATCATTAACATTGTTGTTTGTATTTGCTGTAGCTGCAATGGCTTTTGCATACATCGGTAACGCTAGGTCTGGTATTTTCCATTATGATAGTTGTCAATATGTGTACAGAATGAACAATAGTAACAAGGTGTACTTTGATTCACGCGAAGATGCTGTTGATGCCGGTTATCGCCCATGCCGAGTCTGTAGACCTTAGTAAGAAACAGTAAAATTTGTATTTAGTTCCAGCTGATATTACTTTAGAACCCGAAATAAGCCCACATGGATACCATGCAGGCCTATTCCCGATTCCAACAGGGATGGAGACAGCCCCAGGAGCAAGGGAATTCTAACCCATACCGCGGCTGGCAGATGGCGGCAGGGCTACTCCCATTCCGGGAACCCAGCTTTGTTCCTTCACAAGCTGGCCTGTTTCCATTATATCATTCTTCAAAATCAGAATCTAGTACCCTTGCATAGTGCAGGAGTTTCTTTACACGGCAGATTTCGTCGAGTAGTCTTTCAACTGCCGCGTCCTCTCCCTGTTCATCACGGAGCATGATATAAAGTACGCGATAGAAGTTGTCGGCCGCTTCCAGGTGCAGGATAGCCTTCTTGATATGTGCCTCGAATTCTGGCGTCCAGTGTTCCGCGCGGTATGCCTTTTCGGCTTCATCCCAGCCCATATCTAAGTAGTAGCGCGCGTTTTCATACAACATCATGTTCCGCTTTTCGGGCGTGTCGACGAATTCATATACATCTTCATCGTCTGTCGGCTTGATTGCGTACTGATTCCCGCTTTGCTTCATCTTCAAATACATTTCCATGGTTCATCTCTCCCTTCACTATATAGCCACGGCGGACAATGGAATCTGACGGTTCCCGGAATATTTTTCCGCCTTCACTAGTAATAGGACAGGAAGAACCATTTCAAGTACCACTTTTCAAAAAATGCAACGTATTTTTTTCCGTTGCAGACTCGTTCTATTCGTTCCATCTTCACGGCTGGTCAATCCAGGAGGCAGCTATGTATAACATCAATCACAACTTTACATACCGTCAGAAGGATAAAGGCTGGCAGGTCATACTTTCTTACAAGGACGGTGATAAATGGCGTCAGAAGAGCAAGCAGGGCTTAAAAACCAAACAGCAGGCAAAGGACGCCGGAAATAAACTATTGGCAGAATTACAGCGAACGTTCGTGCCGTCGAGTAATGAATTGGCAGATATTACCTTGCGCGACTTTATCCCGATCATGTTACGGGATAAGCAGGAACTGGCTTTGTCGAGTCAAAAAGCGTATAAGAAAACAGCTGTATTTTTTGATGAATTAGCCGACAAGCCGCTACGTAGTATCACACGGCAACAGATAATTGCCATACTGAATGAAAAGAGCCAATACGCCCCAAAAACCAAAGAACTACGGCTTACTACGTTGCGGAGCATCCTCAACCATGCCCGAACTAATTACGGGCTTGTATCCGTTAATCCTGCATCAAGGATACAGATACCGCGTCCGAAAGAAGCGAAGAAAATACGGGCCATATCCGCCATGGAGTTTCAATCGCTCATAGATAGCAAGGTCCGCAAAGGCTGTGAATACTATAAAGATATTGTAATGGTCGCTTACTATAGTGGGATGAGATACGGGGAGATAATCGCATTAGAATGGGGAGATATAGATTTTCACAACTACACATTAACGGTGGCAAGGCAAATCAAGCAACAGCCGTCAGACGGCAAGCCTGTATACGCAGTAGGCCCGCTGAAAACGCAAAACTCATACCGAACAATCCCCATTCCCGCCCTTCTTGTTGAAACGCTGGAGAAGGTATCACGGACGGCAGACAGGGTATTCCCTCTCGCATCCCCATATACACATAATGTCAACCAATGGATACAGCGAACGTTGCCGCACACCTCCATACATGATATGCGTCATTCATACGCAACAAATCTAATCGCCAACGGCGTTGATGTACAGACGGTAGCGGCCCTTTTGGGTGATACAATCAATACGGTCATTAACACATACTTAGACTTTACGGAAGATATGAGACGGGCGGCGTCTGACAGCGTGAATCGGATATTCTCAAAATGATTTTTGACGAATTTTTGACGAGCCGTAAGGAATCGCTTATTTTATGCGCTTTTACGGTATTAACAGACAACGTTAAATTATCGGAAGTAATAAAAAAATACGTTGATATAGTGTCATATACTTTTAAACTGGCTGGCGTTGTTACGCCGATTATCAAGCAAGTAGCTAAAAATATTTAACTATGTTTTTATATGCTTTTATACAAGTTTTCGCCATCGGCGGCGGAAAAAATGGCGGAAAAAAAGTTATTTTTAGTCGAATATCATAAAATATTTACGTGTATTAAAATTATCAGCTGATGTGCTATAGCTAAAAAGGACAGCTCATTTCGAGCTGTCCTTTTTGAGTTCGTTCTTGATTCCCGCGGCTTTTTCTTTGCATGCTTCTTGTATATAAGAAGCCATGCTGAGGCCGCATGCTCCAGCCCATGCTTTAATTTGCTCTTTTGTTCCCTTCGGAACTCTAATCGTAATCGATTCATAGTTTGCTTTGAGCTACTTTTCATTGGCCCGCTTCCGACTTTCTTCCATATTATCCCTCCTATCAGCAATCTCCTGGTTCTTCGTGCTCGCGCCATGGCGGAAGGGCCGGGTTACATTTTTTCAGATTTGACATAAGCCGTTTGGCGTCAGCAAAGGCTTTCGCTGCTTGCGTCATGCGCTTTGCTGGGATATTTTTGGGGTCAATTTCGCTGGAAAAAATCTCCGGATCAGAATCAAAGAGCGAATACCGCAGTGTTCCCATGCGTGCCGATTTAATCAACGACATTCCTTTGTACGTAAGTACAATATGCGTCCACGTCTTGGATACTGTTAGTCAAGCCGTTATTGGCCGTTGAAAAGATACCGGTCACGACATTGGTATTGGCATCAAAAAAGATGTAAAACGATGACCCGTAGGCATAGCTATAACTGTATCCGCCCTCAGCATTGGGTACTTTATCCGAAATGTGTGTCGGTTCTCCGTAAATAGATTGTACATAGTCCGCCGATGAACCAATGGTGATACCACCAATCGCAAATTCTGAATCAGGAATGGCAGCAAAGACGCAAGAGGCCATCGTAGTAAGACAACCTCTTGTTCTATTGAGCGGTACATTCCCTATTTCGGTGTAACGGCTACGACGCGGACAGGCAGTCCGGTCGCGCCTTCGATATTGGGCCAGGCTGCCAGGAGGATGGCACCGGCAGGAGCTACCTTGTCGAGGTTATCCAAAAGCTCGATCTGGACGTGGCCCTGGCTGAGGACGTAGCGTTCGCAGATGAGGTCCCCTGCTTCAGCTGCGACGGCAGAGGCATCGGTATCAAAGGTTTCATGGCCGTTGGCTGCGGCGTGGCGGACTTCATAGATGTATTTCAAGGCTTCCAAAGACCAGCCTGGCGCATTTTCATTGCCCTCTTCATCGAAACCGCAGAGCTTGTCGTTGTCCGGCCAGTTCTTGGCCCAATCTGTCCGCAGGGCGACAAAGGCGCCTTCCGGGATGTCACCATAAGCGGCTTCATAGACTTTGATGTCGTCGACGGTGACGGCGTAATGGACGTCTTTGGCTACTTTTTCGCTGACGTCAATGACGACTAAGGGATAGGCCATGTGCTGGACGCCGAAGCCATCTGACAGTGCTGTCCCTTTGGCAAAATGGCCTGGGAAATCAATATGCGTGCCGAATTGGCCGGGGAATTTAAATGTCTGGATCAAACATTCCAATATGGGATTTCCCCAATCGAAAACGGTTTTCCCGATTTCTACGGAGCCTTCAGGCATGCCTGACCAATACGGGCTGTCGTTGTTCAGTCGATGGCTGAGTTCTACCCATTCGTAATCGGATTTCAGTTGTTGTAAGAGATTCCATAATGCGTGTGTTGCCATAAGGACACTTCCTTTCTTAATTCAAAGATTCCATGTTTCTAATACGGACATCATGGCCCTTTTTTCAGCCGTCGCATCTTCTAGATGGAAGACAGCGAAACGGTTGCCACTTTCGGTAGTATAAATTTTCTTCATGACCGGATATCCCGGTTGGGCCAGTGCTTCTTGTGCCAGTTCATCCCCTTGTTCAAAAATGGCTTTGCCATAATAACGGAAAAAGAGTTTTCCTTTTCCCATAAGTCCACAGATTTCCACATAAGGATTTTCTTGCATTTGACGATAGACTTCTTTCATTGCGCCGACGCCAAAATAGTTCACTCCATCCTTTAGCATGTGGAAACTGATAGGACGCGATTTAGAGCGGCCAGCTTCTATGGTATTCAAAAAGAAAGCACCGCTCTCATTAACACAAGCGTTTAACCAATCGTTAATTTTTTTTGCAATGATTTGTTTTTCGGGTATATGGTTTCTCCTTGGTTGTTTTTGTAGGATTATGTGGGATAATATTGATTTTTTATATTCCGATAACTTACAATGCCATAGGTCTGCATCGGCTTGTGTAATGGGACGGATGACCCGGCAGGGATTCCCGGCTGCGACGACATGGCTGGGAATATCATGGGTTACGACGGAACCGGAACCTATGACAACGTCATCGCCAATAGTGACACCGGGATTGATGACGACATTACCGCCAATCCAGACGTCTGAACCGATAGTGACCGGTTTGGCGTATTCCAGGTTGGTATTGCGGACTTCCGCATCAATGGGATGACCGGCTGTGTAGATACTGACGTGAGGTGCCAAAAAGACGTTGTCGCCAAAGGTGACGTAGTTTTCGTCTAGTATGGTCAGCCCCGTATTGGCAAAGAAATGACGGCCAAAGCGGATGCGGTCACCATGGTCGAAGTAGACCGGCGCCAACAGCACCATGTCATCTGGCGCCTGGGCAAAACAGCGTTTCAGTTCTTCAAAAGCCTGGCGGTCGTTCAAATCGTCAGAAGCATTGAATTTCCGCTGCGCCGCATGGACCCGCTGGAAGCTGTCATCGTGAACATTGAACGGGTCGTACAGCTCCTGGCCAATCATGCGGTCCCACTCTTTCTGATTCAATAGTATCCTACTCCCTTCTCTTATATGCAATGCTATCCTTGAATCCGATACCATAGCTGCATTTCAAAATCGTTGGGAATCCCCGGTTCTGACATGAGCTGGCCGAAGCCTACGACAATGCGCGTCATGGTTTGGCGAAAAGCTTTTTCTAAAGGCATTTGCTTCACTTTATGGAGATACCACGATTCATGGATGGAAAGACACATCCCCGATTTCAGCAGCAACAGACGGGCATCGTGGGCCGCCTGGATTTTTTCGGGGTCGCCCTGCGTATCCGCCTTGGCCGCTTCCAAGAGCTCCCGTTGTTCGTCTGGCGAAAGGTGGCTGCGGAACATATGATGAGCCAGGCGCCGGAACCATGCATAGTCTTCCCCGGCATCTGCCAACAACCGCGTCATGAGTTGTTCTGAAGCCCTATCTTCTAAAAAAGCCTGCACACAGGCCAATTCCTGATTTTCCAAAGACAATCGTATCACCTCATCGATTACAAGGTACTTTTTGTAACATATCTAACAGACAATCCTTTATAAAATTATTCTACATGAAAGTAGGAAATTCCTGCCTTCCCCTGCTCTTCTTCTGGATATACTTCAGCATAAGCTTTCTATGTAAATATTGACAATTCCATCTTTTGATGTATAATTATTCGTATATTTTAATATTACATCTTTTTTATCAGATCATCAGGGGGAATGGACATGAACAAGAAATGGATACTGGCAGGGATGGCCGCACTGACGGCCATGAGTGTCTTAACAGGATGTGGTACACAGTCAAAAGAAGCGGCGGCAAAGACGGACAAACCGCTTATCGTTGGGACGGAACCGTCATTCCCTCCTTTTGAAATGGCAGAAAACGATACATATACCGGCTTCGATATCGACTTGGCCAATGCGATTGGTGAAAAGCTGGGCCGCAAAGTAGAAATCAAGGCCATGGGCTTCGATGCTTTGATTCCGGCCTTGAAAAGCGGACAAATCGACATGATTGCCTCCGCCATGTCGGCGACGGAAGAACGGAAAAAACAAGTCGACTTCACGGCTCCCTACTACATCGGCGGTTCGGTCATCGTCGTCCAGAAAGACAATACGACCATCCATGGCTGGGATGACATCACAGGCAAGACCGTAGCCGTCCAGGCCGGTTCTAAGCCAGCGGACTTCACCGAAAAACAAGGAGCTGTCCTCAAACAGTTCGACGGCAATTACCAGTGCCTGCAAGAACTGCAAAATGGCGGCAGTGACGCCGTCGCAATCGACAAAGCCGTCGCCTTGTACTATGTTTCCAAAGGCGGCATGAACAATCTGAAAGTCGTCGGCGAACCGAAGAAACTGGCCGGTTCAGCTATGGCCATCGACAAAGGCCATGAAGACGAACTGAAGGCCATCAACCAGGCCCTGGCTGATTTGAAAGCTGACGGGACGTATACCAAGCTCTATCAAAAATGGTTCGGCGTCGATCCGACAGCGGAAGAATTGCAATAGAATTTGCCCCTTCTTTAGAACGGACCAACGGCCTGACCTATGCTGCCGGCAAAATGAAAGGCAGCCCCTTATGCTATCAGCTGACTATGATGGCCGACGAATGTGAACGGTCACCGCTGGCCCTCGATGCGATTCAGCGCTTATAGACTCATTTCTTCAGATATTGACTGGAAATGGCGGGATTCCACGAGCAGAGTCCCGCCGTTTTTTCAAAGCGCCATTTCTGTCGGACGTCGGGATATTTGTCATGATCCACTTCGCTGAGGAACATGTCTAGAGGCCGGATGAAGTCGCGGTATTCGCCATATAAGGTCTTATAGACGACGTAAGTCTCGCCCGTTTCGGCGTCGTCGGCTAAATCGAGGATGCGGTACATATGGTTCTTGAAATGGCGCCACGTTTCGCCGGATTTGGGCAGGTCGCGGCCGAGGACAAAGGCCGTCAGAGCCGAAAAGGACGGCAGGAAGGGTACGGCGTCGGCCCAATCCTCGTCGACGAAGCCTTCGTCGCTCATCTGCTGGATCAAGGCCTTCATGGGCTGGTAATAGCCGTCGAAGTCGAGGAAGGCAAAGCGCCCTTCCATCTGATGCAGTTTCACCTGGCTCATGACCTGGCTGATTTCTTCCAGCGTTCCGATACCGCCGGGAAAGGCCAGGAAAATATCGCCTAAATCCATCATCTGCTGCTTGCGCGACGTCATATCCGGCGTCACGATCAGTTTCGTCAAGCCTTCATGCTGTAATTCCTCATCCATGAAGAACTGCGGTTCCACGCCGATGACTTGGCCTCCGGCCTGCAAGGCACCGTCAGCCAGTTTCCCCATGAGCCCGGTCCGGCTGCCGCCGTAAACGAGGGTGTGCCCGTGGCGGGCAATCCAGGACCCTAACGCATAAGCATAATCAGCATAACAAGACCGGTTCCCGCAGCGGGAGCCGAGATAAACGGTAATATTCATAGATAGATTCCCTTCTTTCCCCAATATTTATACTACATAAGTATAGCGTGAAATTCGCATAAATGCTATATATTCATTAGATCCGCTTCAGATCCGCTTCAACAAGTTGATACCTTATAACAAGCATGATAAACTTACCTACCAAGATTACCTGCCAAGGTCTGCCACCATGGTGACGATGCTTTTTTTATAGCTTCCAACCATTTAAGACATCACCTGAAAAATTTGAGATATCATTTTATTTTATAAGGTTTCCCCAGATTATCGTTTACATTTGACACCGTCGTTTCCATCATAATCCTTGACATATTTAAGCATACTCCGTATACTGATGTTATCAACAGAGCTACGGCCTGTCATTTCAAGGGTATCACTTTTATGTGAGGATCCTAAGACAGCGTAGCTCTGTTTTTCTGTTATCGCATCGTATTTGTATATGCGCCGACACCACCGGTCTTAGTATATTCCAAATAGATCCCATAGTTTGGAATTCGGAGTGCTATCGGAATTGATATAGGATTTACCAAGATTATCGTTTACATTTCGCAGGAAGTCACTTATACTTAAATTAGAAGAATTCAGAATCGGTATTGGCTGCTGATGATCAGACCCTGCGTCAGAGTTAGTAGAGGTACTGCTAGTTTTGGGTTCAGAAGACGTACTGACGGCTGGGGAGACGTTAGCCTCTTAAGAGGATTCAATACCCGGAGTTACCGGTATGTCTTTTTTATTCTTTTTAGCTTCAACACCATCCACGTCAAAGACAGCTTCGCCTTTATGAAGGTCTTTTTCTCATTCAAAAAATCCCCACAATATGTTGACACCGTCTCATATGATTATCTCATAAAAAAAATTGAAAAGGTGAAAACTTTGAAATATAATTATTTTATAAAGAAACATCACCTACCAAAATAGTAAAAAAGCGACGACAGCAGGGGCATTGAAGGATAGGAAGTGTTTAAATATGAAAACGACAAAAATTGTACAGTTAGGTATATTAGTCACAATCATAGCTTTCGCATTTCCACCTGTTCATTATAGAAAGATAACTAACGGAAAATTTGTTGACTATATCTCAGATGGTCACAATATGATTTTTAATATTCCGCCAAAGTATTACATTGACTGGGCAACGTTGATTTTAGAGCTGGCTATTATATTATGTATAACCTTATTTTTTTATTATCGAAGTAAAAATAAGGTTATACATAATAAATTACTGTTTCCATCTCGTTCGGAATCGTCAAATAATTTCATGATTCCAGCAACGCCGACTATAAGTAGTGACTGGGTTGTTGGGGGCGTCCATGTAAATGATACTTTTTACAAGCCTACCATAGAAAAATGCATTGGTAAAATAATCGCTTCAATACAATTGCCAGAACGCCCGTATAAAAAGGAAAATAAAAGGCCCCGAAGGTACGACGGACAATTAGGATTCTTGATATTGATTGATAACAAAGTAGTTGTTATTCATTCCTGGAAAACAGGAGTAGCAACCCCCAGAGGCATTATAATTGGCGTTTCTACAATACACGATATAATTAATGAATACGGAGTGAATATAACATGTATTCGACATAAGGAGCAAAAACATATTTTGGTGTATTCCCATAATAGCGCCGATTTGGGCTTTTTTATTAATGATAACGGTACTGTAGTAGCTATTGAGGCAAACGTCCCATTAGATTGAATTTACATACGCAGAAAGGTGGTAATACTAGTGGGTGCTCTTGTAGGTATCGGAACAACAATTTTAGGAATGTACCTTATAACGGTATTTTCTACCAAAGAAGGGCCTCTTTCAAAATCGGGATTCATAACAAGCTGTATCATCACACTTATTTTATTTACCGCGGTAACTTACGGATTTCACCAATTGGCATTTGAATACAGAGGTGATTATCGCAATTATAAAGAAGTCAATAGTTATATCCACTCCTTAAATAGCAAAGAAAGGGAAAGATTTCAAAAAGTCTTAATCTCTCAAAAGGCAACCCTTGACAAAAAATATGGCGTTGGCCGTGACACTTCTATTGATAAATATGACTCAGCAGACGATATTGCTATAAAAAATTCAGACAGGCTCGGTGTGTATGCCAATCCGTTAAGAATTGAAGAATATTTTGACGACGACGCTTACTATTATTGGGACCATATTTATTATTTTCATGGCATTATTTACGTTGGCACTATGTATTATTTATATCGCCGTAGAATACAACAAAAGTAATGCCACATGTCAGCTACTTATCAGCCCTTTTGCGAAAAGATGCCAGCTATCGCTAAATGGCAAATCGCCTTCTTGAGCCATGTATTTCTGTATTCTTGATTCCGACCAATAAATCTGATACACTTATCATATAAAAGAGGGTTCGCTCCCGCTATGCGCGTCCTTTGCGGATGTGCGAAGGGAGGGGCCGTCTTTTTTATTTGAATAAAATCAGAGGGTATACTGTTGGCAGAAGCGTCTGTTTCTTTTTTGAGATTTGTAACCTCGAGATAGCAACTTGCTTTTGTGTATCACTACTAACGGTAGTAAAATATAGTCATAAAATTAGATATATTAGGTATTAGGGGGATTTTTCGTTATGATTTTCGTTGCCATGATTTTGTTAGGCTCTGTCATCGGCTTTGTTGGGGCGGGCGGCGCCGGCGTCACGATTACGCTGTTGACAGTCGGTTTCGGTGTTCCTGTCCATACGGCCCTGGCCGTCGCCCTGGCGGCCATGACTTTTACCATGATTTCTGGGACGGTCAGTCATTACCGGGAACATGAAGTCGATGTGAAGCCTGGGGCCATCATCGGCGGCAGCGGTATGATCGGCTCGATTGCCGGCGCCAATGTATCCAACATCATGCCGTCTGAGCTGCTGGCGACGATGACGTCGCTCATGCTCATCGCTTCCGGCCTGATTCTCTATGTCCGCCTTTATCAGGACGCCTGGCTGAGCCGGCATTTTCCCGTGCGGACGACAGCCCTGACGGGCCGGAAGCTCTATGTCTATGGCATCATTACGGGCCTCATCGTCGGTTTCCTGTCCGGTGCCTTCGGCATCGGTGCCGCGGCCTTCATCCAGCTGGCCCTGATGGTCGTCTTCGGCATTTCCCTGCTCCACGCTATCGGGACCTGCATGATGATCGTCCTGCCTATTTCGGCGGCCGGCGGCTTGAGCTACTTGTTCAACGGCCGACTGGACCTGTGGATTTTCGTCCAGACCCTGCTGGGCCTGAGCATCGGCGCCTATATAGGTGCAAAGTTCACGCACTTAGCCCCTAAGCCCCTGCTCAAGGCAGCTATCGTCGCCATGCCGACCCTGGGCGGCATTATCATGGTCCTCTTCGGCCGCTAAGCCTGCTGATGGCGGTGCCAGCAGTAGCAGATCAGGACCGTCAGGACGACCCAGAACATCAGCCGTCCGCTGTGCTGGCTGAGGTGGATGAGGTCATGGCCTAAAAGGACTTCGATGACGACCCGCGGGACCTTGCCGACAGCCGTCGCCAGGAAGTGGTCTTTCTGGCTGAGGTGGCTGACGGCGGCGATAGCCGTAAAGGGGACGTTGGGGATATACGGAATGGACCGGGCCATGGCCAGCGTCGAGAAGCGGCTGTACTTGTCGAGCTGATTCCGCAAGTGATGACGGGAAATGACGTGGATGGCCTGGCGGCGCAGGCCGGTCCGCAAGATGAGGAAGCTCAGTTCCGTCCCCAGGACTTCGCCGACCCAGGAAATAATAAGGCCCGGCACGAGGCCGAAAATGGCTCCGTTGACGGTCAGAAAGGGAATCGACGGCAGGCCGGTCATGTCGGTGACAGTGATCATGAAGATACTGATGAGGGCGGCATAGATGCCAAAAGAAGAAATATACTCGATGAGGCCGTCGACATCACCGGCCAGGCTCAAGCGGAACAGTTCCTGATAGAAGTCGGGGATGACCCACTGGACGCTCCAAAAAGCCAGGAATAAGCCCAGGCAGACAGCGCCTTTCATCACTTTGTCCCATAAAGGACCATTGCGAATAGCCATAGATATCCCCTTCTCTCACTCTTGATAATTTGATAATTCTATTGTATACCTAAAAAGGGCAGATTCACAAGTGTTTTTTGTAAACTGCCCAAAGGAGGTTTAACTATGACAAAAATACCGGATGCACCGAATTTTTTTATCGGCCGCAGTGAAGCCATTGCCCAGAATGATAAATTATCCAGCAAAGCCCGGCAGAGCCTGTATACGGCCCGGGCTGCCAATACGGTCGATGCCTACCGGTCGGACTGGAATGACTTCTGCGACTGGTGCAGCTATCACCAGCTGTCGTCGTTCCCGGCCGAACCGGAAACCATCGTCAATTACATCAACGACCTGGCCGATAACGCCAAGGCCAATACCATCGCCCGGCGCATCAGTGCCCTGACCGAGAATTTCGACGCCGCCGGCCTCAAAGAGAATCCCTGCCGCTACCCCATCGTCAAGAACGCCCTGCGGGGCATCAAGCGCATGAAAGGGACCATCCAGCACGGCAAGGCGCCGATCCTTTTCGACGACATCAAGGAAATGCTGACCTATCTCGAAGGCGACGAAATCCAGCAGGTCCGCGACAAGGCCATCCTGCTGGTCGGCTTCTACGGGGCCCTGCGCCGGTCGGAACTGGCCGGCATCGACGTGGAAGACCTGAAATTCACCCGCCTGGGCCTGCTCATTACCCTGCGCAAATCGAAGACGGACCAGTTCGACCAGGGCCAGATGATCGCCATCCCCATGGTCAAAGACAAGGACCTCTGTGCCGTCACGGCTTTGCAGAAATGGCTCGATGTCAGCGGTATCACGACCGGGCCGGTCTTTCGGGGATTGACGAAGGGGCATCATGTTCGTAAAACTCGGATTTCCGATAAATCTATCGCCCTCATCGTCAAGCACTATGCCGGGCTCATGGGCATGAACCCCGACGACTACGGCGCCCACAGCCTGCGCCACGGCTTTGCCACGTCGGCGGCCCAGCATCACGTCGAAGAACGGCAGATCATGCGCCAGACCCGGCATAAGTCCCAGGCCATCGTGCGCCGCTACATCGACGAAGCCGACCGCCTCATCGACAGCCCGATTTTAAAGATTACCGAAGATTCTCACTAATCCACCAGCTGCCGGGCCAGCGCCGTCCGCACCTGTTCGGCCCGGCCCGGTGCCACGGGCAGGCGCAGGACCTGGCCCGGACGGATGTCGCTGGTGCCGGTCAGGCCGTTTTCTTTCAAAATCGAATCCATGGCCTGGCGCACGTCCGTATCATCACCGGCTGCGACAGAGGCCAGCTGCCAGACGGTCTGCCCCGGTTCGACGGTGACGGAAACGAATTCCTGCGAAGGCTGGTAACTCCAGCCGATCTGCGTACACATAAAGAGGGCCAATATGGCCAAGACGACATATTTCATGGCAATCACTCCTGACTTTGAAACGAACGTTCTTGGAACGAATTTTCTTAGAACAACCGTTCGTCGATGGTTTTATTATATCGTCGAACGGTTGTTCCTGTCAAGATATTTTGAACAAACGTTTGATTTTTTTTATGAATTTCGGTATAATGAAGGTAGCTTATACTGGAATTGCTATAACTTTCCAAGACTGGAGTGATATATATGATTAATAATGAAAAAATGCTGACGACTCGTCAGAAACAGATCTTAGAATACATCCGCACGTGCGTCCATAAATTCGGCTATCCCCCATCGGTGCGGGAAATCTGCAAGGAAGTCGGCCTGAGCTCGACGTCGACGGTCCACGGTTATCTCCACCGCCTGGAAGATCTGGGCTATATCCGCCGCGACCCGGCCAAGAACCGGACCATCGAACTCCTCGACGAAGGCTCGTGGCGGTCCAAGAAGATCGTCCCCCTGCCCCTGGTCGGTCAGGTCCGGGCCGGCGCCCCTATCTTTGCCGAAGAATGCGTGGAAGACGTCTACCCCTTCCCGGCCGACTTCATCGGCAATGACGACTGCTTCATGCTCGTCGTCCAGGGGGACAGCATGAAGAACGCCGGTATCCTCGAAGGCGACCAGCTCATCGTCCGCCGCCAGGAAACGGCAGAAAACGGCGAAATCGTCGTCGCCCTCATCGGCGAAGAAGCGACGGTCAAGCGCTACTTCCACGAAGCCGACACGATCCGCCTGCAGCCGGAAAATGACGAATACGAACCGATTTATACCCGGGATTGCCAAATCTTAGGCAAAGTCATCGGCCTCTACCGTCGGTATTAAGGGAGGTCTTCTCATGATTGATTTTGGGGTACCTCTGCCCGATAATCTGCCTTTATTCACCGGTATCAGCCAGGAAAAAAGGAAGGCCATGCTCGCCTGCCTGGGCGCACGGGTCCGGACGGTCCGCAAAGGAGAATTCCTCGTCCTGGCCCAGGATGAAGTGAACTACATCGGCATCGTCCTCAGCGGCGAGGTCCATATGATTCACGAAGACCGCTGGGGTGACAAAGCCGTCCTGGCCATTATCCGCAACGGCGGCCTCTTTGGCGAAACCTTCGTCTGCGGCACGATCCTGCAATCCATCGTAACCTTCCAGGCCGTCAAGAACACGCAGTTCCTGGTCCTCCCCTTCCAGAAGGTCCTGCACATCTGTACCAATGCCTGTCCCTTCCATCACCAGCTCATTGAGAACATGCTGCATCTCATGGCTGACAAGAATGCCCAGCTGCTGACCAAACTAGAAGTCGTTTCCAAGAAGAAGCTGCGCAAGAAACTATTGACCTACTTCTCATTCCAGTCTGAACAGGCCGGCAGCCAGACCTTCACCATCCCCCTGACCCGGACCCAGCTGGCTGACTATCTCTGTGCTGACCGCACGGCTGTTGCCAGGGAACTGGCTCACATGAAAGACGAAGGCCTCATCGAAATAGACCAGCAGCGGGTGACGCTGTATTGAAAAAAGGCGCTGTCACATGAAGACAGCGCCTTTTTTAGTGGTTAGCAGTTAGTGGCTAGGGGTTAGCAGATGGCTTTAAATTTACAGGTTTTCTTTGCAAACTACAAGCTCTGTGCTACAAACTATAAGGCAAAGGGACCTCGCATGATGGCAAAAACCATCGTGTGAGGTCCCTTTTCTGTAGGGGCCCGCACGTGGCGAGCCCGCTCCGGGATATGTCCTATCATCCCTGACGGGCGGCGCCCCACGTGGTCGCCCCTACAACTCACGGACTACTGACTACTATAAAGAAAGAGCAACCTCTCAGTCAGCTTCGCTGACAGCTCTCCTATAAGGAGAGCCACGAGCACGAGCTACTAATCACTAGCCACGAGCCACTAATCTTTTTTGGCTGCGATGCCGTAGGGAATGGACAGGAAGAGGACGGCACCGACGATGTTGCCCAAGGTGACCATGAACAGGTTGTAGAGGTAACCGCCGACGCTGACGGCCGTACCGGCGGGATTCAGCAGGCCCAGGGTCAGGACGGTCATGTTGGCTACGCTGTGTTCAAAGCCACAGGTAAAGAAGGCGTAGAGGCACCAGAAGACCATGATCAGTTTGCCGCTGTCCGATTTGCAGCGGAAGCCGCACCAGACGGCCAGGCAGACCAGGACGTTACAGAGGATACCTCTCAGGAAGAGGACCAGCGGCGGCAGGCTCATCTTCATGGCAGCGGCATTGGCCAAAGCCTGGCCGACGCCGCCAGCCGTGCCGGCAGCGCCATAGAAGAGCAGGGACAGGACGATGGCGCCAAACCAGTTGCCCAGGTAACAGACGACCCACAGGCGGATGACGTCCGTCAAGGTGACCGTCTTCGACCGCCAGCCATTGTAGAGGACGAAGGCGTTACCCGTGAACAGTTCCGCCCCGGCGATGATGACCAGACTCAGGGCGATGCCGAAGGACAGGCCCATGGCGATCTTAGTCATGGGAATGGCTCCCAAGGTCCCGCTGACCGTAAAGGACAGGAGGATGCCAAAGCCGATATAGGCACCGGCTAAGGCCGACAACAGGAAATATCCCAGGGGATTCTTCTTCAAGAGCCCTACTTTCGCAGCTGCCCCGGCAGCGGTCGCAGCGTATTCGTCGTTGTACATAGGCTCCTCCTTATTTCAGTGGCAACGGTTTCTGGAATACATCCAGATCGGCCGGATTTACGTCTTTGCCGACGTAGAACGGTTCCGATTTCAAGCCGACATAGCGGATACCGGACCAGTTGAGAGGACGGTAGATTTCCGCCTTCTTCGGCAGATGGACGTCCTGGAGGATGAACTTGATGAATTCTTCCGGACCCGTACGGTCTACCATGTAGCCGATATGTTCCTTGCCACCCGGAGCGGTCGGGTCGATATATTTCTTGGCAAAAGCATAGACGTTGGAGATAATCTTCACGACGCTGTCTTCATCGGCCCATTTAATGAAATCGACGCCCATGCGCGGGTTCTTTTTGCCTGTACGGCCCAAAAGGGTGATACGGAAATACTGTTCCTTGCTGCGCGTCCAGGCACGGTTCGGGCAGGCCCAGACACAGACGCCGCAGCCGATGCATTTTTCGACATTGCGGACAGGACGGAAATTCTTCATCTGCAAGGCTTCGACAGAGAGCTGTTTGCACTTGCGGACGCACATGCCGCAGCTGACGCAGCGGCTGGCATCGAACTGAGGTTCTGTCATGCCCATGACGCCGAAGTCATGCATGCGGATTTTGTCGCAGTCGTTCGGACAGCCTGTAAGGGCGACTTTGACGTGCAGGTCGTTCGGGAAAATAGCCTTTTCGATCCGTTTCGCCAGGGCCGTCGTATCGTAGTTGCCAAAGGGGCAGACGCGGTTGCCGACGCAGGCCATGACATTTCGGGTACCGGACGCTTCAAAGCCAGCGCCTTTTTCGCTCTGATTGATGTCGAGTTCATCGATGATCGGCTGGAGAGCCTTCTTTACTTCTTCAACTTTTTCAAAGGGAATCCCCATGATTTCAAAGCCCTGACGGATGGTCAGATGGATTTCGCCATTACCGTACGTTTCGGCAATATGCTGGACCTGGCCCAGGACCTTGGCATTCAGGGAACCGCCGGGTACACGTACACGGGCTGAAGCCATATTACGATTTTTTGTTACCCGGAAAGCGTATTTCTTTAACTTACCGCAATTCATATCCATAATGTATCAGCCTCCTAGTCGATCAATGTACGAAGTTCGGTGTATTTGAATACCGGCCCGTCCTGGCAGACGTAGACTTTGCCAATACGGCAGTGGCCACATTTGCCGAGACCGCAGCACATTTTGCGCGATTCAGAGAGCCAGATTTTTTCTTCATCGAAACCGAGTTTAATCAATTCCTGGATGGAGAACTTGATCATCATCGGCGGACCGACGACGACGGCGATGGCGTTGTCGAAGTCCTTGAGGGGCAGTTCCGGGATATACTGGGTGACCAAGCCGACATGGCCGTCGTAATCCCCTTCTTCCGGAGTCTTGTCGACAGTGCAGATGAAGTTCATGCCGTCGTCAATCCAGCGCTTGAGGTCTGCTTTGAAGAGGATGTCTGCCGGCGATTTGAAACCGGAAATGACAGTCAGGCTCTTGCATTCGTCCATGTGGTCGGCGAAGTAGTCGATGACGCCGTGGACCGGAGACAAGCCGGAGCCGCCTGTGACCAGGACGATTTCCTTGCCTTTGAACATATTGACGTCGAAACCGTTGCCATAAGGCCCGCGCATGAAGAAGTGGCCGCCGACATAGTTTTCAAAGATTTCATCGGTCAGGCTGCCGACTTTACGGATGGTGAAATCCAGGGAATGGTCGGTAATGCCGCTGACGGAAATGGGCGCTTCACCGTATTTCGGGATAGAGATTTCAAAGAACTGGCCCGGTTTGACCGGATGTTCTTTGCCGCGGTCATAGGACATACGGAAGGTATATTCCACATCAGCATGTTTAATGACTTCTAAGATTTCCGAACGGAACGGTAAATATTCGTTATTCATTCTCTGTGACCTCCTTCATGCCTTCCGGCAGTTTGACATTGATGCAATGGCTGAGCGAAATGTATTCCGGACAGATGGCATCGCAGCGGCCGCAGCCTACGCACATCTGGAAACCGGAACGCTGTTTGAATTCCAGCGTCTTATGGAGCACTTTGAAGCGCATCCGTTCGCCCGCCTTCTTGCGGAAGCAAAGGCCACCGGCAACCAGGGTATAGTCGTCGAACATACAGGACGTCTGTACGCGGCGGCGTTCACCGGCTTTATGGTCTTCCGTGAAGAACACATCCTGCATGGACCAGCAGGTACAGGTCGGACAGGCCAGGGTGCAGCGGCCGCATTTGATGCAGCGCTTGTCGTATTCATCCCATACGTGGGATTTGGCGATAGCCGACGAGAGGTTTTCCGGAATGTGTACCTGGAGCTTGTTTTCCGTCACATGGTCCGGGACGACGTCGACTTCCGGTGCCTTGGCTTCGCTGACAGCTTTCCCGAGGACGTCATCTTTGACATCGAGGAAATACTGGCCGTCTTTGACGTTCAAGGCGACATCGTAGTTATCGCTGGTATTGGTGCCCATGGAAACGCAGAAGCAGTTGTCGAATTCCTGGCTGCAGCCCATGAGGACGAATTTGACGCGGTCACGGACGCGTTTGTAATAATAGTCTTCCGGACCGTTCTGGAGGTACATGTAGTCGAAGCGCTTGATGGCGTGCAAGTCGCAGCTGCGCAGCAAAATGATGGCACCCTTTTCCGGGGCTTCGGCTTCGGTGACAGTATTTTCATTGAAATAGAACAACGTCTGGCAAACGGGCAATAAAACGTCTTTTGCCGAGTAGTCGGACCGTTTGTCCCAAACGATTTCTTCCGGCTTGGTGATCTTGCCATAGCGTACGATATCCTGCATCGAAGAACGTCCCGTGCCGGCAAACAGTTTCGGAGCGTAAATGTCATACGTATCCGACCATTTGGCAAAGACCGTGCCCAATGCATCTGCATTTAATTGATAGCCCATGCTGTTACCCTCTTTCCAAAAAACATAAATGAGAAATATGATTAATAAACAAATACTTTTTTTCACATACACCGTGACGACATCATAAGCCGCCTCGTTGATTTTATGATAACAGCGGGAGAAGAAAAAAACCGTTGCCGTAGCAACAGTTTTTTCATTTTTTCTAAATACTATGCTTTTTTATCATCTAAAATCGTTATCGTTGAGGAATTTAAATACATCATACTTTTTCCCATAATCTTTTCTTTTCAGGTCCTATGACTCATCATAACACTGTAACTTATTACAGGTAGTCCATGCTGTCTTTGCATACAGAAAAAGAGGCTGTCGCCTGAAGACAGCCTCTTTTTGAGTGTTAATAATCATTCAAAATCGTTGTGGAATTTAATCTTGCGATACGTTTCAAAAGTCATCCACTTGTCGAAGAGTTCGGCATCGGAGTTTTCCCCGGCCTTGGCGTAGTCCGCCTTGAAGGCAGCGAATTCCTGCGGCGAATGGACGTTGATGGCAAAGCCGCGGCCGTTGACTAAAGGCTGTTCTGTATAGGCATAGCCATCGAGGGCCAGGATGTTGGCGACTTTGGCGTCGCGGATTTCGACGGCAACCTTGTCGCGGAGGATGAGGATGTCGAAGTTATCCGGATAGGCATAGGTTTCGCCTTTCGTCGGGATCGTATCGCCGATGTGGTACTGGTGGAAGGCCGGTTTGGCCTTGGTGATATTGAGGCTCTGCATGCCGTAGAAGAAATCTTCAAAGACGTCGCCGCGAGCCTTCAGGGAGCCGTTGACGAAGGTGTGGTCGGCGTTGGTGTCGTTAACGTCGATGACGACACCGCAGGCCGAGGTCATATTGGTGACGCGGTCGATGAGGATGAGTTCGCCCAGGACCTTGTGATGACTGAAGGTATCGACGACAATCGGTTCCTGCAAGAAGAGCGTGCAGACGGCGATTTCGTTCTTCGTAAGGCTCGAAGCGCGTTTCTTTTCGCCTGTATTGACGTCGATGGTGTAGTCGATATCCGTGAGGACGCCGACGATTTCCTTGGTCCCCAGTTTGACGACGTATTCTTTGCCGACGGCCAGGTCCTGGTCATCCATCCAGAGCATAGTCGCCGTAATGCGCTGGCTCAGGGCGACGTCCGTCCCCTTGGTGAAAACGCAGCCCCGGGATACGTCGACTTCGCGGTCGAGCTGGACGTTGACCGGCTGGCCTTTGACGGCCGAATCGACGGTATCGAAGCCGATGAGGATGGATTTGACCTTAGCTTCTTCCCTGCTGGGCAGGGTCGTAATCGTATCGCCGACGGCCAAGGCGCCGCTTTCGATCTGGCCCTGGAAGCCGCGGAAGGTGTGGTTCGGACGGCAGACGCGCTGGATGGGCAGGTAAAAGCCTTCTTCTTTGTCTTCTTCAACGTTGACCGTTTCCAGATAGTCGAGGATGGTCGGCCCCTGGTACCAGGGCATATTGGCCGACGCCTTGGTGACGTTGTCCCCTTCCGTCGCCGAGACGGGGATGAGGATGACGTTGGCCAGTTCCAATTCGTCGCGGAGCTTGGCGATCTGGGCCTTGATTTCTTCAAAGCGTTCCTGGCTGTAGCCGGCCAGGTCCATCTTATTGATGGCGAAGATGAAGTAGCGGATCCCCATAAGGGCGCAGATGCGGGCATGGCGGCGGGTCTGGACCAGGACGCCCTTGGTGGCGTCGATGAGGATGATGGCCAAGTCGGCAAAGGAAGCGCCGACGGCCATGTTGCGCGTATATTCTTCATGGCCCGGCGTGTCGGCGACGATGAAGCTGCGGTTGTCCGTGCTGAAATAACGGTAAGCTACGTCGATGGTGATGCCCTGTTCCCGTTCCGCCATGAGGCCGTCCAGGAGCAGCGAGTAGTCGATGGCCCCGCCGCGGCTGCCGACCTTGCTTTCCAGTTCCAGGGCCTTCTTCTGGTCGGCGTAGAGCAATTTGGCGTCATAGAGCAAATGACCGATGAGTGTCGATTTGCCGTCATCGACGCTGCCGCAGGTAATAAATTTTAACAAGTCGTTTCCGTTTCTATCCATTTTAGAAATACCCCTCTCTCTTTCTGCGTTCCATGCTGCCAGCTGCTTCATTATCGATGACGCGGCTCGTCCGTTCCGACGATACGGCGCTCAGCGTTTCATCGATGATGGCATCCAGCGTATCGGCATCGGATTCGATGCCCCCTGTCAAAGGATAGCAGCCCAAGGTCCGGAAGCGGATCTTCTTGTGCATGATTTCTTCTCCCGGCTTGAGGCGCATGCGGTCGTCGTCGACCATGATGATGTTGCCATCACGATAGACGCAGGGCCGTTCCTTGGCAAAGTACAAAGAGACGATGTCGATGTTTTCCCGTTTGATGTACTGCCAGATATCTTTTTCCGTCCAGTTGGAAATAGGGAATACGCGCATGCTTTCGCCTTTATGGATGTGCGTATTGTAGAGCTTCCACATTTCCGGGCGCTGGTTCTTCGGGTCCCAGGCCTGGGCTTCATTGCGGAAGGAAAAGATACGTTCTTTGGCGCGGGATTTTTCTTCGTCCCGGCGGCCACCGCCAAAAGCAGCGGTGAAGCCGTATTTGTGCAGGGCCTGCTTGAGGGCCTGGGTCTTCATGATGTCCGTATAGGCTGCGCCGTAATCGAAAGGATTGACGCCCTGTTTGACGCCTTCCTGGTTGATGTATTCAATGAGCTGCAGGCCGTACTTCTTCATGGTTTCATCGCGGAAGCGGATCATTTCCTTGAACTTCCACGTCGTATTGACATGGAGGAACGGGAAAGGCGGCTTTTCCGGATAAAAGGCCTTCCGGGCCAGGTGAAGCATGACAGAACTGTCCTTGCCGATGGAATAGAGCATGACCGGCTTTTCACATTCCGCAGCGACTTCGCGGATGATGTAAATCGCTTCGGCCTCTAACTTGTCGAGATGCGATAATGCACACATAATATGAATCCCCCTATTGATAAAATGCAGTTTCCAGTTTATAGTCTGTAGTTTGCAGTAATGGGTGCTCTTTTACTACAAACTCGCTACTACAAACGGCAAACTAATTAATATGAATTCGCCTGTTTGCGGTCGACGGTGATGGTCTTTTCACTGCCGTCGGCCTTATGGATATGCCAATGCAGGTAGTGGCCGTCAGCAGTGACGTTCATCGTGCTGCCGCGGCCGCCCATATCGGCGCCGAGGTAGAAGTCGATGGCCTGGACCGGACAGATTTTGACGCAGGATACACAGCCCCAGCAGTCCTTGGGATAATGCATCCAGGCCTTGCCCTGGCCGTTGCGGTCGATGAGGCTGCCCGGGCAGACGTCGATGCACTGGCCGCAGCCGATACAGCGTTCCTGCTTAATGCGTATGCTCATAAGTTTCCCCTCCTGGTACTAAATCGCGGTAGATCATGTGGACCTGGCCGTCTTCGTCCATGCGGGAATTGACGTATTTCAGCCAATCCGCACGCTGTTCCGGATAATCGAGGTTCTCTGCAAAGGAATGCCACCGCGTTTCCTTGCGGGCCCGCAGGTGGGCGATGAGGACCTTGCAGACCGTCAGCCGTTCGCGCAGTTCGTAGACGAAGAGCAGTTCATGGTAATCGCTGGCGCCGACGTGGGCGGCCAGTTCCATGAGCTGGTCGATTTTTTCATCGGCCAGGGCCAGCTGCTTTTCGTTGTACTGGTAATGGCTGCCGATGCCGCCGGCATAGGTGTCCATGACTTTCTGCATGGCTTCTTCCAGCTGTTCCACAGTGAAGAAGCTGTCCGTCTCACCGAGGGCGGCGTTGTATTCGGCTACCTTTTCGGCGAGGATGGCCTTTTCCTGGGCTTCATCGAGGCCGGATACATCGCTCAGGCCCTGGCGGACCATATCCTTGGCGGCGATTTCCCCTTCGACCAGGGCACCGGTGACGTATTTCTGCGGACAGCCGCCGGCGACATCGCCAGCCGCATAGAGGTGGCGGATCGTCGTCTGGCGGTTCGTGTCGACCCAGTAGCCGCTGGCCGTATGGCCGCCGACGACGTACGGTTCGGTCCCTTCGATTTCGACGTTCTGCTGACTCGGCAATTTCCCCGACTCGATCCATTTCAAAGTCTGGCTCGGCGCCATGTTGAGGTAGGCCTTGAGGAGCGATTCGTCCTGGGCCGGCGTGATACCTTCCGTGCGGAGATAACAGGGACCGTTGCCGTCCAGCGTTTCCCGGACCGTGCCGTACAGGCGCTGGGACGTGGTCAGGCCGTATTTCTGTTCATATACGTCACCGCGGGCGTTGACCTGCTTGGCCCCGACGCCCTGGGCGATAGTCCCTGTCGGCGCGATGGTATCCTTGCAGCGCAGGGCGATGAAGCGCATTTCAAAGGTCGTCATTTCGGCCCCGGCCCGAATGCCCATGGCATAGCCGGCACCGGTGTTGAAGGGACAGTACCACATCTTGTGCCGGGAAAAACCGGGATTGTTGGGCCGGTAGAGGCCGGCTGCGCCGCCTGTGGCACAGAGGACGGCTTTGGCCCGGATTTCATAGGCCGTGCCCGTGCGCATATCGAAGCCCAGGGCGCCGGCAATGGTATTGTCGCGGACGATGTAGTCGGTAATATTCAGATGGTTGATGACCTGGACGCCATCGAGCTTCTTGACGGCGTCGGCCAGGATGGTCTTGATATTTTCGCCGTTGATCTTGATGTTGCGCGTGCCGCGGGCGACGTATTCGCCCCTTTCGTCCTTCAAGATGACCAGTCCCAGGTCTTCCAGCTTCCTGGTGACTTCGTTGAGGCCTTCGGACATGGTGAGGAGCAAGTCTTCCCGGACGATGCCGGCTGCGTCTTTCTTGGCGTAGTCGACGTAGAACTGCGGCGTATGGCCCTTGGTGATATAGGCGTTCAGGGCATTGACGCCGGCTGCCAGACAGCCGCTGCGGCGGATATCGGCCTTTTCGGCGATGACCACGGACGCATCAGACAGGCTGCGGAGAGTCAGGGCGGCATAACAGCCGGCCGTCCCGCCGCCGATGATGAGGACATCCGTATGGATGATCTTCTCGCTGGTAATCTGCATAACATAGACTCCTTCGTTAAATATAGAAAACGTCGGCCGAGGTCATGGCGCTGTTTTCTTTTAAATACGTCTTGTCGCCGTCGAGGACGTACAAGCGGTAAATGAGGACCTGGACGGTCTCGCCGACAGACAGCGGCGGGTCGTCGAAGGAATATTCGCCGTGGATGGCCAGGCCCTTGATGCGGACGGTCACGTCAAGGTGGCTGCCGCGGAAGACGACGGCTTCGACCGTCCCTTCTTCAGCAGCGCTGATATACTGTTTCATCGTGCCGTGTTTGTAAATCTTGAGGAACTCCGGCCGGACGATGGCTTGTTTGCCCGCTCCGACTTGCAGGAATCCCGTGAGGATGTTGTAGTTGTTGATGACAACTGGTGTTCCGATAAATTGAGCTACAAAGGGCGTCCTGGGCTGGCGGCAAATATCCAGCGGCGTCCCGACCTGTTCGATATGGCCGTGGTTGGTGATGATGATTTCATCGGCCACTTCGACGGCTTCGTCCTGGTCATGGGTGACGAAGATGCTGGTAATGCCGACGCGGTGAATCGTATCCTTGAGCCAGTTGCGCAGTTCCTGGCGGACCTTGGCGTCGATGGCGGCAAAAGGTTCATCCAGGAGCAGGACCTGGGGATTCGGCGCCAGGGCCCGGGCAAAGGCCACGCGCTGGCGCTGGCCGCCGGAGAGCTGGTTGGGATAGCGCTTTTCCATGCCCGACAGGCCGACGAGGTCGATCATTTCCAATACGCGCTGGCGTATCTCCCCTTTCGGCCGCTTCTGGATTTCCAGGCCGAAGGCGACGTTGTCGTAGACGGTCATATAGCGGAACAAGGCGTAGTTCTGGAAGACGAAGCCGATGCCCCGCTTGGCAGCGGGAATGTCGTTGACCCGGCGGCCGTCGATGAAGATGTCGCCGCTGTTGGGATTCTCCAGGCCGGCCAGCATGCGCAGGATCGTCGTCTTACCGCTGCCGCTGGGACCGAGGAGGGCGACGAGCTTGCCCTTGTCGATGCCGAAGGAAACGTCGCGCGACGCGTGGAAGGACCCGTAATTCTTTTCGATGTGTTTCATTTCGACGTACATGAGCTTCACCTCCTTTATGACGTTTTATCGGCCTTGGCTTCGAGGAAAGTCCGGAGCAGCAGGACGATGATGGCTAATAAGACGAGCAGTGACGATACGGCAAAGGCCGCCGTAATGGCATCGGCCGACCCCGATTGGTAGAGGGCGTCGATTTCCAGGGGCAGCGTAAAAGTCTCGCCGCGCAGTTTCGACAAGGCGCTGACGGCACCGAATTCGCCCAGCGCCCGGGCCGTGCAGAGGACGATGCCGTAGAGCAGAGCCCATTTGATCTGCGGCAGGGTGATGCGGAAGAAAATCGTCCAGCCGCTGGCTCCCATGAGGGCCGCCGCTTCCTCTTCATCGCGCCCGTTGGTGCTGAGGACGGGGATGATTTCCCGGAAGACGAAGGGAAAGGTGACGAAAATCGTCGCCAAGATGACGCCGGGAACGGCAAAGACGATCTGGATATCCGTCCCCCAGTAGTCGTTGAGGACTTCGATCCACTGACCGATCCAGCCCATGCGGCCGAAGGTCATGATGAAGGCCAGGCCGGCGATGACCGGCGAGATGGAAAAGGGTATATCGATGAGGGTCGTCAGGAAATGCTTGCCCCGGAAGTCGAATTTGGAAATAGCCCAGGCCGCACCGAGGCCGATGATAGTATTGACGATGACGGCGGCGACCGTGGCGATCAGGGTCAGGCGCAGGGCCGACAGGACGTACGGCGTCGTCAGGGCCTGTACGTAGAAGTCCCAGCCTTCGGCCAGCGAGTTGGTGAGGACCGACACGAGGGGAACGATGAGCATGACCACGACGAAGACGACGCTGATCGTGAGCAAGGCGATTTCTGTCTTACTGTGTTTCATAATGGCTCCCCTCCTCTACTGGACGCGCCGGGCCTGATGGACCTGGATCATATTGATAGAAAACAGTGTGACAAAGGCGATGACCAGCATGGCCAGGGCGATGGCCGTGGCGCTGGCGTAATCGACGTAATTGAGCTTCTGCATGATGACGTAAGAAACGACCTGCGTATGATGCTTGGCACTGTTGCCGGAAATGTAGATGACGCTGCCGTATTCGCCGAGCCCCCGGGCAAAAGCCAGGCCGAAGCCCGTCAACAGGGCCGGCCGCAGTTCCGGGAAGATGATGCGCCGGAAAATGGTGAACTGCGACGCGCCGAGCATGCTGCCCGCCTCTTCATACGTCGGGTCGAGCTTCTCCAGGACCGGCTGGATCGAGCGGACGACGAACGGGATGCCGACGAAGACCATGGCGATGGTCAGGCCGATCTTGGTATAAGCGATCTGGATGCCATAGCTGGCAAAGAAACTTCCGAAGAAGCCCGTATCGGAATAGAGCTTGGAAAGGGTGATGCCGGCGACAGCCGTCGGCAAGGCAAAGGGCAGTTCGATGACGCCGTTCAGGAGACGTTTCCCGAAGAAATCGTAGCGGACCAGGACCCAGGCCAGGATGAAGCCAAAGACGCAGTTGACCAAAGCCGCCAGGACAGAACAGGAAATGCTGGTGATGAAGGCGTTGCGGATGCCGCTGTTGGTGATGAGCTTGGCATAGTCATTGGCCGTCAGCTGCAGGGAGTGCGCCAGGACCGACGCCAGCGGGATGAGGATGAGCAGGGACAACATGGTAAGGGTCATGCCCATGGACAGGCCGAAGCCGGGAATAATCTGATTGCGCCCGCCGGAACGGGCAAAAAAGTGTTTCATCCGGCTCCCCTCCTATGCATCGCCGTTGACGTCGACCATGATCTTATCGAACAAGGCGTCGTCGTTGAAAAATTTAACATACGCTGCCTCCCAGCCGCCGAAGTCGCTGATCTTGGTCAGCTTGACCTTGAGATCGAAGCGGTCGGCATAACGCCGGAGGATATCCGGATTAGACGGCCGGAAACCGTTCTTGGCGGCCAGTTCCTGGGCCTCATCGGAATAGAGGTAGGCCAGGTATTCATGAGCCGCCTCTTCATGACCCTTGCGCCGGGCCAGGCGGTCGACGACAGCCACGCTGGGCTGGGCCAGGATACTGATGCTGGGCACGACGAGGTCGAACTTATCGGGATATTCGCGCATCGAACAAAGCGCTTCGTTTTCCCAAGCGATAAGGACGTCACCTTGTCCGTTTTCGACAAAGGTCGTCGTCGAGCCACGGGCGCCGGAATCCATGACCGTCACATTGCGGTACAAGTCGGTCATGAAGGCCCGAGTCTTGATTTCATTTCCCCCGAAATGGTCAAGGCCCCAGCTCCAGGCGGCCAGGAAATTCCAGCAGGCGCCGCCGCTGCTCTTCGGGTCCGGCGTAATGACGCTCACGCCGGGCTTTACCAGGTCGTCCCAGTCGCGTATCCCTTTCGGGTTCCCCTTGCGGACCAGGAAGACGATGGTCGACGTGTACGGCGCCGAATCGTTGGCGAAATCCCCCTGCCAGCCTTCATGGATGAGGCCGGCCCTTTCGATGAGCGACACATCGTGGGCCAGGGCCAGGGTCACGACATCGGCCTTGCTGCCTTCGATGACCGACCGGGCCTGACTGCCCGATCCGCCATGGGACTGGATGATGCGGATATCCTTGCCTGTCGTCTCACGATAGTGCTGATGGAATAATTCATTGTATTCTTTATATAACTCACGGGTTGGATCATACGAGACATTGGTCAGCGTCATCGTGCCGCCGCCCCCGGCGTCATCGCTGCGTCCGCAGCCAGCCAGGGCCCCGGCGACGGCGAGTGCCGCCGAAAAAGCCAGTATAGCTATGATGCGCTTCTTGTTCATTTTCTTTCCCCCTCTATACCGGCTTAGATTCCTTACCCCTCAAATAAAGCCGTCGATAAATAGCGTTCGCCGCCGTCCGGCAGGAGGACGACGATAGTCTTGCCTTCGTTTTCCGGCCGGCTGGCCAGTTCCAGGGCCGCCTGCAGCGACGCACCGGACGAAATGCCGACCAAAAGGCCGTCGGTCTTGGCGACTTCCCTGGCCCGGCCGTAGGCGTCCTCATTGGATACGTCGATCACATCATCTACGAGAGACATATCCAAAACTTTCGGGATGAACCCGGCGCCAATCCCCTGAATGGCGTGCGGGCCCGGCCGGCCGCCGTGCAGGACGGCGGAATCTTTCGGCTCGACGGCGACGATCTGGACGTCCGGCTTATGGCCTTTCAGGCCCTGGGCCGTACCGGTGATGGTGCCGCCTGTGCCGACGGACGAAATGAAGATATCTACCTTGCCGTCCGTGTCGCGCCAGATTTCTTCCGCCGTCGTCTGGCGGTGGATGGCCGGATTGGCCGGATTGTCGAACTGCTGGGGAATGAAAGCATTGCCGTAAGAATCCCTCAATTCTTCGGCTTTGCCGATGCTGCCGCGCATCCCCTCGATGCCCGGTGTCAGCACGATTTCCGCCCCCAGGGCCGACACGATTTTACGCCGTTCCAGGCTCATCGTATCGGGCATGGTCAAGATCAGGTGCAGGCCCTTCACGGCGGCGACCAGGGCCAGGCCGATGCCTGTATTGCCGCTCGTCGGTTCGATGATGACCGTATCTTTGTTGATCTTCCCCTGCCGTATCCCTTCGTCGATCATGGCTGCCGCTACGCGGTCCTTGACGCTGCCCAAGGGGTTCATGTACTCCAGCTTGGCCAGGACGCGGGCCTTGAGGCCGTGCCGAGCCTGCCAATGAGTCAGTTCCAAGAGCGGCGTGTTGCCGATCAGCTCTGTCAAATACGTTGCCACATGCTCCATGTACTCAGCTCCTTTTTGGCAAAAAGAAAAGCGCCGCCTGCTGATGCAGATGGCGCTATAAATAGACGTATGCCCATGACTTCATCTGCCAGGTTATTTCCTGCTGGAATTGGCACCTTACCTACGTAGGTTGCCGCAGCGTCATCGGGCCAGTCCCTCAGCTGCTCTGGATGAATAGGTTTCGTATTGTATTGTCCTTATGAATGGTTGTACAATACGATCATATCATACAACACATGATGGTCAAATTTTTTAAGTACCCCATGATAACATACCTCTTTGATGACTAAAATGAATAGCTTCCTATCGGAAACATTACCAAGAGTGTACACTTTACAGAGTATATTGTCAAGGGATTTTAAGCAAAAACTTTCATATTTTACAATGTAAACGTTATACCCATGGCCTTTGATAGGAATTTAACTTTATAAATTATATTTTTTTATAAGTAAAAAGGGCTTGTTGCATATACAGCAGGCCCTTTTTAGGGATTAACCGTTAGGGGTTAGCCGTTAGTGTCTAACAGCTAATAGCTAACCCCTAGCTGCTGACTGCTAACTGCTATCTGCTGACCGCTAGCTGCTAACTGCTGACTGCTAGCTGCTAACTGCTGACCGCTGACCGCTGACCGCTGACTGCTAGCTGCTAACTGCTAACTGCTGACCGCTGACTGCTAGCTGCTGACTGCTAACTGCTAACTGCTGACACCCTCAATGCGTCGCCGTGGGCTGGGCGTCGTGATGGGCCGTTTTGTTGTCGGCGTGGACGAGTTCTTTGCCGCAGTGGTAGACGATGGAGATGGCCAGGACCATGAGGGCGATGGCCAGGACGAACTGCAATCCTTCGATGAGGAACGACCAGTTACCCGAGGCAATCTTGATAATCAGGGCATAAGCCGATTCAACGAGGGCTGTCATGGTAACGCAGAACATGACGACCATGGGGATGTAGAGCATGAAGCTCTTGCGGCCTGTCGTCTTGAGGAAGACCGTCAGGCAGATGAGGACCATGGCCGACAGCAGCTGGTTGGCCGAGCCGAAGAGAGGCCAGATGTTCATGTAGCCGCCTAAGCAGAGCAGGAAGCCGAAAAACAAGGTGATGACCGTAGCAAAATACTTATTGACGCAGATTTTCTGGATCGTGTTCATTTCCTGTCCTTCATCGACGCTGAACAGTTCCTGGAAGGACATACGACCGATACGGCCGACGGCATCGAGGGTCGTCAGGGCCAGGGCAGAAACGCACATGGTCATGATGCAGGCAGCTGCCGTCTGGGACAGGCCGAACATGGTGAAGAAACCAGCGACGGCGCCGGAGAAGATCTGGAACGGCGTGCCCGAAGCGACATGGCCGTTGGAAGCGGCAGCGCAGGCGATGACCAGGGAAACGACACCTAAGACCGATTCGACGCACATGGAACCGTAGCCGACGAAGACCGAATCCTGTTCCTTATCCAGGGTCTTCGACGACGTACCAGACGAAACGAGGCTGTGGAAGCCGGAAACGGCACCGCAGGCGATGGTGATGAACAGGATCGGGAACAAATCCTTGCCGCCGACCGAGAAGGACGTGAAGGCCGGCATATTCAGCGTCGGCTGGGCGATGAAGATACCGATGACGCCGCCGGCGATCATCATGAGCAGCAGGAAGGCGCTGATGTAGTCACGCGGCTGTTTCAGGAGCCACATGGGCATGATGGAAGCAAAGAAAATATAAGCGAAGATGATGTACAGCCAGGTCATGCGGTCCAGGTAAATCGGCAGGTCGATGCCGACATAGAGCATGGCGATCAAGAGGACGATGGCGATGACGAAGCGTACTTTTTCACTGGGATTGAACTTCTTGATGAACAGGCCAAAGGCAATGGCGACGAAGATGAACAGCATGGAAATGGATGCAGCTGCCGCATTGGGCAGGACCAGGGAACCATCCTTGGCAAAGCCGTTGAACGTCGTAGCGACGATATCGCCGAAAGCGGCGATGACCAGCAGGCTGAAGACCCAGCAGAAGAGCAGGAACAGGCGGCGGCCCGTCGTACCGATGTACTTTTCGATGAGGACGCCCATGGATTTGCCGTCATTCTTCATGGATGCGTAGAGGGCTGCGAAGTCCTGGACGGCACCGAAGAAGACGCCGCCGATCATGAGCCATAAGAAAGCCGGCAGCCAGCCGTAGGCAGCGGCGATGATCGGGCCCGTGACAGGGCCGGCACCGGTGATGGACGAGAACTGATTGGCAAAGACCGTGAACTTAGAAGACGGCGTATAATCCTGGCCATCTTCCAGGCGATGGGCCGGCGTCAGGGCGTTGGGGTCGATGCCCCACGTCTTAGCCAGCCACTTGCCATAGAACCGATAGGCTACCGCCAGGATGACGATAGCACAAGTGACTAAAACAACACCATTCATAGAAATTCCTCCTATACTCCAAAAAAACAAATGGATTTATGCGGAGGAGCTGAAGATGTTAAGGTAAATAAAAATGAATGCCATAAAATACATCTTCGCTTCTGCGCATGTGTACGGTATAACACGATTAAAAGGGCCTGTCAAATATACTATTAAGTCATCATCGGTGTTTTACTTATATTTTTTAAGAATAAAAAAGAGATTAAACGTTATGATTTCGTTTAATCTCTTTAACATATTACATGTCAATGTGACAATTATTTATATTTTATGGATTTCAGTTTTTTCATCCTCAGTGCCCGGATACACCGGCCTGGCTCGTCCGGCTGGCCTGACTGTGCTGGGCCGCACGCGGACGGCGGACCCGCTTCTTACGGGCAGCGGCTTTTTTGGCATTGGCCTGGAAATTGGCGACGATAGTCCGGGCCAGCCAGCCCATGAGACAGCCTGTCAGCAAAATCTTGACAGCCAGCAAGTCCCACGTCGTCGATAACAATAAGGCCAATACGACAAAAATAGACGTAACGATCGTTTTATTCATGAACAAACACATCTCCCCTGTCGACATACATAAAAATCATCAGACTAACTTTAATTATACACGTTTTTCATGGATTCAACAAGAGGCTATCGCATTAAGACAACCTCTTGTTGAGTATTAAGTTTGCAGTTTGTAGTTTTTAGTGAAGGCTTTAAATTTAAAACCATCCTCTACAAACTCTGCACTACAAACTATACAGCAGAAGGGACAAATTTAAAATTTGTATTTATATCGCAGGGGCTCGCACGATGGCTACTCAAAAGTCAGGCGCATCTGGTACCAGGTGACGCCGCCGTGGACGGAGGCGCTGATGCCTTCGTTCTGGAAGCCGAATTTCGCATAGTACGGGAGGAGCTTGTCTTTGCAGGTCAGGACCAGGCCCTGTCGTCCCTGCTGCCTGGCGTCGGCAATGGCCGCTTCCAGGAGCTTCCCGGCATAGCCATGGCGGCGGCACGAAGGCAGGGTATTGACGCCGAAGATCATCTGCCAGGCCCCCTTTTCGTCATGCATGGCCGCCTGGGCGTACATGGCGTCAGTCAAATCCCGTTCATCCGTCACCATGCCGTCGACGAAGGACACGAGGTCCCCCTTGTCATCGAAGAGCAGCCAGAAATGGGCCGCATAATGGGCCAGGCGGTCCCAAAATTCATCGGCCGTCGCCGCTTCTGCCGGCGGGAAGCAGGCTTTCTCTACAGCCGCCACAGCGGCTAAATCGGCCATCGTAGCCGTCCTGATTTTCATAAACAATCTCCTCTTTCCTATCTATTTTTCTCTCCATTATACAGGCCATCGCCGCCTGCCGCAACGGACAGCCTTCAGGCCTTGCCCTTGAATTTATGGATCAGGCCGGTCCTATTGGTCACGCCGAAGCGCTGATAGAGCTGGGACAGGCGCTTCTTGACAGTGATTTCGGCGATATTGAGGGCCTTGGCGATTTCCTGGTTGGTCTTCCCTTGGGACACCATGTTGAAAGTGCCTTTTTGTAAACCAGTATGGTATACAGCAGACTTTCAGGCATGATATACTTATAAAAAAGTATTGTGAAAGGATATACTCATGAACACGAAGTCCTTCCCGCCATGGAAAACAGCCGCCTGCCTCGCCTGGGCCGTGCTCATCCCCCTCGGCCTGTCTGCCAGTTCGCCGGCCGTCCCGGAAAGGCCGGTCGATGACACAGCGCCTTTGGAGGATCAGGAAATCCCGGTCACGGAAAAAAACACGTATCCCTACGTCGACATCCACGGTGACTACCGCTGGCTCTGGGGCCGCGGCCAGTTCCGCGCCGACAGCCGTACGGCCCCGGATAAGGTCCGCCGCCACGATGAACGGATTTACCTGACGACGCGCCGCCTGCGCCTCTTCCCCTTCATCCACTTCAACGAAAAGACGTCGCTGCGCACGCAGCTCGAAGACCTGCGCAACGACAAGGACGCGAACGCCGACCATCACTTATACCTCGGACGACTCTACGTGCAGCACGAACAAGCCCGGCTGAAAGTCGAAGCGGGCCGTTTCAATTACTACCTCCTCGATGGCAACGTCATCGACAAGAAAGTCGACGGCCTGCGCCTGCGCCTGGGAGAGCGGACTACCGGGCCGGGCATCCTGACTTTCTTTGCCGGCCGCACGACGGGCTCGGATGACCGACACCGCCTGCGGGGCTGGAGCCTGCTCTACAGCAGCCAGCACGGCCGCCTGAAGAGCGACGCAGCCTACCTCGACTTCCGCCGTCTCCAGGACCTGCCTTCTTCGAGGCCTTCCCTGATTGGCCAGAGCCGGGCCGGCACGGGCTTCGACGAACAGCGCATCGCCGAGTGGCGCCTGATGTATGAGCTGACGCCCAAGCTCACAGCCAGCCTGGACCTGCTCCACGCCTGGGGCCGCCACGACGCCGACGACTATGATACGACTGATTCCGGTTTCGTCGCCGCCCTGACCTATGGCCACCTCGACGAGCGGCAAAAAGGCTCGTATGAAGCCTGGATACGCTATTACGACCAGCCGTCGGCATCCATCCTCTACCATACCATGGACGGCGACACGACCTTCTTCCGCCGTATGGGCTTTTGCGGCTGGGGCACCCGCCTCGATTACATCGTCCAGCCCGGCCTGGCCTGGGCCGTCGAAGGCTTTTCCCTGAAGAACCGTCACGACACGGTCTGGACCGGAGCCTTCCGGGAAACGGTCATCGGCACGAGCCTGACGGCTTACTTCTGACGGACCGGCGCGTAACCTTTATCGGCGGCTTCAACTGCCAGGCCGATCAGGCTTTTGTGGCCCGTCTTGCTGAGCATATTGCTGATGTGGAAGCTGACCGTCCGCTTGCTGATCTGCAGTTCATCAGCGATTTCCTGATACGACAGGTTCTGACAGACCAGGCGGAGGATATCCAGCTCCCGGTCCGTCAGGCTGATATGGCAGGCCCCAAAGGTCACTTTTTCCCGTACATCCGGGAACAGGTGCTCCCCGGCCAGGGTCCGCTCCAGGCAGTCGATGAAATCACGGGCGGCACTCTCTTTGTAGATGAAGCTGTCTGCCCCAGCGTCGCGGGCCATTTCAATAAAGCTTACATCCTGGAACCCGGTCATGATGATAACCTTCTGGCCGGGGTATTTCTTTTTCAGGCGCCGCGTCAAAGCGATGCCGCTGTTCTTCCCTTCCATGCAGATATCCAGGAGGACGGCGTCGGGTCGGAACCGGTTGCAAGCCGGTTCGACGAGTTCCGAAAAAGACAGGGTACTGACGACTTCAATATGCCGCTGGCCTTCAAATATTTTCTTCAATCCTTCAAGCAAGATTTTTTGGTCGTCTACGATGATCAGTCGGATCATGGTTCTCCCCCATTTCTACAGTAATGATAAAGTGCGGTGTCTTGGTCAGCGTCAGACGGCCGCCTAACGCCCGTACCCGCTGCTCCATAGCCTGCAGGCCCGTACCGGTCTGGATGGGGCCCGGACAGCCCTGGCCGTCGTCGGTAATGACTAAAGCAGGCTGCCGGCCGGTGCCGAAGGTCACGGCAATCGACCGGGCCTGACCGTGGAGCAAGGCGTTGGTCATGGCCTCACGGATGATGCGCACGAACTCCCCGGCCCGCCGGGTATCGGCAGGCAACATCCCTTCTACCGTCACGGCGATGCCCAAGTTGCGGTACGTCGTCACCAAGGCATCTAACCGTTCTTGCGGATTGGCCACGGCATCACGCCGCAAATCGGACAAGACGTCTTCGACGAGCGGCAGGATTTCGCCGTAATCGCTGACATTCGGGTTATTCAGGAGCTGCTGCAAAATAGTGATGCGCTGACCCAGGAGGTCGTGTATCTTATAGCGCAGGCTCTCCGTCGTCTGCCGTGTCTGCAGGGCTACGAGGCCGTCGAGGACGCCTTTCATTTCTTCATTGCGCTGTTCCAGGACGGCGTTCTTCTGGGCCAGTTCCCGGTTCAAGCGATGAAGGGCGGTCACATTGGCTGCCGTAATCTGCCAGCCCGACTGGCGGCGGAAGCGGATAGGGCGCCGCTGCAAGAGCCAGGCCTGGCCAGAATCCCAACGAAAGAGCAGATCCCGGCCCTGGCGTTCCATAGAAAGGCCGGGCCGATTGCCACAAAAGGGCAGGAGATGCCAGAAGATGTTGGCATTGCGGACCACCGTGCCGACGAGCTGTTCCATGACGGCATACATGGTAAAGTTGACCAGCACAGGCTCGCCCTTTTCCCAGCTGATGAGGATTCCTTCATCAAGGCAGTCTACGGCCGTCTGGATGGAGCGGGCCGTCAGACGCTGCTGATACTGGTTGTACGTCCGTGGAAAGAGGCGGATCAGGCGCCAGGCCAGACAAACCAGGGCCAGAACCAAAGAACCTGGCAGCCAGTCATCGAAGACGGGCAGCAACAGGATAGACGCTGCCAGAACCAAGAGGCTCCCTGCCTGACGGTCATGAATCCAGTACACAGCACCTGCCGTTCCGGCCAGGGCGGTGCTGTAGCGCCAGAAATCCGTCGCTTCGTCGTAGACGATACCACTCAGGCTGTCCGTGTAGACTTCATACAAAATCGACGCCACGGCCATAAGTAGGAGCAGGCTGCTCCCTTCCAAACATTTGCGGCCGAGCTGGCGGAACTGGGCCTGCGGCATGAGGTAATAATAGAGGACGCTGTTAGCTAGGAAAAGACAGAGAGTCACACCGATGAACAGGACGACGACATACGTCGGCAAGGTATAGAGATTAACCATGGTCCCTCTCCTTTCCCACACAGACGGTCAGCCGCCGGCCATAGCCTGTATCGTCACAGTCCACGGCGACGTCATAAGCGGCCAGGCCTTGCCACACAGGCAGCCAGTCTGGGCCTTCGGCTTGTTCCAAGACCAGGGAAAAGATCCAGTCCTTCTCCGATTCTCGGAACTGACAAAGCCAATACGATTCATGTTGAGCCAGGGCCGCCTCCCCCACCTCTTCAAAGACATCATATAAGGTCAGGGCTGCCGACGCCGGCAGTCTCCCTGACAGGTCGAAACCGACCCGTCCCTGGAGGCCGGCCTGGTCCAAGTAACGCTGCGATTCCTGCAGTGCCAGGAACAATTCCCGGGCATCGAGGGTCCCGTCTTCCCGTCCCCGCAGCAGGAGGACACAGCGCTTTTTCAGATAACAGGCCAAAACGTGGAGCCGGCAGACGACGGCATCCGTATCGGGACCGGGCCGGGCCGTCTTGAGATAGGTCAGGCGTTCTTCGATAGCCGGGCGCTTCTGAGCAATGATTTCTTCCAACTCCCTATAGATGCGCTGACGGACCTGACGGTCCACGGCTTGACGGCGGATGGCACCCGCTCGGCAACGCAGTTCATATGACCGGGTCAAGGCCCGGTTGACACGGCGCAGGGCGGCCTGTTTTTCCCGCAAAGGGCGGATATCCCGATACCAGCGGACCCAGCCGCCGCGGATTGGCATGGACTGAGCTTCCCAATCGGTCTGTACTTTACGTTCTACGTCATGCGAAGCATAGCAGACACGGCCTGTATCGTCGCAGAGCTGCATGGCTAGGTTGGACTGGCGGAAAAATTCGACATAGCCTTCATTGGCCGGAACGAACCGCCCTTTAGTGACGATTTCCAGCCAGACCAAGGTACAGATGACCGTCGTCAGGACCAATTCGGAATGGAAGACATTCGGCAGGCCCCAGGCGTAGCCGACAACATAGCTGCCATATACGAGGGTACAGGCCAGGGGCAGGACCAGCCGCCAAGACGGGCCTACGCGCTGGTGCAGGGATGTATAGCAGAGGACACCGTTGATGGCTAAGAACTCGGCTCCATAAGAGAAGGCCAAGAGAAAATATAAGGGACCATAGCCGTGGTTGCTGTCAGCTGCGATGACACCAGCCGGAAAGGTAAAAGCCCATTGGTGGAAATCATTGGTCATGACAGCAACTGCCAGGAGCATATTCCCCACAAAGACGGCCTTCAGCCATGACGGACAAGGACGGGTCAGGCCGATGTGAAAGGCGACATAGCCAATCCAGACCAACAGGGAAATGAGAATCCCGTAAAAGAGATAATAACTATACCAGCTCCAGCGAATCCCATCCGCCCAAAAAACGGGAAGGCTCAATTTGAAACAGCGGAGCAATATCCAGGCACAGAGAGTGATGATGACGCCGAGATAGGCCTGGCGGACAGGCGGCTGTAAGACTTGGCGCCGCAAGCGGCATCCCCAGAGGATGACCAGGAACAACGCTGCCATATACCAGGTCAGGTGGTTGATACCTGTCAAGCTGGTAAGCCGGTAAACCTTGGAAAGGCGGTAATCGATTTGTCGGGAAATCTTGTCAGCTTCTTGGAAAAGCGTTTCGTTGTCTGAAATATATTGGCTTGGAGATGGTGGGATCAGGGCGTAATCTTGAGATATTAACATTTCCGATAACTTATAGTCATCCAACGCTAGTGGGCGTTTCGCTAGCAAGCCTTTCTGAAACGATAAGGTCCCTTCAACAGGGACGACAAGATGAATAGGTGCTCCCCGATGCTGCCACTGCCGGGCTTGGTAATCAAAGAGGACCCATACCTGGGCCGGCAAATGCTGCGGCCCTTCTGCCATCTGCAAACGCCCTTGTTCCTGGATGCGCTGCAGCAGGTCCATCCCGGCTTGGCCAGACAGATTCCCGTCCAAGCCATAGCTCATAGCTTGCATGAAAAAGAGCGACTCTGGTTCATCGGCCGTCAGCGCCAATGACACTGGTGCCGCTGCCAGGCTCTGCCAGCCTGTGATAGGAAAAGGACAGGTATCGGCTACGGCCAGGACGACCGTCGCCGTATAGTGAGGATACCAATAATAAGGAATACGGCGATTCTGCTGCAAGACCGCAGCCTGGACGTCGTAAGCTTCAATGGCCAAGACTTCATCCTCAGCCAGCCAGCGCAGCAGCTGGGACGACGGCTGGCCCTGTACTTCGTCCCCTGTCAGTTCAGCCAGGATACGGCCATAGGCCTGACCATCATTATGATCATATAAAATGACGGCCCCAAAGGCTCCCGTAAATGCCAAGAGCCAAAAGAACCAGCAAAGGCACACCAGCCTGCCCCTTTTCCCCACCTCCGTCACCTGCCTCTCCGTACACATAACCGTTGCTTTTTATTAATTATAACATAAGTGTCATACAGCTGAACAGACAAAAGAGGCTGTCGCATTAAGACAACCTCTTTTTAGTGATTAGCAATTAGTGGCTAGTTCTTAGCAGGATGAACGACGAACGAAATTCGTCCTTATTTCTTTACGCGGACACGCTGTACCGTCGGCGTGCCGTCTTTATCTTGATGAATCGTATCGATGCGGATATAGGACAGTTCATTGCTAAATTCACGGGCCAGGCGGTTCATTTCCGGATCCGTATGGCCAAGTCCTTTTTCCATCAGCCGATAGACGATGGCTGCAAATTCGTAGCGCGTCATCATCTGGTTACCCTTGAACAAGCCATCGGGATAACCTTCGAGGATGCCGTTGCCAGCCAGTTTGCTGACGTATTCGTAAGCCCAGTGGTTATCAGCTACATCGGGGAAGAGCAGGCTCTTATCGGGGTCGATAGCCAAGTGGTGCATTCCCTTGAGCTGGGCGATTTCAGCCGCCTGGTCTGCCAAGGCTTGCCGCAGGTCGCGGATTTCCTTGGCCATGGCGACACGGGAGTTGGAAACATGGTTGCCGCGGCCGATTTTCAGGCTGACGCCGGCATTGATCATGTTTTCACCGCCACCGAAGCTGCCGCCGACGCTGAACATGGTGTCTTCATTAGGCCGATAGTAGAGTCCAACAGCTGCCGCATTGGCACCGCGGTAGTTACCGTAACCGGCTGCGAAATCCCACTTATCGTCCGGGTCGAAGTCCAGCGGATGGAGCGCTGCCAAAGCGGCTGCGCCAGCACCGACGCGGTTGATGCGGTTATCCAGCTTATTCAGGGAATTACCCAGCTGGGTAATGTTCTGCCGGTTTTCCTGAACCATCTGGTTGGTAGCGTAAAGCTGGCTGCCGTTCACGGCATCCGTAGAAGTGGCCGACACTTCTCCCGGTGCCAGTCCGGTGATGGACAACCCTTTCATATCCATGCCCTCTCCATTCAGCACCGGACCCTTTTCTCCGATGCTCACGCTGTCTACCCGGATATCCTTGTCCAGATGGATATGGATATTATCCACGGTTTGGCCATTGTCATTTGTAGTGGAGCTGGAAGCCGTATGGATATTGTCTCCGCCCAGAATATTGACAGTCCCTCCGTCGTTGAGCCGGGCCGTCTTCTTATCGTCCGTGGCAAAATCCACTTCATTAGACACATAGCCTACATGGAACGGTCCGCCGTCCTCCACTTCCGGCTGTTCTGCCGCCACCCGCCGGGGAGCCGGCCTGGGGGCTGGATTGAGTTGATCAGGAGAAGCATCCGGCTGCTCCCGATTGTCCGGGAATTCTTCCGGGTTGGACAGGATGTGTACCGTTCCGTGCTCGTTGCTCAAGCCGTTCAGATTGGCTTTGATGGTGTACTCGGTTCCCAGTTTTTCCACAATGATCCCTTCACCGGCATGGATGGAGATCCGGGCATCGCTCATGGCTTCCTTCAGCTGGGCCACGTTCACAGCGTCCGTATCTTCCGTGCCGGCGGCCAGGTTGATGATCTGCCGGGTCCGCTGGGGAATCGTCCGGCCATTTTCATCCTGGGAAGCCCCGGCCCCTACGGACACGGCACCCCAGGTGGACTGCCAGGCAGGAGAAATGTCCTGCATCTGGCCGTACACCGGATGGTATCCCTGCCAGCCTGCTTCCCGGTCAGCTACGGAGTTCATGCCCAGGGCCACGGCCCCAGTAGCGGAAGCGATGCTCAGCACCCCTACGGCCGTCCCGCCTTCTTCAGTAACCTGGCTGGCAGCGCCTACAGCCGTGCCCCGGAGGCCAGATTCGCTGGCATAACCCAGGGAAGTGGCAAATTTTTCAGTGGCTTTGCTGAAACCACCCAGGGCGGTGGAAGCCACTCCGGAAGATTCAGAATAGGCCCCTACGGCGGTGGAATGATCCCCGGCCGTTCCGCCTTCGCCCATGCCATTGGCCATGATGCCGATGCTGGTGCTGATTTCTCCTTTGCTCTTAGCCTGCTGGCCCAGAGCCACGGCTCCCTGAGCAGTGGCTTCAGAATAGCTTCCCACTGCCGTTGTATACATGCCTACCGCATGGCTCTGTTCGCCAATGGCGATGGCATTGGTCCCGTTGGCTTCGCCCTGGCTTCCCGTACCGATGGCGATGGCGTCCAGACCGGTGGCTTTCGAGCCATTGCCTACGGCCAGTGCCCGTTCTCCCTCTGCGTAGGCATCATTGCCCAGGGCCGTAGCCCCCATGGTTCCATCCGCATGAGCCCCGGCGCCAACAGCCAGGGAATCGGTCCCGACAGCGCCGTCATTGAGGTAATTCTTGTCCCGGTTACCATTGTCCGGCTTCACACTGAAATAATGAATGCCGTCCTGAACGGGTGCCGTGTCCTGCCCAGCATCAGCAGCCCAGGCAGCACTGCCCCAGAAAGCAGTCATGCCACACAGGGCCAATACGGCTAAAGTCACTTTGGCGTGAGATGATGTACAATGATGACGCCTCTTCATGATGTACGCCTCCTTTGCTTTTATACTATAAATTATGTAAGTTATTTTCTTAATTTCATTATAGTAAAAAGGTGAAGCCTGTACACTGTAATTTATTACAGGTAAATTAAATATATTTTGCAATTACTATCGTGTTTTAAGCCGCATCATTGCCTTTTGCGAATCTGTCATGACACATGACATGATTTTATATTTCTACTGTCAGGACAGTTGAGAGAAGGCGAAAAAGGGGCTGTCGCATTAAGACAGCCTCTTTTTCAGTTTTAAGTTTGTAGTTTGTAGTTTGTAGCAAATGGTAAAAAATTTAAAGCCAACTTCTACAAACTCCGTACTACAAACTAGAAAAAATTACGGGCCAAGGGTAATCCGTCCCTGTCCGGCCGGGTTCCCGTAGTCAGCAGCCAGAGTATCCCCTTTATGGCGGAGATAGTCTGCCAGGGCGTCGACATCGGACAATCCCGTATCTTCCAACAGGATGCCGCCTTGCAGGCTGGTCTGTCCATCGCCGCCATGGCAGAGGACGTAAGCCGTACCGCCGACGCGGTAGTCTTCATCGGCCTCGATGGCCTTGCCGTTGACCTGGACGTCTTCGACCCGCCGCGGGCCGGCCACTTTGACAAAACGGCCCTTATCGTCGAGGACGACGGAACTGGGAATCGCCGAATTGATGCGGTAAGTCAGGCCGGACACCTGCAAAAATCCGCCAAATTCCTGAGGATACCGCGAAGCCCCCATTTCCAGGGCATCGAGGAGCTGCTGGCCCGTTACGCTGCAGACGACGAGCTGATTGGAAAAGGGAAAGACCCGGTATAACGATTCATAGGTCACAATGCCGGCTGATAGCGGGGCCCGAAAGGAACCGCCGTTCAGGAGCGCCACATCCGTATGCAGCCGGTACCGGATGGCATCGACTGCTAAATCGGCCAAGTTCGTTTCCCCGTTCCGGACGCACCGCTGACCCTCGATATCGGTCACGAAATCCACAGGCAGCGTGGCAACCGGCTGCTGGAGTTGTTCCCGGACGACAGCCATTTCGCGCTGTACGACAGCTTCGGTCGCCGCATCGGCCCCGTCCAGCTGGGTCACTAATTCGCCCCGCACGTGGCCGTAGTCACCGATGACCAATTTGCCGACGGACTGGAATTTCGTTCCCGTCTGGGCGATGAGGACAGGCTGGCCTTTGCGGTTCTTGACCAGCCGTTCATAGCGTTCATGGGAATGACCGTCGATGATGGCTGCCACTTTCTGCGTATGTGCAGCCAGGGCCTCGCTGGTCCAGACCGGGAGCGACCCATTCTGGCCCAGGTGAGTGACCAGGATGATGGTCCGGGCTCCTTCGTCCCAGGCCTGGTCGATGGCCTTTTGGACCTGTTCATAGAGTTTCTGTCCTGTCGCATCTTCGGAAAAGCCGTAAATGAACTGCCCCTTATCGTCCTGGAAGTAGCGGGGCGTCGAGGAAATCAGGGTCTGCGGCGTCGTCACGCCGATGAAGGCCGCCTTTTTCCCACCGTCATAAGTCACCATCTTATACGGTGGGAAGACCGGTTTCCCCGTCCGCAGATCAATCAGGTTGCAGCTGTAATAGCCGCCGTTCAGCTGCGGCGCCAGTTCCAGGAAGCGCGCCATGCCGTAGTCGAATTCGTGATTGCCGGGAATGGCGAAATCATAGCCGGCGACATTCATGATGTCGATAATGGCCTGTCCCCGGGTCAGACTTCCCAGAGGTTCGCCCTGGATGGCATCGCCTGCATCGACGAGCTGCACCGTATCGTCAGGATTCTTCATCAGGTCCTTTTTATACTGGGCTAGCTGGGCATAGCCCAGCTGATTCTCCACACCACAGTGGACATCGTTGGTGTGTAAGACGACGAGATCGGCGCTGACTTGGCCCGCCCCCTGCAGAGCCAGGCAAAGGGCCAGGCCCAGCCAGTATTTTCTGCCAAAAATCATCGGATTTCCTCCTTCGTATTTTGCTTAAAACTTCCCGCCGCCACCGCCGTGATTCTCGTCGGTACTGTCGTTGCGGCCCGATTTTTTCGCTTTGGCTACGCGGGATACATTCATGAACAGGAACGTATCTTCCTTTTCCGTAAGGTCGAAGCTGTTCTCATCGAGGTAGGCCGACGCCGCCAGGGCCGGTGCGACATTGCTCATGGTGCTGATGAGATAGCGCCGGATGAGGAAGCCGCCGCCGATGCCGAGAGCCAGGGCGATGAGCAGCGCCGTCCAACTGACGGCGTCATGCGGATCATAGGCCTTGCCATTGGCTTCATAATAGGCCAGCAGTTCACCGGACTCCAAGGCATAGACTTTGAAAGCCTCGGCATATTTCTTTTCTTTCAGCAAGGGCAGGAATTTCTCTTCCAAGACGGGAAGGCTGCCTTTATCGCTGATGCGCTGGCGCATGGCTTTATCGGTGGCTACGTAATAGTCCCGCGTATCCATCGCCAGGACCAGGACCATATTGCCGTTCTTCCCGTCTGTATAGGTGCTGTCCAGGAGCTGATTGGCATAGTCGCCGATTTTTACTTTATTCGTCGTCTTGACGGTGACGACGGCCAGGCGCACGCCGTATTTCCTTTCAATGTTGCCGAGTTCATTCAGCACGGCAATGCGTTCACTGCCCTTCAGGAGCTGGGCCCCGTCAGCCAGGCTGGACGGATTGGCGGCCAAGACATTCATCGCCAGGAAGAACAGACAGGCCAGGAACAGCAGACTCTTGGTTACATATCCTTTCATGGCTATCCCTCCTTACACGAACCACTTGGCAATGAAGTAGAAAATCGTCGTCAAGATCAAGGCACTGCCGGCCCAGTACAGGTTGGCCCTGGCCTTGTCATAAGGCAGGCTGCCGACCATCTTGCCGGTCTGGCCGTTCATCATGAACGTATACGGCTGGTCCTGGTAACGCGTCGTCAGGATCCACACGGGCGCCATGGCATAGGACACAGCCCCTTCATCTTTGCTGATGACATCTTCTTTGAGTTCTACCCGGTCATAGCCTTCGACGGTATCTTCGAGGACGCCGAGGGCGCTCTGGCGGACCCGTTCGTCCGCCCGGGGCACGGCGGCTTCAGCATCGACGTCGTATTTATCGGCCAGATAACCCGTCAGATAGGCGCTGCTGAAGGGAACCAGGTCGTGATAATCGTAAGGCTCGATGCTTTCCATATAGGTATCGTCCATCTTCTGGCTGCCGTCGACGGGAATACGCTGGAAGCGCATGGTCCCCTGGCGGTCGCAGCGGTAGACGCTGGTCTCGGTCACGGTTTCATCATTCGTTTCATAGACCGTATCGGTCTCAGCCCGGAATTCGGCCGACGCTGTCACATCAGAATCGAAGAGCCAGAAAGGCACGTACATGGCCTGGATGGCTTCGACGCGGTTATTGGCCGTGAAGGCCTTGGGCAGAAGCCGTTTGCCCTTATAAAATTCTTTCAAAGCGGCTACGGCCTCGTCTTTCGTCTTTTTAAAGGGGATGACGAAATCCGGCTTGAGCATCCCCGAAAAACGGCTGGGAATCATGGTCGGGTTGCCGCAGTAGCAACATTCCGTCGCCATCGTATTGCCATCGCTGACCAGCTCAGCGCCACAGGAGGAACAAGTGAAGGTCTGCATCTGGGCTGCTTCGTCTTCGCCCCATTCACTGCCGGCATCGGCCGTATCCCACTTGGCTTCTTTCGCCGCCTGGGCTTCGGCAGCCAATTTTTCCTGTTTGGCAAAGAGTTCTTCAATCTTGGCGACTTCAAATTCCGTATCGCAGTACGGACAGGTCACTTTTTCCGCCCCCGGCGCAAAGGCCAGGGGGCCGCCACAGTTCGGGCATTTATAGCCTACGGAAGTATTGGCCATAAGCTCACCTCATTTCTTACGCTATTGTTGATCGTGCTCGTCGAAAGGATCGCCGCACTGAGGGCAGAATTTCGGCGGATGATGCGGATCCGGCGGCTGCCAGCCGCACTTGTCGCACTTGAAGAGCGGTGCGTCAGCCGGCTTCTGAGTCCCACATTCCATGCAGAACTTGCCCTGATTGACAGCGCCGCACTTGGGACAGGTCCAACCCGCTTCCGGCGCTTTCCCTTCGGGCTTGGCCTTACCGCAGTTCATACAGAATTTCCCCGTATTGCCAGTCTGGCCGCAGTCACAGTCCCAGGTATCTGCCGGCTTGGGTTCCGGTTTCTTAGTGCCGCAGTTCAAGCAGAACTTGCCCTGGTTCGCCGTGCCGCATTGCGGGCAGGTCCAGCTGTCTGCCTGCGCAGCTACGCCCCGTTCTGCTTCGGCCTTCACTCGGGCCATTTCAGCTTCTAACTGCTGATGGTCCATCAGTCGTTGCCGCCGTTCCATCAGTTCCTGCTGCTGAGCCATCTGCTGATACATGCCGGCACCGGCATTGCCGGCCATATTCATATTCATGAAGCCGAAAGCCGCGCCGCCACCGCCTTCATTCTGGGCCGCCATGCGCAGGGAATCGCTGGTGGCATCGGCCATGGCACCCATGGCCAGCGACGGATCCGACAGGGTCTTGCCCATCTGTACTTTCTGGATCTTCGCTTCATCTTCTTCATTGGCCTTGATGCTGTTGATGCCGAAGGATACGATTTCCAGGCCGCGCAGTTCCCGCCAGCGCTTGGACAGGACTTCATTCAGGGCGTCGGCGATTTCAAAGGTCCGCCCCGGCAGTTCGACGTAGTCGATACGCTGGGCACTGAGCTTGGCGAAGGCCGGCTGCAGGGCGTTGAGCAGTTCCGATTTCAGCTGGCTGTCAATCTGGCTGCGTTCATAGCGGTCGGCGACGTTGCTCGCTACGTTGGTATAGAACAGGACCGGGTCGACGATGCGATAGCTGTATTCGCCGAAACAGCGCAGGCGGATCAAGAGAATCTGGCCCGTATCGGGGTCTTTCATCTTGAACGGGACTTCCTGCGGCGTGCCGTACTTGTTACCGATGAGCTCTTTCATGTTGAAGTAGTAGACCCGCTGGTCCTTGCCCGTATCGCCGCCAAAGGTGAAGCGTTCCTTCATCTGGCCCCACATATCCCGGAGCCCCTGTTCGAGGCCTCCCGTAAAGATAGACGGTTCTGTCGACATATCGTAGATATATTCGCCCGGTTCGTTGCAGACGTCGACGACCTTGCCCGATTCGACGATCATCATGCACTGGCCGTTGTTGACGGCAATCTTCGAGCCGTTGGAAATGATATTGTCTTCGCCGCTCGTATTGGAACTGCGGCCGCGCGAACTCGTCTGCTTCTGCCCTTTCATCATGAGGATGTCAGGGGGCATGCTGTCACAATAGAAAAATTCCTTCCACTGGTCAGCCAGGACACCGCCGGCTGCTCCCATTGCCGCTTTGATTAAACCCATAAGATTACCTCCTTTTCGTAACGATTCTTGTAAAATTCTTTTCTTGCTTATAGGATAACTTATTTCAAAAAAAAATCACCTGTATTTTACTACAGGTGATAGATACAAAATATACATAGCACACGGCCATTTTGCCTTTAGTTATGCTGTTCAATCATTATTTGATTTTATTGAGCTGCGCTGCCAGTTCTTCTGCCGACGGGTCGCCGTTGACCGGCGTCATGATGTTCTGCGGCCCTAAGTAGAGCGTACCGCCAGATGCCGTAGCCGGCTGCTTGCTGTGGCCGTTCTGATACGCGGCAGCCAGGTTGCCCAGGACGAAATAGGACCGTTCGGCACTGCTCATGCTGTACGTGGCGGCAGGCTTGATGAATTTCTTGCCATTGACGTAGACTGTACCGTCTTTGACGCTGGCATGCTTGCCGCTCATTTCATAGAGCTTCTTGGCGTAACTGTCGCGCCGTTCCTGATGGGACGGATGATCCGACGGCGAGAAGATTTCCCCGACGAAGTCGCTCGTGTTGTCGCCATATTTTTCCATGACCCGCTGCCAGATGGCGGCCGTCGCGCCGGGATTATAGCCGGCCCCGGTGATATAACCGAAGGACAGGTTGTCCGCTTCCCATTCGGCAGCCCGGTCGATGTGGACCGTCTCGATCTGGTTGCTGATCGTATTGAGGATGAGGTTGTTCAGGCCGGAGCCGCCAATCGTGTCGGCCAGGACCATCTTGCCGATTTCAACATTGACCTTCTTCTGCGTCGAATTGGCGACGTGGTGTTTCTGGCCATGGCCCATTTCGTGGCCCAAGACGACGGCGATTTCATCATCGTTGCTGACCAGGTCGAACATGCCCTTGTTGACGATCATGACGTGGCCCATGGTGCAGGCCGCGTTGAACGTCTTGTCCGGGCTGACATACCAACGGTAGGGCAAGGTCTTGATACTGGAGTCCGTCTGGGCGATGCTGTGGCTGAGGCGGTTCATGATGGACGCCAACCGTTCATTATAATACTCATTATCGAGGACGCCGGTCCGCTTGGTGACGGCCTGGTAAATCTCGTTCTGCCCTTCCTTGGTCGTATCGTAGTGCTTGATCTGCTTGCTCAGGGCCGACTTCACCTGGAGGCCGCCGATGACATCGGTAATGAGGTCTGCCTGGACCGGCTGGACCGGCACGATACCCATAGGCAGTGAAACTGCGGCCATGACTGCCACACAGGCAGCAGCTGCTTTTTTCTTCATGTTCATAAAAATCACCCTTCCCCTGTAACGAAAATCTATACTTTCATTATACAAGGAAAGGGTGGACTTGCAAAGCCTAATGAGCCGTCAACTCTTCGTAGTCGACTTCTTCGCCCTTCTTTTCGCGGACGACAACTTTTTCTTGGAATTCAAAACATTCTTTGGCAATATCCTTATTCAGCCAAATGAGGCAGATGAGGTTCGGAATGATCATCAAGCCATTCATGGTATCCGAGAAATTCCAGACCATATCCAGCGTCGTCGTAGCACCGACGAAGGTGATGAGGCTAAAAATGATGCGGTAGCCGACGATGACGGCCCGGGCCTTGATGAGGTATTCCAAGGCCTTTTCGCCGTAATATTCCCAGCCCAGGATGGTCGAGAAGGCGAACAGGGCCAGGGCGACGGACACGATGAGCTTGCCGTATTCACCAAAGACGGAGCTAAAGGCCAGGATGGTCAGCTGTGCGCCAGTGACAAGTTTGCCTGTCGACGGGTCGATGGTCCCCAGCGTCCCGGACGACGCGATGACCAGGCCGGTCAGCATACAGATGATCATAGTATCGAAGAAAGTCCCGGTCATATTGATATAGCCCTGGCGGGACGGATGGTCCGTGCGGGCTGCCGCAGCGGCAATCGGAGCCGAACCGAGGCCGGCTTCATTGGAGAAGACACCGCGGGCGACGCCCCAGCGCATAGCCTGGAGAGTCGAAGCAACGACGGTACCGCCGATACCACCGGCGACGGAATCGAAGGAAAAGGCCATGCGGAACATTTTAGCGACGCCGGCCGGCACAGCGGCCCAGTTGGCGACGATGACGATGATAGATGCGACGAAATAGAAAGCCGCCATAAAGGGGACGACGACACTGGAAACACGGCCGATGCCTTTGATGCCCCGCAGGAAAATGGCCAGGGACAAGACGGTGATGACGGCGCCGACGAGATACGTCGGGATGGCATAGCTCGTAAAGAGGGCTGCCGAAATGGAATTGGCCTGGGTCATATTGCCGATGCCAAAGGACGCGCAGACAGCAAAGAAGGCGAAGAGCCAGGCCAGGGTGTGCCCGCAGATTTTGTTCTTGATGCCATTCTTCATGGCATACATCGGACCGCCGCACATTTCACCGACGCTGTTCGTTTCGCGGTATTTGACGGCCAGGACCGATTCGCCGTACTTCGTCGAAAGGCCGAAACAGGCACTGATCCACATCCAGACCAGGGCGCCCGGTCCGCCCAGGACCATGGCCGTCGCGACGCCGACGATATTGCCCGTGCCGACAGTAGCCGCCAGGGCCGTCATGAGCGACTGGAAGGGCGAAATGTCACCGGCATGTTTGCCGTTGCGGAAAATCATCATGATGGAATAGTGCAGGTTCCGCCAAGGCAGGAATTTCAGACGGATGGTCAGGAAAATGCCTGTCCCGACCAGAAAGGCCAGCATGACAGGCCCCCAGACGAAATTATTGACATCCTTCAAAATCATACCGACATCCATACAAACTCCCCCTTACGACAGACGGCGAACCCCGGAATAGAAAATAAAAAAATAAGTTACAAAATATTGTCTATTTAATATAATAGGAATTATACCATTTTATATTTAATATGTAAAGTATAAAACGTTTAATTGATTAAAAAGCAGGCTGTCACATGAAGACAGCCTGTTTTTTTGCGGTAGTTACCGAACCCCATCGCCACGTCAAACTTGTTATCCATATCCATCGGGTGAAGCGCCGCCAGGGCCGCCGCTCCTGCGCCTACTTTATCACAGTTTCGCCAGAAGACTCCTCCCTCTTAGGTAAGGGCATCAATGGCGATGGATTTCGCAGGTTCGATGCCTGCGAAATTCACCCTATGTCTTTTCCGTCTTAGCCTTTTCACTTCGTCTACGGTATAATGGTAGATAACAGAGGAGGTGAATCCTAGATGTACTTGACGCAATCGAATGTCATCCGCGGCTTGGCGAAACAAGACTATACGATGCTCCGGGAAATGTGACAATACAGCAATAACCTGTACAATGTAGCGGTCTATACGATTCGGCAGCATTACTTCGATACCCAGCAATTCTTGCGGTACGAAAAAAATTACCTTATCTGCAAGAAAAATGAAAACTATGGTTTGTTGCAGGCCGGTGTCGCCCAGCAGATATTGAAGATGGCCGACCGCAGTTTTCGTTCTTTTTTCGGGCTTTTGCAGAAAGTCAAGTCAGGTGACTATGGTTCAAAGGCTGTCCGCCTGCCGTACTATCGTGAAAAAGGAGGTTTCTTCAATCTCATATTGTCGACGAACGCCATTACCATTAAGCATGGCGTCCTGACGGTGCCGATGAGCCGGGAATATGCGAAACGCCATAACGGGCATCGGATTCGGATTCCCATTCCCGACAGACTGAAGGAGAAGAAAATCCAGGAAGTCCGCATCTGTCCCATGTATAACGGACGGTATTTCAAGATTCAGTATTGCTACTTACAGGACCCGGAACCGGTGAAAACCTCGCCAGACCGTGTCCTGGCTATCGACTTGGGCCTGGACAATCTGGCCGCCTGCGTTACCAATACGGGGACGTCGTTCCTCATGGACGGTCGTAAACTCAAATCTATCAACCAGTATTGGAACAAACGCAAAGCCAGACTCCAAAGCATTGCCGCCAAGCAGGGCCAGAAGACGACGAACCAGCTCTGTCAGTTAGCGAAGAAACGCAATTTCCGGATGCAGGACATCCTTCGCAAGACAGCCCGGTACATTGTTAATTTCTGCATTGACCATCAGATAGGGACCCTTGTTTGCGGCTATAATCGCGATTTCAAACGAGGACTGAAACTAGGTAAAGTGACAAATCAGCACTTCACTCAAATCAGCCTGAGCTATCTGCGTAGTACCCTGAAATACCTGTGTGAACGCTACGGGATAACCTATCTGGAACAAGAAGAATCGTATACCTCTCAGGCCAGCTGCCTGGACTTGGACGATATTCCCGTATACCAGCCGGATGTCCCCCATACAGGAACGTTCAGCGGGACACGAATCCGGCGCGGCCTGTACCGTTTCGCTGACGGCAGGACGGCCAATGCCGACATCAACGGCGCCGCCAACATACTCCGTAAAAGTAAGCAGAACTTCGATTTCGAGGGACTGTGTAAGGGGCTTTTGGACAGCCCTTTGAGAATAAGGCTATCCTGATTTCAGGAGGAAACTTAAACCGCAATCTTCTCAAGAATCTCCCGCTTCTGTAAGCGGGAGATGTTCAATACAGGTATGGGCAAAAAAAGACTTGTCACAGGTGCGACAAGTCTTTTTAAGGGGTTAGCAGTTAGTGGCTGGTTGTTAGTGACAGACTGTATTCCGAGATTCCCACAAGCGGGCTGTCCTTGGGGACGATTCCTACGAACTACGAGCCACTAGCCACGAACCACGAACTAAATCTGTGCAAAGAGTTTCTTTCGGGTCCGTTCGGCTTCGGCTTTGATTTTTTCGATGTCCAGTTTGGTGAATTCCTTGTGGCGCAAGAGGACTTCGCCGTTGACCAGGACCGTATCGACGTCCATGCTGTTGGCACTGTAGGCCATGAGGCTCAGGGTGTCGTTCTTGGGATACCAGTGCAGGCCTTCGCGGTCGACGAGGGTGATGTCGGCTTTGTAGCCTGTTTCCAATTTGCCGACGTCCGTATAGCCCAGGCACTTGGCGCCGCCTTCGGTCAGCATGTTGATGGCCGTTTCGGCCGGGATGACCAGCGGGTCCAGGGTATGGGCCTTGTGGATGAGCGTAGTCAGGCGCATTTCTTCGACGATGTCCAGGTTGTTGTTGCTCGATGCCCCGTCGGTGCCGAGGCCGACCGTGATGCCTTTGGCCAGCATCTTGGGCACTGGGGCGATGCCGCTGGCCAATTTCAGGTTGCTGCCCGGATTGTGAGCGACGCGGACGTGCTTTGCCGCCATGATATCCAGGTCATCATCATCGACCCAGACACAGTGGGCAGCCAGGCAGCCGCAGTCCAATACGCCGATTTCATTCATCAGGGCAATCGGCGATTTACCGTATTGCTGCTTGATGTTTTCCACTTCCCCTTTGGTTTCGCTGAGGTGGATATGGATTTCGGCGCCCAGTTCCCGTGCCTGGTCGACGAATTTATGGAGATAATCAGGCGGGCACGTATACGGCGCATGCGGTCCCATCATGACCGTGATGCGGCCATCGGCCTTGCCGTGCCAGTCGAGGAAGAGCTGGCGGTTTTCATCGAGGCCGGCCTGGGCATTCGGCCCGATACCGATACTGCCGCGGCACAAGCAGGCGCGGATGCCCGATTCTTCGACGGCGCGGGCTTCCTGGTCCATGTGGTCGTACATATCGGCATAGGCCGTCGTACCGCAGCGGATCATTTCGGCAATGCCCAGCATGGACTGGGCATAAATGACATCGTCCGTCAATTTGGCTTCAGCCGGCCAGATTTTCTTTTCCAGCCAGTCCATGAGCTGCATGTCGTCGGCATAACTGCGGAAAACCGTCATGGCTACATGGTTATGGGTGTTGACGAAACCCGGCAGGGCCAGCATGCCCTTGCCGTCGATGATTTCATCATAGTCCGATGCCTTCGGCGCTTCGGGAAATCCTGTGATGCGCGAGCCGTCGATGGCGATGTTCTGGCCTTCTAAGACGCCGTGGTCCTGGTAGAGGGCTACGTGCTGAATCAGTTTTTTCATCGTTTCCCCTCCTGGTCCTTAGTCGAGATTCAAATATTTACGCTGTTCTTCGCTGAGCGTGTCGATGGCATAACCCATGGAAGCCAGTTTGATCTTGGCGATTTCCGTGTCGATTTCATGGGGCAGGACATAGACATGATTGCCCAGTTCGGCATGGTGTTCGAGGATGTATTTAGCAGCCAGGGCCTGGACGGCAAAGGACAGGTCCATGATTTCAGCCGGATGACCGTCACCGGCAGCCAGGTTGACCAGGCGGCCTTCAGCCAGGAGGTTGATGACATGGCCGTTCGGGAGTTCATAGCCTTCGATGTTGTGGCGGGCTTCAAAGTGGCGGACTGCCAGGGCTTCCAATTCGGGTTTGTTGATTTCTACGTCGAAGTGACCGGCATTGGCCAGGACGACGCCGTCTTTCATGTTCTTCATGTGTTCGCCGCGGATAACGTCCTTGTCGCCGGTCAGGGTGACGAAGATATCGCCGACTTTAGCGGCTTCAGCCATGGGCATGACTTCAAAACCGTCGAAAACGGCTTCGATGGCTTTGATCGGGTCGACTTCGGTGACGATGACATGAGCGCCCAGGCCTTTGGCACGCATAGCGCAGCCCTTGCCGCACCAGCCATAGCCGGCGACGACGACTTTCTTGCCGACGACGGTCAGGTTCGTCGTGCGCATGATGCCATCCCACGTGGACTGACCTGTGCCGTAGCGGTTATCAAAGAGGTATTTGCAGTACGAATCGTTGGCTGCGACCATGGGGAACTTCAATTCGCCGGCTTTGTCGAGGCCGTGGAGACGATTGACGCCTGTCGTCGTTTCTTCCGTGCCGCCCAGGAGATTTTCCATGGCATCGGCCCGCGTCGTGTGCAGGAGATGGACCTGGTCGCCGCCGTCATCGATGATGATGTCCGGATGATGGTCCAGGGATTTATTGAGGAAATCGAAGTATTCTTCGTCCGTTGCGCCATACCAGGCATAGACGGTCAAGCCATCTTCGACGAGGGCTGCAGCGACGTCGTCCTGCGTGGACAAGGGGTTGCTGCCGGTAACGATGACGTTGGCGCCGGCGCGATGAAGGACTTCTGCCAAATAGGCCGTCTTGGCTTCGAGATGGACGCTGACGCAAATCGTTTTGCCTTTAAAGGTCTGGTCGGCTTTCAGTTTGTCGCCAATGGCATTGAGGGCCGGCATGTGACGATCGACCCAGCTGATTTTTTCATGACCGCTTTTAGCTAACTTGATATCGCGAATAATAGATTCCATACGAGTAAGACCTCTTTCTGTAATGAATTAGTGTTGGAAAAACGCCGGTACGGATATGGCATCCGGCCGGTGGATGATGCCCTGTTCCGTCACGATGGCGCGGATATTTTCATGAGGCGTCACATCGAAGGCGGGATTGAAGACGGGCGTTTCGGGGAGGGCTGCCGCCGCACCCCGGAAAGAACGGACTTCATCGTGATTCCGTTCTTCAATAGGGATCTGGCTGCCGTCGGCAATGGACAAATCGAAAGTCGAAGCCGGCGCAGCGATGTACAGGGGAATATCCAGTTCCCTTGCCATCAGGGACAGGCCGTAAGTCCCAATCTTATTGGCCGTATCACCATTGGCGGCGATGCGGTCGGCACCGACGATGATGGCATCGACGTTTTTCGTCTTGAGCGTCCAGGCCGCCATGTTGTCGGTAATGAGCGTCACCGGGATATGGTCAGCCATGAGCTCGAAAGCCGTCAGGCGGGCGCCCTGCAGGAGGGGCCGCGTTTCATCGGCGTAGACCATGGACACCCGGCCCCGGCGATGGAGCTCGCGGATGACGCCCAGCGCCGTGCCGACGCCAGCCGTAGCCAGGGCCCCGGCATTGCAGTGCGTGAGCAGCGTCAAAGGACGGCCTATCTTTTCCAGCTCGTCGGCCCCGAACCGGGCCATAGCCGTATTGATGGCGATATCGGCTTTATGGATGGCCACGGCCTTTTCTTCCAGGGCTGCCGTCATGGCTTCAGCACCGTCGGCTTCATGCTGGCGGGCACAAGCCATCATCTGGGTCAGGGCCCAGTGCAGGTTGACCGCCGTCGGCCGGGCCGCATCGAGGTCCCGGCAGATAGCTTCCAGGTCCGTCAAAAAGGGCGTATCTCCCCCTTTCTGGCACAGGGTCCGCGCCGCCAGGACGACGGCATAAGCCGCAGCGACGCCGATAGCCGGCGCCCCGCGGACAGCCAGGACGGAAATGGCCTGGCGCACGTCCTGCCAGGAATGGCAGGGCAGATAGATTTCTTCAAAGGGCAGCTTCGTCTGGTCCAGGAGGAACAGCGTGCCCGCTTGCCAGCGCAGTGTATCCATTATACCGTAAACCCTCCATAAGCCTGCAGGGTGTGGCGGCAGGCGCAGTCCTCATTATCATATAATTCGATGCTCTTCAGGATGAGCTGCTGCAGGCGCTGGGAATTCTCTGCCATAGCTTTGACGACTTCCTCATGGGTCAGGGGCGTCGGCGAAATGCCGGCGGCAAAATTGGTGACCATGGAAATCGTGGCATAGCAGATTTCCGCTTCCCTGGCCAGGCAGACTTCGGGGACGTTGGTCATGCCGACCAAATCGCCGCCGAGCTTTTCATACATCCTGATTTCAGCCGGCGTCTCGAAGCGGGGCCCTTCCGTGCAGACATAGGTTCCCTTATCATGGAGCGTATAACCGCCAAGGGCCTGAGCCGCAGCCGCTACGGTCCGGCGCAGGGTCGGGCAGTACGGTTCGGTCATGTCCACGTGGACGACGCCGTTTTCGCCGCCGTCGAAGAACGACGTATGACGGCATTTGGTGAAATCCAGGAACTGGTCGGGCAGGACGAAATCGCCCGGCTTGTCATCGCGGTTCAGCGAGCCGACAGCCGTCGTCGACAAGATGGCCGTGACGCCCAGGCGCTTCAAGCCCAGAATATTGGCCCGGTAATTGATGAGGTGCGGCGGAATGGAATGATTCCGACCGTGGCGGGGCAAAAAGACGAGTTCCTTATCCTTATACGTCCCCTGCCAATAATGAATGGTCCCGTAAAAGGTATCCATATAGTCTTCATGGACATTGGACAAAATCTTCGGGTCGCAGACACCGGTACCGCCGATGATGGCAATGAGTCCCATCGTAAAACCTCCTTCGGAGAATCAATTCTTCTTATGGCGCTGGGCAGCCGCTTCATACAGCGCTGCCAGTTCATCGTGAGACAATACGTATTTGGCCCCGCAATACTGACAGGTCATTTCCACCTGCGGGTCCTTCAAGAGGGCTTCCTTATCTTCCTGGCGCAGGGACAACAGGGCATTTTCAAAGCGCTGGCGCGAGCACGTGCAGCGCCAGTACAGATTCTGCCGGTAGAGTTCCTTGAAATGCATACCGCCGAGGATGATGTCGATGAGGCCTTCACCATTGGGATGGTCCTGCAAATACGTCGTCAAAGCACCGACCTGGGTGATATTGGCTTCGACACGGGCCAGGTCTTCATCCTTTGCGCCCGGCAGGGCCTGGACGAGGAAACCGCCGGCTGCAGCAATGGTGTAATCCTGCTTGACCAGGACGCCCAGGCTGATCGTCGACGGCACCTGTTCCGATGTGAACAGATAGTAAGCGATGTCTTCGGCGATTTCACCGGACACCAAATCGGCCTGGCTCGTATAGGTCGTCTTTTCCGGCGTGAAACGCGTCACCGTCAACTGGCCGTGCTGACCGACACCGGCTGCCACATCGAGCTTGCCATTGACCTTCAGCGGCAGGTCGACCTGCGGATTGTCTACATAGCCGCGGAGCTTATTCGTATCGAAGCAGTCTGCATGGACGGCGCCTAAGGGCCCGTCACCGGCGACCTTCAGGGAAACGCCTTCGTGGTTCTTGTAATCGCCAGCCAACAGGGCTGCGCCGGTCATCGTCCGGCCCAGAGCCGCACTAGCCACAGGCGACAAATTATGGCGCTGCCGTGCCTTCTCGACGATACCCGTCGTCAAGGCAATAGATACCCGGATGAGCTCATCCGATGTATAATGAATGATCTGGTTGCGTGTAATCATGTATGTTCTATCCTTTCTTTACAAATCCAGTCTCTATTATACAACATCGGTGCAGACCTAGCCAGTGCCTTTTGCATGTGTTTGGGGGCCTATCGGCCCCGCCGGCCGCAGGCCGCCTCGGACTCAAATGCCGCTTCGCGGCAACAGACTCAAAAGAACAACATCGCCTCGAGTGACCCTCGTCTCGTGAAAAAATAGTGGCTCGTGGTTCGTGGTTCGTGGCTCGTAAAAGCCTGCCATTATACTCGAATGGGCTGTGATGAAATCTCTCTGGCGGGCTTCCCCTCTACTGCGGTCCGTTTCACCAGCCGTCTTGCCATTCCTTACAGTCATGACCTGACGGACTGAAAAGGCACGGGAAGCCCCTACAGTTCGGCCATGGACCGTGTATTTTTTGTGGCCTGCAGACCACGCTCTTTTTTCATCGCCTGGCTGCGATACCGTAGGGGCCGTCCCAACGGGCGGCCCGCCTGAATCCTGTGCATATCCGGAATTTATGACGGACGGCGCATGGTCGTAATACAATCATGAGTCTGTCGCGGCGGAACGCCGCATCTGAATCAAAAAAAACCACACATGATAGCCGCTGCTCCATGCATGGTCTCTTTATCATCAACTAAATCCCATATTCCTTAAAAAGTTTTTCACGAAAATCAGCATCGGAAGCCGCTTTGGCTACATCATCATGACGATTCTCTTTCAATAAAAGGCTCATCAACATACCAAGTCTCTCTTCACCTTCTTTGCGGCCTTTGGTGCGTCCTTGAGCTTCGCCTTCTTTACGACCTTTGGCCTCTCCCTCCTTGGCCTTTAGCCTCTCCCTCTTTACGCCCCTCAGCTTTGCCTTCTTCAAAGGCATCGCGATGATCCGAGTTATAGTCGAGGATGGCGAGTTCGCGATTGATGTAGGCCAGGCGTTCGGCGTCATTCTGCAGGAAGGTCCGGGCGGCATCTACGGCTTTATGGATGGCTTCATCGCTCATGATCAGTTTCCTCCTTCTAATCCACATGCATGAACAAGACAATCCCTATCATGCTGACGGGTCGCCCACGGGCGACCCCTACGATGGTATGAGCTGGTTAGCAAAGTACGCCAGCCAGCATTCCATTTTTGTCATGTCACGAATCCGCTTCTTCGGCAATGAAAAACAGCACTGTTGGACAGAGTTCTTATCACACTTTATTTTTTCAAAATACCCGTTGCTATAAGAGCTATAAACCCGAGTCCACTTAAGCCTGCAAATGTAATATTGCCCAAATATAGACTATAAAAAACCACCCCTAAGATAGCCATGCAAATAACAAACGCCATCCATTGGCCTCTTCGGTCCCGATTTATGGTGCCTTGAACTTCCAGTAATTCTTTTTGCCGTATATGTTCTGAATTCTCTTTAAACTCTTGTAATATTATTTTAGGAGCATCGGCATAAATATTTTTATATTTTTCCATCATTTCAGGCGGTGGAATAGGGCCTTGATACTGATATGCAGATTGATGTTGAAGCACTACTCCAGTCGCATTACGATTATTAGATTTATTTTTGATTTCGTTCCTTTTGGGTACAGGTTGATTATTCAACTGGTTATTTTTCTTGTTCAATCCGGCTGCCCACCTCCTCAATAGTAGTCCATAGCGTTTTTCCTGTTTTAGCCCAACTTTCGTTAGTTATAGAAGCAGCATCATTGTGCGTATTTTTTGAATAATCAGTCTGTGGAAAAACAGTAAATGTCGAGAGGCCGCACATCAGCATCGCAAATAAAGCTTTCATTTTCATATTTAATTTTCTTGCCATATTGCCACCTCCTATTAGGATAAATAGAATAAATACAATAGCGGATTTCACGGGCAGTCAATTGATTTTTCAACAGATTCACCACTCCTTTCTTTATTATAGCATGAAACAGAACGAGTAGGATATTACCCATACCTCCATGATACAACAGAAAAAGGACGGTTCTGGAAAACTTAATCGTTTTCTAATCATTTTTGAACCAAATCCAAAATATTTAAGGATTCGTTAATGTAGATTGGGGCCTATCGGCCCCGCCGGTCGCAGTGCGCAGACCGCCGGTCGCCTCGGACTCAAATGCCGCTTCGCGGCAACAGACCCAGAATAACGACATCGCCTCGAGTAACCCTCGGCTCGTGAAAAAATAGTGGTTCGTGGCTCGTAAAAGCCTGCCATTATACTCGAATGGGCTGTGATGAAATCTCTCTGGCGGGCTTCCCACGGGAAGCCCCTACAGTTCGGCCATGGGCCGTGTATTTTTTTGCAATCTGTGACCTCTTTCTCTCCCATCGCCTGTATGCGATACCGTAGGGACCGTCCCAGAGCCTTTCTAGCCCGTCAGGTATAGGACTGGTTAGCAGAACGAGCAACAGCGTCGGGCGGCCCGCTACGCGCGGAGGGCTTCCCGAAGCGTCGTTGTCAGTCTGAGTTTGTCGCGGCGGAACGCCGCATCTGAATCCCATCCCTGGAAACAAAAGCTTCCCGCCTTCCTAAAACAAAAACCAATCCATTATAAATTTAGATGTCTTTTATTATAACACAAATGACAAATACACAGTACGTTGAGTAGGCAGGCCGCCTTTGAGTCTGTCGCGGCAAAGCCGCATCTGAATCCGAGCCAACCGCGGTCTATTTCTCCAAATTTTGAAAAAGCAAGGAATTTTAGTATAATGTAGTTAGATTTTTCTTATGTTGTGGAATTTCACTGAGGAGGTTGTCTTATGGGAAAATTGACGATACGAGGCAAGGCTAGCATGAATTGCACCTATGACATGGTAACCCTTGAAATTGAATTCTATAAAGATGGTAATACGGCCAATGCGGCGATGGACGCAGTTTTGACACAGTGCGAATCCTTCTTATCCTATCTGGACAGCCAAGGTGTCCCTATAAATCAGATTTCTATGGAACAGGACGAAGTGGAACGGCATTATGACGAAGATAATGAAGAATATTATTACACGGCTTCCAGAAAAATCGTAATCCGCATGAGCTTCGATATGCCCTTTATCAACATGATACTGGATCACGTCCGCCAGCAAAACTATGATATCGCTATCGAAAGTAGTTATAAATTATCAAATGAACGGGAAATCCACGATGAACTCATCAAACAGGCTGTCGCCAATTCCAAACATCGGGCAGAAGCCATCGCAGCTACGGTAGGAAAAAAAATCATTGGCATCAAATCGGTATCTATGAATAACTATAGCGAAGATTCAATCCGTTATTGTGATATGCTGGCGCCTGATTCGCTAAGATATGAAAAGCCCAAATCCTTAGACCTCTCTAACCAGCTGGCCGCCAATTCAACAACAGAAAGCGAATCTGTCGACGTCGAGTGGATTATTGATTGAAGAACATAAAGGATTAAAGGGGGCTTGACGTACGATGACAAGCCCCTTTAAAGTTGTTAGTAGCTAGCAGTTAGTTGTTAGCGGATGACTTTAAATTTAAAGCTTTTCTCTGCAAACTACAAACTCCATACTACAAACTATAAAGAGAAAGGGCTCCGCATGATGACATAAGCCTTCATGCGACAGTCCCTTATTTTGTATACAAAAACACCCTGGCTTTACGCCTTATTCTTGCGTTATCGTTAACTACGCCAAATAAAAAAGCAGTTTAATCATCAACATTCTCCCAACAAGGGGAACTGCGATGATTGAGCTGCTTTTTTCTTACCCGTCCCCTTACGGGGATTATGGTTCTTATCAGATATTAAGAGGCTCTTATCCAAATGACGCCTGGAAGCTGTTTCCGTCCCCTTGCGGGGATTATGGTTCTTATCGTGGCCATGAAGGAACTATCGAAGTATTCGGTAAAGCGGAGTTTCCGTCCCCTTACGGGGATTATGGTTCTTATCGGCACCCTTTATAAATGGCTTCATGAAGCCGTTGAAATGGCATTTTGAGGGGCGGATCATATATTTTCATCATTTTTCGTCTTTTGTAAGAAAATGATTTTCAAAAAATTGCTTAAAACTGAATTTTAAGGCAGCGGGGCGGAATCGTCCTGCTTGTATTTTCAAAAAGCACGTTAGGCACATAAATAATGTATTACCTAGCCAATTCATATTATAACACAAGTTTATAAAAAATCGTAGTTCGTAAAGGCCTGTCATTAGACAAGAATAGGTTGTAGTCGTATCTCGTAGCGGGTCGCCCAGCCACTGCTGTCCGTTTTGGCGGGCGTCCCGCGCGAATCCTAGGCATAGCCGAAATTTATGATGAATGACACATGTTCGTAAGGCATCACATATTTGTCAATAAAGATTCTTCAATCCATTGGTTCAATCTTTTATAGGCCATGCGTTGGCGGTTTACGCCTGGTCCGTATAGTACGGACAATAGGTGCCAAAAGGATTTCATGATGTCATCTGGTGTCAGCCCTGTCCGCTTCTTGATGGTTTCTTCTGTGACGTTAATGATTTCGTGCGCTGTGTTATTGCGTAACTTTCGTAGTTTATCCATGTACGGGTTCGTCGAAACCATCAACGGATCTGCCATAAATTCATGATGTTTTTCCGCATCTTTGGCCCCGTCGAATTGTTCGGCAAAGCAGAAGACTTGATAGAGCAAAATAAAGGACAATTCGCTGTCATAAAAGGGCTGGGGCCAAACGTTATCTAAATAGGCAATCAGCTCCGGGCCCTGCGGTTTCTGGAGCAGTGTCTGCCGCCGTAAGAGTCTGCGCCCTGCCACTTTTTCCCGATAATCGAGAAGGGGCATTTTCAGATTCATCTTGGCATAGGTCATGAATAACTCATAAAGGAAGGGCGAAATTTGCACCATAAAGCTGGCATATTGTTTCTTTTCTTTATGAATCTGCATGGTCAACAGATACTCCGTCAGGCTTTCTCCTTCTTTTTCAAAGGGGAACAACTGCTTCCCCTGATATTTTCTCATAATCTGCTGCGCCGCTTTGGTCTGCAAATCGGCACGATACATGGCAAAATGAATCAGCTTCTTCGTCTGCTCCGAAACGGTATGACTGCCTTTGCAAAAAGCCCAGGCGCCCATATATTCATACTGATTGATGAGCGACATGATTTCATATTTCTCACGATAAAAACGCAATACTTCCAAGTGCGGCTCTTCACAGCGATTGGGAGCGTCTGATTCATCGTCTTCATTGCAAAGCAGCATTTCTTCCACATCTTCTTCATCTTGGACAGGGATGTTATTCACATTAGAACGACGTTCCGGAGAAGCCACCTGAATACCACGGCACCAGGCATATTCGGTACTCATAATGGCCAAGATGACTTTAATCTGTGGTGTCCCAGAACTGAGATTCAGTAATATTTCCGCATCTGGATAATCTTGGTGTAATTGCAGGACATGCCCTGGTAACTGATGCAGATAGGCATCGTATAAATGAGCATCTACGATGCCTGAATAGATAGGCACTACAGGGCATCCCGGCTGGACGTGGTCAATGCCACGGGTATACATATGCGTATTCCGTTCGCGTTGTTCCATTTCAGCCGTAAAATAAAGGACGACTTTATCAGGATGGTAATGGCGTAAAATATGAAGACAGGCTCCATCCCGGCAATTACGCACGGAGTCCGTCGTCCCAATAGGTGAAAACAATATTTTCATGATATATGACTCCTTACAAAATAGTCGTATCTACGGCCCCCATACCCAGCGCCGTCTTGACGCCGATGCCGGAAAAGGGTGCCAAGGCCGCGAGTATCCCTTGAAGCCGCTTCAACATGTCGTAGCCAAAAAAGGAATAGCGCTGCCAGCCTTCACAGCCATAGATGGCGCTGCCATTGACAGAAAAAACTTGGGACCGGAGCTGGTATTTCGTGAGCCGGCAATGGCTGACCAGCTGTTCTAATAAATCGTCCTGTTCCAATTTCACCGTATCCGAAAAAGTATTCCATCGCAGTAACAGACTATGATACATAAGGCGGATATCCGGCAAGATGACGTATCTCCCGTCTTGTTTAAAACTCATGACACTGAGGCACTGCCATTCCGCCCCGGCCGGAGCGGAGTCGGCTTTAACGAACTGACCGGCTAAGTCTTCAAAGCTCGTCTGCCCTATGAGCTGCCTTGGTCCCAATGTGACTTCATATTGCTTTTGTTTAAGCCAAAGGGCTGGCACTTTTTCCAAAGGGATAACCAGCCTCTCATAGGCTTCGTTCGTCAAAGTCCCTATGCGCCAAAGGGCACTGTGTTTCCTTTCATTCCAGTACACTGCCTGGCTGTAGGGGCGCAGGGTCATATGGTGATACATTTCCGCACTCGCCGGGGCAATAATACTCATCAGGGCACCATGAAAGATAGACCCCATGGCCGGATGGATGCGGGTGTGTTCCGGCATCTTCAACGGGATTTCCGTCAGCCTTAACATGATGCCACCTCTTTCACCGCTGCCAGCCCCAGTATCCAGCGGTCGTTATCAGCCCAGGCCAGTTTCAGCGTCCGCGGTGTCAGTCTGTCATCTTTGGTCTTATGGTGATGGCAATTTCTCCGTGTAAACAGCACGTCATCAAAGAAGTTCGCCAATACAGTCCTTCCTTCACCTTTTGGCGCCAAGGCATAATAGACAGTCTTAGACAGGAAACCCGTACCGCCGCCGAGGCGGATATCTGCCAGCTTGCTTTCTTCAAACTCTCCTTTGTATTCGTGTCCAAAGACGCCTCTTTCCTGAGCTAAGCCAAAAGCCAGATAGTCCCGTACCCATTGCCAGACATCGTCGAGGGATGTAATGCCAATAAGGCGGGCTATGTCCTTATCCAGAGTCATAGAAAAGCGGAATTTCCGGCCCGTTGGGATACATTCGCGAAAGAGTGCCATCGGATGTCCATTCAATCCTTCCCCGCGAATAGATGAGACATCGTATTTCTGTAAAATCACTGTATCCCGTTCATGGCCGACGAGCATGGCATCACTGACAGCAAGGCCTTTCATGACGCTCTGCAGGGCATCATCGGGCCTATTTTTCTGTTGTTTAAGGCGCGTAAAGGCCTGTCGTTCTATGTTCTGGGCCAAGTCCCTCATTTGTCTGCGATTCCCAGCTTCCATCACCGCCTTGATACGGTTCCAGAAAGGAAGATACGCCTCCGGATGCTGGCGAATATCATGGAATAAAATAGCAGAACGGATAGCTCCTTTCAAGGTACTGCCAGGGATATACGGTATCCCATCAGGCGTCTTGACTTGCCGGGAAATATCATTGACCCGCTGTTGTCTTTCTCTGACTAAATAGACATCGGCTGAAGCATTGCAAACTTCCCGGATAATAGCCGACAGACTGCCAATCCGTTGTGACTGGAGCCAGCCGTACAAGTTCATTCTTCCTGAAAAGACACTTCGGGCATAGTCATCGATTAAGTCATGGCGGACCAAAAAGGCCATCCATTTGGCCTTATCGAGAAAATAAACACGCTGCTGATTCCGGTCTTTTGTAAATATATATTCATATTGTTTCAGGAGCTCGCCATTGCCAATGTGAATTGGGCTGATACAGGTCAGCTCATACGTCTTATGTTCCCATTTTTCTGTATTTATCATAGCATCAACCCCACATACAATCCTTTGCCATACCGCCAGACTGGATGAGTCATATCCTGTCCGCCTACATCAGCCATAGATCCGGCTATTTTTTGAGGAAAACAGGAGCCGGCCTGTATCATATAAATATCATTTTTCTTTTGCATCCGGCTGCCGTCAGGCGATAAAAAGCCGCTTCGCCGGCAAAGCGCGAATTGGCCTTTCTGGACATCTGCCACTTCAGCCGGTGATGGCAGCAGGACGGACAGACACATGTACCTCGAAGCGCCTGTCAGGGTCAAGCCTCTATATAAAATGCCATCATCTTCATAAATACCGAGTTCATCCATCTCAATAGGATCTTCCCGGAAATGGAATTTCCCATAGCCGCTGCTGCGCTTCCCGCCAATACCGGAAAGGCCTAACGATTCCAGTAAGGTGATGAGCCCATCCAGGTCTTCATCCTCTTCATAACCGATAATTCCGTATAATCCTGCCTCTTTCGTAAACTGAATCTGGTAGACATAATAAGGCCGCGGGACATTCTCCGTACAGTTCACCCGTGTCAGCAACTGGCCGCAGCCGAAAAAGGGCTCAGTACCGTCAAAGGCTTGGCCAGACTTCATAGCCTGTATGAAATCAGCCAATTGGGACACTCGTATATAAGACAGCTTTTTTTGCCGCTTCTGCTGCGTAGCCTGCTGACGAAAAGTATCATAATCAGCCGTCACCCGACGCTCATCAGAGGAGATGGTCAGGATAGGTTTAGGCACATACAGCTGCAATCCTTCCGTTTCATCATAGATGTACGGAAAGAGGTCCGAAAAGAGAAGCTTTCCCTTTGCTACCCCTTCCTGTAGGTGTAGCAGCCCCGTTTCATCGCCTTGCAGCGACAACTCATAACATAATGCGCCAAACAGGCTGTCTGCCCGGTAGGTCAAGGAACTTTGCTCCAGCTTGCCTCCATTTTCAGCACAGCCGAAATGAACGGGTGTATCGAATTGTAAAGGATACAGAGCGTACTTCATAGGCTACACTTCTTTCAACAACTGCAAAGCGGCAGCAACAAAAGGTTGGATATCCGTATCAGCCAGCCCAGAAAATCCCTGGACATCCCACTGGGAAAAAGTGACCCGGCCATAGCCGCGCGAACCATGACCGCCGAGATAATCCCAGGTCAGCAGACGGATGCCATCGGCCAAGGTTCGTAAATCTTCTGTTACTTGTTCTATATCAGAGATATTATAGATAAGCTGAAAGTCGAAGATAGTCCCTGCCGGGACGCGTTCGATTTGCCGTGGATTAGCCTCGCCGGTCAGCGGATTAATCGTATTTTCAAACTTGATTTCGCCTAAATACGTATCCATATCCATCTGTTCCATGGCTTTGACGCTGTCTTCAGCCATACGGCTGTCCACGAATTGCAGCCGTGCCGGCGTCGCTTCCCGTTTATCAGCGGTCCCAAACAAACGCTTTACAACGGGGCTTTCCGTTTCCAGATTCAAGCCGCCCTGATTGCGCCGCAATAAAGAGCGGATTTTCCCTTTCATAGAACTGCCCGGGATAATCGGTTCTTTCGTATAAGGGTCGCGGATGACGGTCTTGTCAACAGCTCCGATAGGCGCAAATTCATCAGACCCGCCGATATGTAGGCCCGTTTCTAAGCGAAGTTTCGCCGCCATCTTCAATTTTCCGCATAATTTTTCTTGTGCCATGATTAATCATTGCCTCCGTAAAATTTATGATATGCCACTAACGCTTCGACGTAATGAGCAAATTCTTCGTATTTCGAAATACTGGTCCCGATTTCTTCAATATGATGTTTCATCTTACTCTGTTCCATGAATTCTTTAACATTATTTTTATACTTTTTATTTTCCCGTTCTTTTCCAGCCTGATAGGCAGCCTTGACTTTCAAAAACTGTATTTCCCCAGCTAATTCATCCGGTAGTTCCGTTGCATCTAAGTGCTTTGCTTTATAGACATTGACCTTATTGGTAATGGCGTTGACAGCCGTCAAAAATTTCCGGATTTGATTTGTTTTTAAATAGATTATCCCATGATTCTGATCTTTCAAGTTTAAAATGACCTGCTCTGCTTCTTTGGCGATATCCCTCATCCTTCATCCCATCCTTTCTGTTCTTTATCCCGTACATGATAAATCAGGAGCTCGATAGCCGTCATGAGTTGCTGACGATCAGCAGCCGATTGATACCAGTCGTATAAGGTCTTCCTCAATGCCTGATAACAACGCCATTTCCCGGAATCACGCTGTTTCGGTTCCATCCGCGCCAATGTATAGGCAAACCGGGCTAACTGGATATGGCTGCCATCGGCTTCGGCCCGGCGCAATAAGTCCAAGAGGCGGTACAATGCTGTTTTCCCGACAAAGAGTTTCGACGGGTCTTCCTTTTGCAAGGTCATATTCCGCTCTAAAAAGCGCAGCTTATCCTGGCAGACGCCTTGTTCAAATTCATCCCATGAATAGCGGGCGGTCATCATAGCGCTGTCCTTTCCCGTCGACTGGGATACTTCGCCGAATAGAGCAACACTGTCTTTATCGTGACGGGGATTGGCTTTGGCATAATCTTCCAGATTTCCCGTTTCCCTTGCCATCTGAGAAATCGGGCAAGACGGATGGAAGAAGCCGATGCCGGCAGAAAATGTCAATTTTCCATTGGTAAAATGCCGAAAGGCATGGCGGATATCGATGGCAACTTCCAGAATGTCATCCCAGGTACCGGCCAGGAACATATCGTCCCCGCCGGAATAAATGACATGGACCTTGCGTTCCCGCTTGACTTCATCCGTAAAGAGCGTGAATCCCGGGGTCCCTTCTGCCGTATGGCCCTGACAGATATCCTTGATGTACTGTTTAAAGAAGAGCGATAAATTGCGCGATAACGTGACCTTGCGGGACAACGTATCATAAGACGATGAGAAACCGGCAATGAATGCGGCACCCAAATTATCGACATCGCCCCGCAAGACACCGATGCGGGCAATCCCCGTTTCCTCCCGGCTGCCGCCGCTCTGCTGTGCCAATTCGGTGAATTCGACGGCATGACCTTGTTCATTACAGGAGATGTAATCGCCCATCCACAAATGAGTCGACACGGCCTGACCCAAAGTGATTTCGTTCTTCACATAGATTCGTTTCGGCTTGTCCATCGCGGCCAATTCTTTTTCACGGATAGCCTGTAAATAATAAGGCTGTGCCAAACCGGGAAGGGGCACTCCCTCCCTTCCGGCCGATGGGCTGATAACGAACATAGACGCCGTCAAAGACGATTTTCCTAATCGGAACAGGGCATTACACGAAGCGCAGGCTTCTTCAGCCCCGTCGCCGGTATCCTCGCCATAAGGCTGCAAGTCTGCTGCCGGCGACGCAGTGTGACAAATCGCACATTCTCGGCTGCCATCGGTATCCTTGTTATACCTACTCTGTGCGTCGAATAACGCGGTGAGCTGCTGCTCGTCATAACGGCAAAGTTTCTTCTGGCCCAGTGCCTGACTGACCTTCTGGAAAACCTTCCCGGCGCCACCGCCGCGGACAGAAAAATCATCGGCAGAACAAGGCTCAGAAGCCAGGGCAATATATAATTTTGTTCCATAGTGCGGCAAAAACCAGTCATTGATAAGGCTATCTACTTTTTGCAGAACAGCCTGCGTATGAGTTGTATTGGGCAGCAATAAATAAAAATGGCCGCCACCAGTATAAAGAAGGCATGAGCGGCTGACATGGCAGGCCTCCAGAATTTCATCGACGATATGCTCTAAGAGGATATCCAAATAAAGCGAACGGCCGCGCAGGCTTTTCAGGGCCCCTTTTGAGGGAATGGTATAAATAAATTTCTGGATTCCCGATATATCTCCAGAGGCCAGTCGATATACCGGCGCACTCCGCAAGTCCTTTTGCCGCTTTCCATAACAATATGATTTGTAGTCGGTAATTCCCCGTTCCTGGAAGACATGCCAGAGGCAGACAGCAAAGGCAGCCGTCAATTTTTGGTGGTCATATAAGGAAACAGCAGTTTACAACTTTTTGAACAAATAAATATCGCGTAACCACACCTTTGAAGTATAATGAATCTGCTAAAACACATCATCTCAAAGGAGTTACGCGATG